>Ga0210398_10000541_pt1 | contig 42634 bp, 39 predicted proteins | sample IncBWC4OmetaG_FD_161047 | JGI IMG/M metagenome (GOLD analysis project Ga0210398, IMG submission 161047) | Forest soil microbial communities from Barre Woods Harvard Forest LTER site, Petersham, Massachusetts, United States - Inc-BW-C-4-O | ecosystem: Environmental > Terrestrial > Soil >...
CCTCGCCACGTTGACCCGGGGAAACACGCCGTCTCCGGAAGTTCTACTCCTCGGCGGACCGAATCTTTTCTTCAAGGGCCTGCAGGAAGCCTGGAGAAAACACCTCACCCACATCTGGCAAGAACGAAAAATCCAGATGCCGAACGGGAAGCCGCCCGAAGAATACATTGTCGTGCCGAAGGACGCGCTGTACTACGCTGCGCTCGGCTGCGTCGAAGTAGCGATGGGCGAGCCCCATACGGTTGGAATCTACCAGGGCACGAAGAAGCTGCAATGGTGGATCGAAGAAGGCCAGTACGAAGACAAGAAGAAGCAGGGCCGCGGCGGGCTTTCTGAAAGTGACGAGAGTTTGAAGACGTTCATCGACGTCTATTCCAAGATGGACGCCACCTCCAGCGCAAACCTCGGCGCGAAAGCGGTCAGCGCAACCATTGAAAAGAAAAAGCTGGATCATGTGGTCGTAGGCTGCGATTTCGGTTCAACAACGGCAAAAGCCGTTTGTCTGGGGCCCGATAAAGAATTGCTCTTCTCGTGCTACGCCTTGAGCAAGGGCAACCCCATCGAGGATGCAAAAAGCTTGTTCCGGCAGCTTCGCGAGGCGATCGGTGACGGCGAGATCCTGGGACTCGGAATCACGGGCTACGGGAAAGATTTACTCAAGGGCATTCTGGGCGCGGATTGCGGCGTGGTCGAGACGATCGCGCACGCTTCCGCCGGCCTGCATTACTTCCCCGATGCCGATTGCATCTGCGACGTGGGCGGCGTTGACGTCAAGATCATGCTTCTGAAAAACGGGACCGTCAGCGATTTCCGTCTCAACTCACAATGCTCGTCGGGTAATGGCGCTTTCCTCCAGGGCGTCGCCGAACGGTTTGGCATTCCCCTGAGCGAGATGGCCGACAAGGCGTTCCTCGCGCAGGCCATGCCGCAGCTTTCGATGGGATGCGGCGTATTCCTTCAGAGCGATATCGTGAATCAGCAGCGCAAGGGCTGGCAGGCGGAGGAAATCCTCGCGGCGCTCTGTTCGATCCTGCCCTTGAACGTATGGATCTATGCGGGCGGAATGAATAATCTTAACCAAGTGGGCAAGAAATTCATTCTGCAGGGCGGCACGCACAAGAATCTGGCTGTGGTGAAAACGCAGGTCGATTTCATCAAGTCCAAGGTCCCCGACGCGGACGTGGTGGTGCACCCCTACTCCGGAGAAGCCGGAGCAATCGGCGCTGCGCTCGTTTCCCTGGACTGGTGGGAAAAGGGCGGCGTGAGCCAGTTCCGCGGCTTCGACGTGGTTGAAAATTTGAGTTATACAACCACGACCGCGAAGGACACCGTGTGCAACTGGTGCCCGGTGAATTGCCAGCGCAGCTTCATCGACGTTGAGCTGCCCGGCGGCAAGGGCCGGGAATGGAGCAAGGTGCCGCTGTCCCTCGGCTGGGAGCGCGTCATCGTCAACAACTCCTGCCCCAAGGGCCTGGTCGAAGATTTGAACGAGATGAAAGTCATCAAGGCCGAAATCGAGAAGACCAAGAATGCCTTTCCAAATATTGCCGACATGGTTCGGAAAGAAGGCTTCCGCCGCACCACCGTCTCCGCCTAAGGACCGCTCGACGGTCCGCGTCGGGATCCCCAAGGTCCTGAACATGTGGAGCACGCACCAGTTCTGGGTGGGATTCCTGCGCGAAATCGGCATCGCTTCCGAAAATATCGTCTTCAGCTCGGATACCTCCGAGGAACAGGGCCGCGAATTCGGCAAGGGCCGCGGCACGGTGGATTGCTGCTACCCCGTCAAGGCCATGAGCGGTCATTACGGCGAGCTGATCTTCGGTCTCAAGAAAAAAGTAAACATCATCATGAGCCCGATGATCTATTCCCTGCCCTCGTTCATGCGCGGGCACGTTGGGGAGACATTAGCTTGCACGCGCGTGATGGCCGGTCCGGAAAATATTCGCGCGGGCTTCGTGAAGGAAAGCAACGTCTTCGCCGACAACGGCATTCAGTACGCTTCGCCCTTCGTGAATCTGGCCGAGCCGGAGATGGTTCCGAAGCAGATGTACGACGCGCTGAAGGACGTCTTCGACCTGAGCATGGAAGAGTCCACGCGCGCGGTGGAAGCGGGCTACAAGGCCCTGCGCGAGTTCAACGAGAAGGCGCGCGCGGAGACGCGCAAGATTCTCACCTGGTGCGCGCGCAACAACAAACCGTGCGTCCTGGTCCTCGGCCGGCCATACCACATGGACCCCGGAATCGGCCACGAGATCGAGGCCGACCTGCAGGCGCACGGCTATCCCATCGTGTGGCTGCAATACCTGCCCATCGACGACGATCTGCTCGGCTGGATTTTCGGCGAAGAAGTGAAGGCCAAGAAGATCCGCGCGCCGCTCGATATTTCTGACGTGTGGGTCTCGTCGAACAGCAGCAACACCAACGAAATTCTATGGGGCGCGAAATTCGGCACGCGCTTCCCGTGGATCACCTGCGTGCTGCGCCTCTCGAGCTACGAGTGCGGCATGGACCAGCCGACCTACACGCCCACGCAAAAAATCGTGGAGGCCACCGGCACGCTGTTCTTCAAGTTCGGCGATCTCGATTCCACCAAGCCCGCAGGAAGCATCAAGATCCGCATCGAAACCATCGTCCACTACCTGGCCAAGTATTCCGAAAAGATCATTGAGAGGAAACGAGCGCTCCTGCCCTCCGATTGCCCTTTGCTGAAGGACGCTGAGGGAAAGGCCGAGAAGCAACTCGCAGCCGTGGGGGAAACCGACTAGCGCGGTTCCGTTCCCCGTAGCGCCGGCGTCTCGCCGGCCTGCTTTTCCATTCAAAATGTGAAGAAACCGTGCCGGCGGGACGCCGGCGCTACGCGGAGCTTGCCCTCAGCGCTTTGCGGGGTTGCGCGACACTGCGGCGCTGGGCTGGACTAGACCCACCACCCAATCAAAAATCGGCAGGAAAACATTGAAGCGCTCCGACTCTTGCGCGTGATGTAGCAGGTGGTGCCGCGCCGCCGGACGCAGCCATTTCGGCAGCCAGCCGCCCATGTGCATGCGCCAGTGAATCTCTTCAAACGCGACGTAGTAAACCGCGAAGCCCACAAACACGCCGGCCGTCCATCCGTTGCGGAAATACCATTGCAGAAGGAAGAACGGCGCGGCATTGGCCAGGAAAATCGCGACCACTCCCCAGGGGTTCCTGGAAAAGTTCACGTACCGGGCTATTTCCGGGGAGTTCAGCGTAGCGTGATGGACGACATGCTCCTGGCGGAAAAAGCCGCGGGGCCCGTGCAGGATGAACCGGTGCAGGCAATACTCAAACCCGTTGGCGTAGAAAAAACCGATCACGAAGCCGCCCGGGATCCCTGCCAGGGAATGCGGGAAAAGCCATAGGGAAATCGCCGCCAGGCCGGCGCCGGACAAAGCCGCAGCGATCAGGTTGTTTCGTTTGGTTCTCAGCCCCTCGGCTTTCGTCTCGGCCCGAATTACGTCATCGGAAGGCATACTGACAACAAGCTAACCCTTTCCCTGGGCAGGCGCAAGCGTGGCAGGATCGATCGTGCCGCAACAAACCCCCACAGGCTGAAGCCTGCGCCACGCTGCCGCTCCTGAAGCGAAATGCCGGTCAGTCGCCAGGATGGGAGGGAGAAGAGGCAGTCAATCCGGACGTTTTGGGATTCGCGCTGCTGACGCGCGTCAGGTAAATGTCGAAGGGCGTAATCTCAAACGGCATCTTGTCGCGGTTGGTCACCGTGCCCACCGCCGTCGACTTGAGCAGCTCCAGGCTGTCGTCCCACGGATCCAGCTTGATGCGTCCCCCGATGGGCAACGCCACGATGTGCGTCGCCGCGCTCACTTCCTCGGTCTTTCCCGCCACGGAAAGCCGCAGCATTCCGGCGTCGCCCACGCGCGCGCTGATCAGGTTGGGAATCTCATGCGCGCGGCTGGCAACCTCGGCAACGAACATTTCCGCGGCTCCCAGCTGGTCCTTGTAGGGCGAATTCTTCAGCAACTCCGCGGCTTTTGCGGAGGCGGTAAGGTCTTCGTCCGGCTTGCGTTCAAAGTCGAAGTGCTGGAACAGTTTCTTGTCCTGGAATTGCAGGCGGTCGAAAAAGGCGTAGCGCGTGTCCACTTGCTTCTGCGTGGTCAGGACGTAGCCCATTTCCTTGGCCAGCATGGCAGCGAGGCTGGCTTCGTCGGGTAGCACGTCGATCAGCCCGCGGCTCAGCACGATGGTGTGGCCCAGGGAAAACGATTCGAGAGTGGAAGTCATCAGCACGCGGCATTGAATATCCGGCTCGACGTCCAGGTTGTTGGTCACCTCAATGTTGCTCACCACTGTCTGCAGAATCTTGTCGATGTCGCCCTTGGGCGCGATCAACCCGGACTTCTCCAGACGCGCGATGATGTTGTCCTCGGCCTGCGCGTTCCAGGCGCGCTGCTGCTGCACGGGAGAAAGATCGTTGGCGGCCTTGGACTGATCGATCACCGGGGTCGCGGATTCAATCAGGACCTGGCTCAGTTCCTGCTCCTGGCGGAAGCGCCCCGCGTCGTATCCCCACAGGCGGGTCTGTGACTTGAATTTCGTCCCCTGAACGAGCGGAAGCGCCGAGGGGTTCTCCTCCGAATAAATGAACGCAGGCAGCCACAGGTTCGGGCCGGCGTTCACGCGCCAGCTGTCAAAATGGAAATTCATGCTGGAATATTTGTGCCCGGAGTAGGAACCGTTGAAGCGAACGATGGTGTAGTCCTGATCTTCCACCCAGATGCGCCCGATGAAGCGCCCCTTGCCGGCTTCTTTCTTCGGGGTGACGTCGAACACCAGCGTGCGCACTTCCCCCAGAAATTCGCGGCGGACGTAGTCAAAATTGTAGTTCTGAGCGTCCAGGCCGCTGTTATCGAGGTAAATCATCTGCAGGAAGCCCTGCGGGAGGAATTCGGTCCCGAAGTCGAAGAGGTGCGTGATGCTGGCCAGCACGCGGTGCAGCGAATCGTCGCCGGGCCTGGGCAGCGGCTGCAGGTCAAGCCCCTTGGCGAACGCGGCGCGGCCGATGAAGTAGTGATCGCCGTCGGGCACCCAGCTGCCGTCGCTTTCCGTGATCCGCACTTTCTGAATGTAGGTTTCCACCAGTGGGGAATGCTGGCGGATCATGTCCATCTCCTGCCGCTCGCGCGAGGAGACTTTGGAGATTACCTGGTCCAGCGCGCCCACCGGCGCCAGAGACTGAGCCGGCGCGGCCAAGGGCGCGGCAAAAAACACTGCGGCGACTGCTAGAAAGCTCCACTTGCGCATGGCGCTCATCCCCCCAATGCCGAATATCCCGACTAAAAGTTCCAAGCCGAAATGAATGCGCGACTGACTACTTAAGCTTGGACTGGAGAATCTCGGCTGGGGGGAGGCGTCTTCAGTCGCCGAATCGCAACTGCACCGTGATGGCTACCGCGACAGCATTGTGAACAATTTTGAATGCAGAATCAATGCCCTCCTACAGTTCCGTGAAGTTCCAGGGTCTTGCCGGGGAGCACGTCAATTTTCTCCTGGTGGAAGACGTGGCCCGAGGGATCGCGGAATTCGATGCTGTGATCTCCGGTCTTGAGCGGAAACTTCTTCAGTTTTCCGGCGGTTCCGGCGTACCCTCCGTCCACATACACCAAAGTGTCCTTCGCGAAGCCGTCAAGCCTCACTTCTCCGGCCCTCGCCGCGGCTCCGTACCCATAGCCATACGGGTATCCCCATCCATAGGCATACGGGCCATACCAGCCGGGGCCGTACCAACCCCCCCAGCCCCAACCGGGACCGTAACCGAATCCCCGGCGGAATTGCGCCGATGCGCCGGGCACAAAGAACAAAAGCGACAGCAGGGCAATCGCGGATAGTTTCAAGAGTCGAGTCATGGCGTCGCCCTCCCTTCCGGGTCCTCACAGCGGGCCCTGACCATGTTTTCTCGTTAACTTAGATGCCCCTGCCGCACGCCCCCGTTGTCCGGAAATAATGGGTTCACCCTAGATTTGGAGATTTAGGGCTCCCTGTTCGAACCTGCGCGAAACCCGCTACTCCCTCCGCCGCAGTTCGTGGTAAAGTCTGCCCAGGAGAACCCTCCATGACACGCCTGCGATGGGGTTTAGCCGTTTTGCTGGGCATTTTTCCGCTTGCCGTGTGCGCGCAACAGACGGCCGGCGACAAGCCGTCCCTCAACGACACGCAAAAGCTGGGCCAGCGTATCTTCGAGCAGCGCTGCGGGATCTGCCATGCTCCAGCGCGTGGAGCTTTCGTAATGTATGGCCCGTACCTGTACAAGGACTTGATCAACGGAAACGAAGACGCCATCAAGGAAATGATTCGTACCGGAACGAGCAAAATGCCCGGATTCAAGCTGGGATTGCAGCCCACGGAGATTGACGCAATCGTGGAATACCTGAAAACAGTGCCGAAGCCGGCGAAAACCGCGGAAGCGGGCGGCGGCATGGTCGACTAGAAGACTAGAAGAAATGGCTGGAGATCTTTGCACCGGAAAAGGAGCCTGCGATGCATCTTACACAAACTCGTGCCTTCTGGAACGTTCTCAGCGCCGCTTTCTTGGCTTGCGCCCTGGCGGCGATGCTGCCTCTCGCAATCCACGCAGCTCCCGACAGCGCGATGCTGACCGGAACGGTCAAGTCGGCGTCCGGGGCGAAGATGAGCGGCGTGACCGTCTCCGCGAAGATGGACAGCTCGACGATCACTACGTCCGTCTTCACCGACGAAGAAGGCGCGTACTATTTTCCGGCGATGCCCGCGGGCCACTACCAGGTCTGGGCCCAGGCCGACGGTTTTGACACCGCCCGCGGCGACGCTTCGCTCTCCGAGACCACGCACCGCGATTTGGTACTCCACGCCGCCAAGGATTTCGAGCGCCAGTTGACCGGCGACCAGGTCCTCGCTTCGCTGCCCGACGCAACGCCCGATGATCGCCGCCTCAAGCGCGTCGTTCGCAACACCTGCACCAGTTGCCACCAGCCCAACTACATCCTGCAGAACCGCTTTGACGAGCAGGGCTGGACCGCGATTCTCGAGGTGATGAAGCGGGTGAATGTGGGCGGCGGCTATGCCGGCCCCAACAGCCCCATCGCCGCGCCCATTGACTTCCACGAGAAGGAACTCGCCGCCTATCTCGCGCGCGCCCGCGGGCCCGAGCCGAGCGCGATGAAGCTGCAGGTGCGGCCGCGCCCGACAGGCGATGCGGCGCGTGTGGTCTTCACCGAGTATGACGTCGCCATGTTCGCGCCGAATGATGCTCCCAAGACCTTTGCGCTGATCAATGGCAGCGATTGGTCGCTGGGCACGCCTTCGTCCTTCTACCACAATGGTGTTCACGACGCGCAGGCTGACCTGGATGGCAACATCTGGTTCACCGTCAATTTGCCCCAACCGTACGCCAGCCTCGGCCGTGTGGATGCCAAGACGGGCGAGACCAAGTTCTTCCGCGTCGAAGGCCTCAAGGGGATGGCCGCCACAGGGCATGGCAGTATGCGCGACAAGCAAGGACACATCTGGTTCGACATGTCGCCTGGCGAAGTTGGCGGCCGCGGGCGCCTCGTCGAGGTCGATCCCGCGACGCAAACGCTTCAGGTGTTCACGGCACCGGAAGGACAGGAGGGACCGACGGTGGCCGCCGGCACTGTGGACGTGGACGGCAAAGGCAAGATCTGGGCCTCCACCCAACACGGCGCTTCGCGCTTCGATCCCTCGACTAGAGAATTCACGGAATACAAGTCGCCCACCTACAAGAACGCGGACGGCATCGGAAACACCTACGGCCTGACCGCCGACGGCGACGGCAACGGCTGGTGGGCCGAGATGAATCTCGATCTCGTGGCTAAGACCGACCTCGAGACCGGAAAGGTGAGCGAAGTCAAGATTCCTCCGGTGCCGGGCATCAAGCAGATGTTCAGCCCCGAGGAAATCAAAATGTACGAAGGCTACGGCTCGACGTGGAACATGTCCGTGCCTTGGGCCGAAGGACCGCGCCGCATGGGAGCGGACAAGCAGAGCCACTTCGTCTGGGTGTGCGACTGGTGGGGCGGCAGCCTCGCGAAGATCGACACACAGACGCTCGCCGTGACCATGGTTCCCCTCCCCCGGCCGGAGGTGCAGATGCCTTACCAGTCTGCAGTGGACAAGGACCACAACGTCTGGGTGAACCTGATGAACACGGACGAGGTCCTCAAATTCGATCCCAAGACTTCCAAGTGGACCGAGTATCCGTTCCCGACTCTGGGCGCGGAAACGCGCTACGTTTCCCTGCTCGAACGCGACGGGAAACTGGAAGTGATTATGCCCTACTCGCGGACGCGCCGCGTGGCCCGCATGACCTTCCGCAGCAAGGAAGACATGCAGGCGCTGAAGCAGCAGGTGCAACAACAGCAACAGGCGCGCGCGCAGTAGCACCCCCGCGCTTTGCCGGGCCGCCGCAAATAGATCGTGCCGCGATATTTTGGCCGCCGCCGCGCGATCTGAGTATTGACACGGCCGGACAGAGGGTGTACGGTCCTGCGCAAGGGCAGCGGAAATTCCCTGAATCGCAACATTCTTGCGGAGGTGAACGATGGCCACTCTCTCAGCCGGGCCTGATTACGGAAACGTCCCTCCTCCTTCCAGCGCCAAAAGCGCGGCCAACGCCCGCCGCGGGAAAGCTCTCTGCCGGCGCTGGGCGCTGTTTGCCGGCGTGATTCTCCTGGCGTCCTGGGCCGCGGCGCAGTCCGCGCCGCAAGTGACCGGCGTCGATCCCGACAACGGCAAGGTGAATGACACAGTGACCGTCTCCGGAAGCAACTTGGGCAAGGCCGCCGTTTCTTCCATTTATCTTTCCGACGATAAGAATGATTACAAGGCCACCGTCGTCGATCAGGGCGACGAAAAGATCACCATCAAGGTGCCCCAGGTAAAGCCCGGCGGGTACAACATCTCCATTCAGGTGGGCGACAAGCTCTTCATCAAGCCCGTGAAATTCAGGGTGTCCGAGTAGGACTGGCTTCAGAAACTGCGGAAAAATCTTTTTTGGTCATTCCCAGCGAAGCGGCGACACCTGTTCGCTTGGACTCAAACCCAAGAGAGATTCCTCGCTTCGCTTGGAATGACAGTTGTTTGGACTTCTTCCGCAACCAGTCCAGCATGTCGGGCTTTCTTCCTCTGAAATTCTGGTCCTCAACAGCACGCCTCGAGCGCCACGTAAAGAAAGGTGCGAGAATCTCGCGCCAAAAGCTGGCGAAAACTGGGGTTGAGAGGCCTGAAGCGCCTAGTAGTTCTCCACGCAAAGAAAAAGCGAAGACACGCATCCCTGCAAGTAAAAGATTGTAAACAACTTAGCATGGTAATGGAACTAAATTGGCACCCTGTACTAGGAGTCTCAAGCCACCCGTCTGCTCAAATTGGCACTGATGCCTCATATGGCCCGCCGTTTCATTTTGGCAAATTAGGCTTGCTCAAGTACGGCAAGGCAATTCAACACGAGGAGACAAACGATGAACTCAACCAAAGTCACCCTGGTAGCGATCTTCACCACTCTGATTCTGCTGGGCGGGCGGTACACCCCGGCGCAAACCATGGATTGGAGCGCAACCAAAGCCGCAGCCGCGTCCGCCAGCCAGCGCGGCGAGTACGCCGTGGCGGAATCACTCTACAAGCAAACCATCAACGCGCAGCGAGACACCCTGGGCGCGAATGACCCAGCCGTCGCCATCAGCCTGAACACTCTTGCCGTTTTCTATCAAGACCAGTCCAAGTACCCTGAGGCCGAGCAGGCCTACCAGCAAGCCCTGGCGATCCTGCAAAACGACGCAAGCCGGCAGGTCGCGTCAGCTCTGACGATGAACAATCTTGCGGCCCTGTATCACGACCAGGGCATGGAAGACCAGGCCGCGGCGCAATACACAGCGGCGCTGAAGATCTTCGAAGCGGCGGGCGACGGCCAACTCGCGAACCACGCCAATACCCTGATCAATCTGGCGGGCGTGTATCACTCCCAGACCCTCGATGCCAAGGCCGAGCTGCTCTACTCACAGGCCCTCGCGATTTCCGGCGCCGACGCCCATACCCCGGAAGCGGCCATCGCCTCCTTCCACCTGGGCGAGATCTATCGCTCGCGCAGCAGCAACAATGACGCGGCCACGATGTACGCCCGCGCCCTGACCATCTGGGCCAACAACTCGCAACTGGACACCCCGCAAGCGACCGCCGCCCAGACCACCCTTGGCGAAATCTACCGCGCCGCCGGCAAGTACTCCGACGCCGAAGCGCTGTTCAGCAACCTGTTGCAGGTCCAGGAGCACAAGCTGGGAACCGACAACCTCGAAGTGGCGGCCAGCCTGAACAACCTGGCGCTCATCTACTACTGCGAAGGCAAGTATGAAGCGGCCGAACCCCTCTACGGCCAGGCTCTGGAAATTCGCCAGAAGCATCTCGCGGCGAACGACCCGCTCTTGCAGCAGACCACGGAAGTGTACGCGACGCTACTTCGCCAACTCGGGCGCAAGTCCGATGCCCGCAAGCTGGAAGCGATGGCGTTGAACGTCAACATCGATAATCTCTAGAGTTTACGAGCGCAAGAAGCTTTACGCCCGTAATGCTTGAGCAGCGGCCCGCCTCCTCGCGGGCCGCATTTTTTTGGGGGCATCAAGTGGCACAGCCACTCCTGGCTGTGTGGTTTTGTAGACTGCAGCCACGGCGTCGATCTAACTGCGATGGCAAACCCCGCACAGCCAGGAGTGGCTGTGCCACCTCGACAATCATGGTGTAGTCGCAAGGCTTGCGGGTGTATAAGAATGACCAATTGTGGTGGTTTGAGCGGGAGCCCGGGTGTCTGGTTCGTTTGATCTTCAGGGAGCGAGGGAAATCAATGGCGCGCAAAGTGTGCTTGCTGGTGGGATTGCTTTCTCTGGTTTTTCTAACTGCCGGAACTGCGCCCGCGCAGACCGTGGACGCCCGGAAAGTCTTGGAGGCGGCTGCCAAGGCCATGGGCGTGGCCAACATCAAGACGATTCAATACACGGCCAGCGGCTGGTTTTCGCAAATCGGCCAGACCTATGGCCTCGCCGAGGACTGGCCGCACTATGAAGTGACCGACTACACGCGGGTGATCGATTACGACGCGAAATTCTCGCGCGAGGATTACACCCGCCGCCAGGGCAAGTACCCCACGCTCGGCCGGGTGCCCATGCCGGAGACGCACGTCACAACGGTGGTGAACGGCAAATACGCCTGGGACATGCAGGGCGACAACCCGGTGCCGCTCACGCGGATGTATCTTGACGGCATGCCGTACTCCGATCTGCGGCAGATGGAAATCGTGCTGACTCCGCACGGCTTCCTGAAAGCGGCGTTGGCAGCATCCGACGCCACGGCGATTTCGCTGCCCATCGTGGGGCCGTCGGACTTTGGCCTCTCGCAGTACGGCCGCAGGGTGACCGTCGTTTCCTTCACCATGGGCAAATACAAATTCAACGGCACGATCAACGACAAGAACCTGATCGAGCTGGTGGACACCTGGTTTCCCAATCCCGTGTACGGTGACATGGACTACGAAATGCGCTACACGAAATACCGGGACTTCAACGGGGTCATGTTCCCCGGGCTGATCCACGTGCACCAGGGCGACCCGCGGCTGAATCCTGCGCACAACTATTACGAGGTCAACGTGACCGACGTGAAGACCAACGTGCCGGTCACGCCCATGGCGGTGCCTGAAGCTGTGCGGACGGCCGTGCCCGCGCCGGTGAAGGTGGAAAGCCAGAAGCTGACCGATGGCGTGTGGTTTCTGGGAGGCGGGACGCACAACAGCGTGCTCGTCGAGTTCAAGGACTTCGTCGCAGTGGTGGAAGCGCCCAACAACGAGGCGCGCTCGCTGGCGGTGATCGACGAGGTGAACCGGCTGGTTCCGAACAAGGACATCCGCTACCTCATCAATACGCACCACCACATGGACCATGCCGGCGGCCTACGCACGTATCTTTCGCAGGGCACCACGATCGTTACGCACGAATCCAACAAGCAGTATTACCTGGATATCATGTTTTATCCGGCGCCGCGCGAGCTCGATCCCGACCGCATGGCGAGGTACAGCCCCATGTACATGATCAGCCGCCGGCCCGCTCCGATTGACACGGTGGGCGGCGACACGCGCGGCGAAGGCAAATACACGGTCACCGACGGCTCGCACCTGATGGAAATTTTCCACGTGCAGGACATGGCCTACGAGCAAGGCGACCCGTCCTTGAGCCAGGGCAATCACAGCGCGGACATGCTGATGGTCTATCTGCCCAAGGAGAAGATCCTGATCAATGCGGACTTGTACACGCCGCCGCAGCCGGGCGCGCAGCCGCCCGCTCCCAACGCCGCGATGCTGACCCTGTACCAGAATATGAAGAAGCTCAAGCTGGACGTGGAGACACACGTCCCGCTGCACGGAAAGCCAGGATCAAACGACGAGTTTCTGAAAATAGTTGGAAAGACACAGTAGCCGTTAGACTTGATGACGACTTGGACTTTGGGTGCCCCACGCTTGATGCCTTTTCAAGGGTGGGGCTTTTGTTTGTCTTCTTTGCGTGGGCCGACTTCGCTGGGATCCGCCGGCGAAGTCAAAAGCCCCACCCTTCCAAAAACCGGAAGGATGGGGCACCCAACTCAACTGCAATCCGACTGGCCGCCTCCGGTTTGACAGTGAATAGTCACGGGAATATAGTTCTGCGGCGCAATCATTTGAAATTTATTGGCGAGCCCATCAACCGAGGAGCATCTCGTCCCGGTCGAGCATTTGTGTTCAGGAGGCTTGAACTGCCATGATCCCTTCCATGAGTGCCGTCGAAGTCAACTCGCCCGAAATGCTCAAGCTGATCGACCAGAACGCCGCAGTCGAGCAGCTTTGCACAGGCTTCTGGTTCACCGAAGGGCCGATCTGGAATCCCAAGGAGCAGTGCCTGTACTTCAGCGACATGCCCGGCGACGTGCGCCGGCGCTGGAGCGCCAAGGACGGCGTCAAGGAAGTGCGCGGGCCCAGCAACAAGTGCAACGGGATGACCTATGACGCCGACGGGAATTTGTATGTGTGCGAGCACGTCACCAGCTCGCTGATCATGGAGACGCCGTCGGGCGAGCGCAAGGTGCTGGCATCACACTGGCAGGGCAAGGAGCTGAACAGCCCCAACGACGTGGTGCTGCGCTCGGACAAAACCATCTATTTCAGCGACCCGGGCTACGGCCGCATGCCCGTCTTCGGCCTGGAGCGCAAGCAGGACCTGAGCTTTCAGGGCCTGTTCCGCATTTCGCCAGACGGGAAGCTGTATCTCGAAGCGGACGATTTCGGCCAGACCAACGGCGTGTGCTTTTCGCCGGACGAGAAAATCCTCTACGTGAACGATTCCCCGCGCGCGCACATTCGCGCGTTCGACGTGGCCGGCGACGGCTCGCTCAGCAACAGCCGCATCTTCAAGGACAAGATCGGCGACGGCGTCCTCGAGAACGGCATCGTGGACGGTATGAAGGCCGACGAGCACGGCAACATCTACGTGACCGGCCCGCGCGGCATCTGGGTGATCAGCCCCAAGGCCGAGCATCTGGGCGTGATCCGCATGCCCGAGCACGCCGGGAATTTGAATTGGGGCGGGCCGAATTGGGACGAGCTGTACTGCGCCTGCTCGAAATCGATTTATCGTGTGAAATTGAAGGTGCGCGGAAATCCTGTGGCCTACATGAAGATGCGCTAAGACTAAGAGGGACTATGGCCGACCGCAAGCTGAACGCACGCAAGACCGCGCTGATCATTCAGGATTTGCAGAACGACGTCATCACCGAGGGCGGCGCCTTCGCCTCCTCCGGCGCGCCGGCGCACGCCAAGAAGCAGAACGTCGTGGAAAACGTAAAAAAGCTGGCTGCGGCGATGCGCAAGGCGGGCGGCGTGGTGATCCACATTCATTACATCGTCGAGCCCGGCGCCCCCGGCCTGAAGTTGAACGCGCCGCTGTTCCGAGGCATCGCCGAGGGCAAAGCCGTGGTGCGGGGCACTTGGGGCGCGGCGCCGGTCGAAGGGCTGGAGCCGCAAAAGGGCGACGTGGTCGTCGAGAAAATGCGCATGAACGGCTTTCACGGCACTAAGCTTGAGACGATCCTTCAAGGGTACGGCGTTGATTCCCTCGTGATCACCGGTGCCTGGACTAATTTCTCCATCGAGCATACCGCGCGGCATGGCGCCGATGCGGGCTACGACGTGGTCGTCGCCACCGACGGAACCTCCACCATCAACGACGAATGGCAGAACGCGGGAATCAACTACGCCCTGCAGAATATCGCCGACCGCCTGAGCTGCGAGGAAATCATTCGCGCGCTCGGCTAATTGCTTGCTTAAACTTGCCTCGGCCGCGCCTTCTCCGGCACTAGCATCCCGGTAGCTTCCGGTGTATAAATTCCCCACTGAGGTCGTCGCGTCATAATTTCCGAAGGGTTGTGAGGGGAGGCTCCATGAGCAGGGATCGGATTTGGATGGCAATTGGCCTGGCGGCCGGACTGGGTGTGCTGATTTTGTTGGGCGCTCGCAGCGCGCGCACGCAAAACACGCCGAAATACATGGTCGATGCGAGCTGGCCCAAGGCGCTGCCCAACAAGTGGAAGATGGGCGGCGTCACAGGCCTGGCCGTGGACAAGGACGACAACGTGTGGGTGTACGACCGGCCCAACGATTTGACCGACATCGAGCTGGAAGCCGAGCTGACCCCGCCCATCGCCGATTGCTGCACGCGCCCTCCCTCGATGATCCACATTGATAAGGCCGGCGACGTCGTCGGCTCGTTCGATCCGCCGCAGGGCCACGGCATGGCGGTGGACAGCAAGGGCTTCGTCTACGTCGGCAACACGGTCAACGGGATCGGCAACGTCCGCAAGTACGATCCGAAAACCGGCCAGCTGCTGATGGAGCTGCCGCACACGCCCGACATGCCACCCGGCGGTGGCGGAGGAGACGCCGCTCCTCCGGGAGGCCGTGTTCCGGGGCGCGGCAGCGCCGGACCTGTGTACGGATTCCTTCCGTTCGGGCGCAAGCCGCCCACAGCGGAAGAGAAAGCCGCCCGCGATGCCGCGACCGCCGCGTTCCGAGCGAAATATCCACCGACGACTCCGATGATCGTGGGCGGAATCGAAGAGGTTCGCCTGGATGAGCCGAATCACGAGCTGTACGCTGCGGACAATTACCTCGGCGGGCGCGTGATGGTGTTTGATCTGGACACGTTCCAGTTCAAGCGCGGCTGGGGCGCCTACGGGCACAAGCTCTCCGAAATGACCACCGACGATAAAGACCGCGCCTACACTCCCAATGGGCCGGAGCCCAAGGAATTTCGCGGGCACTTGACGCTGAACGTTTCGCACGACGGCCTGGTGTATGCCGCCGACCGCATGGCCAACCGCATCGACGTCACCACGCGCGACGGCAAGTTCCTGAAGGAATTCGTGATGGCACCGTGGACCGGCGTGGGCGGCTCAACCGGCGGCGTGATGTTCTCGCCGGACAAAGGGCAGCTCTTCCTGTACATCTCCGATCTCACCAACAACCACATCTGGTTCCTGAACCGCGAGGACGGCAAGGTCGTCGCCCAGCTCGGGAGCATGGGGCAGAACGCGGGCCAGTTCTACGGCCTGCACATGATCTCCACGGACTCAAAGGGCACCATTTATACGGGTGAAGTGTTCGGCGGCGAGCGCGTGCAGAAATTCGTGCAGGCGAAGTAGGAAACGCGCTTCGCCGATCTGCCATACACAAATCTCAAATGCCTCGCCCGGAAACCCTGGACGAGGCATTTGTATTTTCATGCTTGGCCAAAATCAGTATCCGTTTACTTCGGTTGCCAGACCATCTTGAAGTCCCCGGATCGGTAGGGACCGGAGATGTCTTTGGTCGTGGCGTAGCGGTACAGGGCAGCCATGAAAATGCCGTGCGCCGCTGAACTCACGGCGGAGAGCAGCAGCCAGTAGATCACCGATGACGCGACGCCCGAAACCACGCCCGGCAGGCCAAAGGCCCGGCCCAGAAGAATGGGAATCAAAATTCCGGGCATGAACAGCAGCGCAAACACGTAACCGAGGCCGATGCCGCCGACGATCTCCTCGCCCCAGGTTTCGCGAATCAACTGCGCGGAGCGCTCCATGGCTTGCATCGGACCGATGTCTTCCGCGGCAAGCAGCGGGACCACGAAGAACGTCGCGAAGGCCCACGCCGCGCCGATGATGCCGGTGACGATGCGGCCGATCCAGTTGAGGCGCCTCTCCAGGATTCTCATCAGAACGCCGAATGTCGCGGAAACGAGCGCCCATTCTAGAATCCTCCACTTTCGCGACCAGGCCACCTGCAAGCCTCGATCGACAGAAGCTTTTCCACCGGCAAAGCGGTCGGAAGCCGCGCTGACCAGCCCCACGTTGAAGAATACGACCACGAAGGAGTTCACCAGATAAAAGAAGAATAATGCTGCCCACATTTCTTGCGTCAACACCGGCCGGGCGTACGCGGGCGCCCAAAAGGCCGAAAGCTGCTCAGGGTAGAAAAATGCGAACGCTGCCAGAATGCCCAAGGAAGCACAGATGCACAAAAAGGCCGACATCACCGGGAAAAACAGCAGCTCCTTATCCGACCACAGAACTTGAAAGCTCTTTTGGACGAGTTCCAAGCTTCGAGAGATTCTGTCCATGATCACCCTCCTGTGCTGCAAGGTGCGGGCCACTTTACTATAGATTTACTAAACTAGAATTACTTTTACATGAATTTATTGCGTTTTCTTGGTTATTGCCTTGCGGGACCTTGAGGGGCAAGTACTGGTATTCACACAACTCGTAGCTGCACGACCGGAGACACCTGAACGGCATAAGGTCTCTGAGATGCAGGGCAAAAAGCCAGTTACCGACAGCCGGACTCACCAGGGCTTATCGTGAGATTTCACGACCACATGCTTCACCAAGCAGCCACCAACTTTTCGCCGCATCAAAACAACTCGCAGTATTTCGTTTTGATCGTGTTCACATCCAGGGGGCTTGGAGCATCCGTCATGGGAATGCGAAACATGATCGTCTCGGGCTGCGTCGTATGCCCCACGATGCCGAGTGCGTGCCCCATTTCGTGGGCCGCATCTTGTTGGACTGTTCGGGACTTTATCTGCACGGCCGGTGCCGCTGCGGCCCAGTGTGCGTGGACGATTTCGATGCTTGCAAGGCGCGCGACGCCGTGTTCGGTGAACACAAAGCGTGTCCGGCCGTTCGCTCCTGGTAGCTTGTCAACCATGTTTATCAATATTTGCGCGCTGTCTAGCTTTTCGACGAACGTCACACCGAGCACGCCGCCGGTTGCGTCGGACCACTTCGATAGCCCTGCTTGCAGCTCCGACATTTCCTCGCTGTTTTCGACAGTCGAGGAATCTATCCAGATCGCGAGAGGAAACCGTTCCCACCGCGCACTCTGGAAAATGCCTACCTCCCCCGCGTAGTTGGGCGTGAATTGCCGGGCGCTGCAGCGATCTTCAGTGGATCCTGTCTTAGGCGGGACCCTGGCTTTGGAGTTGGCTTGGATCAAGGATAACGCCGCAGGCGACGGCTGCGCGCGAAACGTCTCGGGCGGAGGAGCCAGCAACAGGAGGATGAAGAAGACGGATTTCAATGCCTCTCCCTGCTGGCGCCCTTATCTCATGGATGCCCCCAGCCGGCAACTTCTCGGAAAACGAGGCCATCGGCTCCAACCCTAAGGTGACAAAAGCCAGCTAACGGTAACGCGACTTCTCAGGACTCGGGGCGGCACTCAGCGTATTCCGGGGATGTCCGTTTCAGCGATGGTATGATCCCGGTATCGCGATGGACACGATCGTCATCGGCACTTCGCAGGCTAGAGTTCGCCAGATTGATGAGGATAGCGCATACGCTGCGGAGGCCTGCTCATCATGAACGCCAAATTGATTCGAACACAGCTGGTCACCGTGGCGCTCGCGCTCTGTGCTCCCGCCGGCTGGTCGCAGGCAACCTCCACCCGCGCGGATGGCCGCATCACCGACTCCGGCAAATCTCTCCCCAGCGTGCAGGTGATTCTGAGTCATCAGGAGACGCTCCAGGTCTACCGCACCACAACCGACAAGTACGGTACATTCAGCATTCCCGAGGTCGCTCGCGGCACCTACATCGTCTCCGTCCTGAACGCCGCGGGCGACAAGCTGTTCCGCAAAACTCTCGAGCTCACCAGCGCGCCTGACGCCCCCATCCGGCTCGACATCGACATCTCCGGCGCGCCCCCCGGCCCACCGGCGAGCCTCCTGCCCTCACTCTCGCCCTCGCCCGCGCCCGGCGCTGCTCCCGCGCCTCAAGACGAAAAGAACACCGAGCAGGTCGACTCTCTTATCCGCCAGTACAATTCTGCACTGCGCGCAGGGGATGACCAGGCGGTGATCGCCGCTTTGAAGGCCATCGTCGCCGCCGACCCCACGCGTTGGGACTATTTCGATGCTCTGGGAGAGACGCAAATGACCATTGGAGATTATGGTCACGCCGCCGAAAGCTACGAGAAAGGCATCGAGGCGGTCCAACGATTTCTATCGAGTAATCCGGCAAACGGCTCGGTGATTCTGAAATCCGATCGTGACCGAGCCCAGGCGGGGATGGTGCACATGCTGATCAATCAGAGCAATTCCTATCTGAAGCTAAAGAAAAACAGCGAAGCCATCGAGGCGTCCACCAAGGCTGCGGAGCTCGCTCCGGACCCGGCCACCGGCTATTTCAACCTCTGCGTCATGCATTACAACACCCAAACCCTCGACGGCGCTGTGGACGCGTGCAACAAGGCCATCGCCGCAGATCCCAACCGCACCGACGCCTATTTCATCGAAGGCGCGCTCCTCTTCTCCGCCACGAAAACGAACAAAGATGGCTCGCTCACCGTGGCTCCCGGCACAGTCGAAAGCCTCAAGAAGTACCTGGAAGTGGCTCCCGCAGGCGCCCACGCGACGGAAGTGAAGCAGATGCTCGAATACCTCGGCGCCGAGGCCGGATCCTCACGCAACAGCGGCAAGAAGCCGTGAGTAAGCCGGAAGATTCAGTGACGCTCACGAATCGTGGATTCAAAAGTCACAGCAAGGGGCAGATGCCCTGAAAGCGGCTGTCACTGATGCTGTTGTGCCTGTAGACGATACGAGCAGCCAAAGGATGCGCTCGATGGGCTGATACGCTGGTTCCCAGCGTCGACGATCTTGCGCGGTCTGTCCAGTTGAGCCCTGAACGTGGGAGCAGAATCCGGAGCAAATTTAAGGGAGGTTTCATGTTCCACCAGCTTCGTGAGATTGGCGCTCTCGGCGCAGTTTTTCTCGTGATCTGCACCGTTGCCGTAAAGACGTCCGCGCAAACCGCGCCCGGAGCGCCTTCAATTCCCTACCAAATCATCCCGGCCTGGGGAAACCTGCCAGGGGAAAGAACCTGGGGATCGTCCTCCGGAATATCGACCGACCGCCAGGGACACGTATGGGTTATTGAACGCTGCGGAGGAAATTCCTGCTTCGATCGGACCGAAGCGCCGGTTCTGGAGTTCGATCCATCGGGCCGTTTGCTCAAGAGCTTTGGTGCGGAAATGTTCGTGTTTCCTCACGGGCTTTTTGTCGATAAGGACGACAACGTGTGGATAGCCGACGCCGACGGAAAAGATGGGAAGGGCCATCAGGTGGTGAAGTTCAGTCCCGAGGGGAAAGTGTTGATGACGCTGGGCAAGCCCGGCGTCGCAGGCGATGGGCCCGACACTTTCAATTGCCCCTCCGGAGTGGTGGTCGCCGCGAATGGCGACATCTTCGTCTCGGACGGCCATGGCCAGAATGGTAATGATCGGATCGTGAAATTTTCGCCGAACGGCAAATTCCTCACCGCTTGGGGGAAAAAAGGGACTGGCCCAGGCGAATTTGGCGAACCTCATGCCATTGCCCTGGATTCGACTGGCCGAGTCTTCGTGGCCGACCGTGCGAACAACCGCATACAGATCTTCGATCAGGACGGAAAGTTCCTTGAGCAGTGGACACAGTTCGGCCGCCCGAGCAACATTTTTTTCGACAATAAGGGGATGATCTACGTTACCGACAACACTGACCCGCGAACTTCCGAGTGGCCAAAGGGAATCCGAATCGGTAGCGTCAAGGACGGCGTGGTCGCGGCCTTCATTCCCGATCCTGACACGGAATTCATAACTGTGGATGCCAGTGGCAACATCTATGCAGTCGCGGCCATGGCCGTACCTAACAAGAGAATAAAGAAATACATCAAGCAGTAGCACTTTCTGAGGCGGATAGGGGCCTTCGGGTTGATACGGAGTCCCACGCGCGGATCGAGGGAAATCGGCGCGGCTCACGCGGCGTAGAACCGCGGGACACTTGCCCTGTTTCTCGTCTGCGCCAGTCCACGGAAATTCAAATTGAACCACTACTGACCGGGGCCCAGGGTACGGCTTCGAATCTGTTAAACTCCTAGTGGTTATCGCCTATGACTAATTCATTTTCGGCGTTTCAGCAAAAGCTTACGGACATTGCGCAACTGGAATCGGCCATCGCCCTGCTGAATTGGGACAAGGATGTGCTGATGCCGCCGAAGGGCAGCGGGCCGCGCGCGGCGATGCTCAGTTACCTGGCGGGCGAGTTGCACGACAAAGTGGTGTCGCCCGAATTCCGCGGCTTGCTGGGCGAGGCTAAAGCCGCTGCGGACGCGGGCCGGCTCGCTCCCGGGGAGCGCGCGATCGTGCGCGAGGTGTGGCGCGATGTGAGCCGCGAGGAGAAGCTGCCGCTGGAATTCGTGAAGGAACTCGCGCAGGTCACTTCCGAGGCCTACCACGTCTGGATGGACGCGCGGGCCAAGAAAGATTTCGACCTGTTCGCTCCTCACCTGGCGAAAATTGTCGCGTTGAAACGACGCGAGGCCCAACTCGTCGGCTTCCAGGGCTCGCCCTACGACGCGCTGCTGGATACCTTCGAACCCTACGCGACTGCCCCCGAGATTGCTGGCGCGCTCGGCGATTTGAAGAATTTCCTGGTGCCGTTCATCGTGAAGATCCGGAACGCGAAGGCCAAAGTCTCACGCGACGTTGTTGCGGGCGATTTCGACATCGAGAAGCAGAAGGCGTTTTGCGCGCGCGCCGCGAAACAGATCGGCTACGACTTTGGCGCCGGGCGGCTGGACGTGAGCGCCCACCCCTTCAGCACCAGCTTCCATCCCTTAGATTCGCGCATCACCACGCGCTACAGCCGCTCGGAATTCATGGAATCGATCAGCGGCGTGATTCATGAGACCGGCCACGCCCTCTACGAGCAGGGCCTGCCCGCCGCGCACTTCGGCACGCCGCTGGCCGAAGCCGTTTCGCTGGGCATCCACGAGTCGCAATCGAGGCTCTGGGAAAACATGGTGGGCAAGAGCCGGCCGTTCTGGATTTACTTCTATCCCCTGCTGCAAAGGGAATTCCCGGCCGCGCTGCAAAATGTTTCTCTCGATACGTTTTACCGCTCTATAAATACTGTCGAGCCGTCCTTCATCCGCGTGGAGTCCGACGAAGTCACCTACAACCTGCACATCATCCTGCGCTTCGAGATCGAGAAAGCCCTCATCGAGGACAACCTGGAGGTCGAGGAGCTTCCTGTCGTCTGGAATTCCAAAATGAAGGAGCTTCTGCAACTCGATGTTCCCGACGATTCCCTGGGCGTGCTGCAGGACGTCCACTGGTCGGGCGGAATGATCGGCTACTTCCCTACCTATTCGCTGGGAAACTTGTATTCCGCGCAGTTCTTTGCGGCTGCGAAGCGGGATATTCCTACACTGGACGAGCAGATGGCGCGCGGCGAATTCGGCGCGCTGTTGAAGTGGCTGCGCGAAAAGATTCACGTCCACGGAAAATTCTATTCCGCGCAGGAACTGGCCAAGAACGCCACCGGCGAGGCGCTGAACAGCAAGCACTTTGCCGCCTACATCACCGCGAAGTATAGTGAGATTTACGAGCTGTAATTGGTAGACAGGCTTTCAGCCTGTCGCCTGCTGTGGGAGCAAAACTGATCACAGCGGTCAAACCCGACAGGCTGGGAGCCTGTCCTACTGAAGCAAGGGAGTTCATTCGCATGGCGAAGGGCAAGGAATTCACCGTTACCATCCCGGACAAGCCGGGCGCGCTGGGAAAATGCTTCAACGCCCTGGCCGAGCGCGGCGTGAACATCCTCGCGTTTCAATCCTACGTAGAAGGGCCCGAAAGCCTGGTGCGATTCGTGTGCAACGATCCGGCCGCGGCTAAATCAGTGCTGGGCGGCCTCCGCATGATTTTTGAGGAGACCGAAGTCGCCGTCGGCCAGATGCCAAATCGCGCGGGCTCTCTGGGCCAAGCCGCGGCGCGCCTTGGCGAAGGCGGGATCAACATCGACTACTCCTACTGCGGCTTCGCACCCGGCTCGCCGCTCGGCATGCTGGTCTTCGGCGTGGACGCCGTCAGCAAAGCCTCAACTGTGCTGGATGAGCTAGCCGCAAAAGAGGCGTAAGCCGGCCCGGCGGGCCTTGTGTCGCCCGTCACATCCGCAGGTGACGGCCCTCACGGTCATTTCCCCCCAGCTGCGTCATAAATGAAATGCACAAGGAATGGCTCCGCAAGACGCTGGGCGGCGGCACGGGTCCAGCTTCGGAGCCGTCAGGAGGTTGCCATGAAGACTGCTGCGATTGGAGCGGTAGGCACGCTGCTGTTGGCCGGGAGCCTGTTCCTACAGGGAGCCGCCGGCACTCCGGCAATGACCGGCGACCGCGTGAACGACGAATTTGCCGGAGTGATCAGCGACAGCATTTGCGCGGAAAGCGGAAGCCACATCGGAGTCGCCAAGAACGGCCACAGCATGCCGGTGGGCGCGTGCGTTCGCGCCTGCGTGAAGTTTGATGGCGCTCAGTTCGTGCTGTATGACAAGCAGGCCAAACATACCTACAAATTGGACGACCAGGTGCAGCCTGAAGCGTTCGCGGGGCAGAAGGTGATCGTGACGGGAATCTTTGACGAGCGGACCGGCACCATCCGCGTAAAGAGGATCCAGCCGGTGATTGAGAATGCACTTTAAGTTGTGGCCTCGACCGTAAGGCCCGGTTGGGCTCGACAGCTTTAGGGCAACCACAAAGGAGGGAGGCCGCGCGTCATGATCTCGCGTCATGATCTCGAAGGACGCGCGGCCCTGCCCTTCGTTTTGGCAACGTTATAGCGGCGGAAGATACCGCAAGAGCCTCGCCTGCGGCACATCGAGCGCTGCGCCGGTACTCGAACGGCAATAAATTCACCTTGCGACGCAACCCCAAGCCCATTCCCACCCTCAAAGTCTGTGGGTTCCATTCCCTAGCCCCAAGGAAGACTACTTGCGCCCTTTCGCCAGGAAGATGGCATTTTTCAGCGCGGGTTGCGCATGTCTCAGCCTGTGCGTCCTGCTGTGCGGCGCCTCCGTCAAGGCGCAATCTGCGCCAACTCAGCCGGGCGGGGCATTGCCTTCTGTCCAGCCGCCGGCAGTTGCGCAGCCGCCGGCCAGCATCAGCGGAACCGTCGTCGATCCGAGCGGGGCTGCCGTAGCCAGGGCCCGCGTGTCGCTTACCCGCGAAGATTCCTCCGCCAAGCAGGAGACCCTGACCGGCGATGATGGGCAGTTCTCCTTCGCCGGCATTGCTCCCGGTGCATTTCAACTGACGATCACCGCGGAAGACTTTGCCACGCAGTCCGTGTCGGGAACCCTGCACCCCGGTGAGAACTACGCTGCGCCACGGATCGCCCTTGTGCTGGCCACGGAAGAGACGGAGGTGAAGGTAGTCGTCCCCACGGTGGAAATCGCTGAGGAGCAGCTGAAGGTCGAGGAAAAGCAGCGCGTTCTCGGAGTCGTTCCCAACTATTACGTGACGTACCTTCCGGATGCGGCGCCCCTCGACGCGAAGCAAAAATTCAAGCTGGCCCTGAAAACCACCGTGGACCCGGTCACGTTTCTCTTGACCGGAGCCATCGCGGGCGCGCAGCAGGCCAATGACTCCTTCAAGGGATACGGCCAGGGCGGACAGGGATACGCCAAGCGCTACGGCGCCGACTATGCCGACGCTGTGACCAGCACCTTCATCGGCGGCGCCATCCTGCCGTCGATCTTGAAGCAAGACCCGCGCTATTTCTACAAGGGCACCGGCAGCACGCGATCGCGGCTTATGTATGCCATCGCCAACGCCGTCATCTGCAAGGGCGACAACGGGCGCTGGCAGGCCAACTACTCGAACATCCTTGGGAGCCTCGCCGCCGGAGGGCTTTCCAATCTCTACTACCCGCCGGAGGATCGCAATGGCCCGGCGCTGACCTTCGAGAATGCGGCGCTGGGCATCGGTGCATCGGCCGCCGCCAATATCCTGCAGGAATTCGTCATCCGGAAGTTGACGCCCAGCGCTCGCAAGCAGGCCCCTACCACGAACTGAAATCCAGCCGGAATTTCCCTGGCCGCGGGTTTCGCTGTGGCCGGAAGGATATGCCTGTTTTCGTCACTTCGTAGATTGAATTGTGAAGCCGCGCGCAAAAAATCTGCGATTATGGAATTTCACTTACGGATAGCCCCGCAACCGGACCCTAGAGAGAATTGTTGCGTTCGAACAGAAGCGCGCGGCATCCGTAAAAACCTGAACCCATCGCTCCAGGAGGCGGCCCAGGACGATGCCCCGAAAAGACAGGCGCGCGACACCGCGCTTTCAGGCCAAGCCGGATAACTACATTACCTACGGGGACCGCTCCGCTCCGATCCGCGACCTTAGCGAGGAAGGCGTTTTTGTAATGGACCCCGACCCGCTGCCGGCCGGTTCGGAAATTACCTTCACCTTGCGCGCCGGGCAGACGGACATCGCGCTGGAGGGCATCGTGCGCCACTCGCAGGTGGACGTGGGCATGGGCATTCAGTTCACGAATGTATCGGCTGTCTCCAAGCGCCGCTTGATTATCCACATCGCCAGCCTGGTTTCCGCTCCCGTGCAGGTCTGGGACGCGTAGTCCCGCTCTCTTTACAAATTTCCACTGGGCACGTACAGTTTTGTCCATCGACGCAGTGTATTGGGGTGCCTGATGAAGCAGAAAATCTTCGCACTGGCTCTGTTCTTAGCGGCTGGATGCCTCTTTTCTTCTGGGATTTTTGCCCATCATGGCGCCTCGCGCTGGGATACCGACGCCTGGGGGACCATCTCAGGTACGGTGAAATCGTTCGACTGGCAGAACCCGCACCCGCTCCTGCTCCTCTACGTGAAAGATGACAGGGGCGAAACGGAAACCTGGGCCGTCGAGTTTCATCCGCCGAATGTCATGAACCGGGGCCTGGGCTGGGGCCATTCGACGTTCAAGCCGGGAGACGAGGTTACGATCTACGGGCATCCGGAGAAGAAAGGCGTCCCGATCGTCAACGGGATGAAAAGCCTGCGGCCGGTAAAGGTCACCATGCCCGGCGGGCAGGTGGTTACTGTCGATCCTCCCGGATACTGATTCCCGGTGGGGCTTGACGACCTGTCGGGTAAGCCGGGATTTTTCTACCGTGCTTGGCTCCGGAAGGAAGATTGTTTCGAATGAAAAGGTATGCTCTAGGCTCGATCCCGGTCGTCGTCGCTGCGCTCGCCTTGTCGGTTGGGTGGATGGCGCGCGCCACGCCCGAAGTGCGCGCTGCGCGCCCACAAACGGCCGCAGCGATGCCGGATTTGACCGGGGTCTGGTCCCCGCCGAGAACGCCCAAGGGTTTCCTCCCGTACAATTTTTCTCCTGAAGCGCCTCCGCCGATGCAGGCGTGGGCAGTGAAGCGCTGCGAACTCGTCGGCTGCGGGACTGGGCAGCTCGGCCGCGCCAATGACGACGGCATGGATCCGTTTCTCGCCAGCTGCGCGCCCTACGGCCTTCCTCGCTTGATGAACCACGTCGGGCCGTTCGAGATTCTGCAGAACAAAAGTCGCGTCCTGATACTTTTCGAAACGGGCAACGCCATCGAGCAAATCTGGACTGACGGGCGCGGCCATCCTGAGGATCTCGATCCCTCCTGGATGGGACATTCCATCGGCCACTGGGAAGGCGCGACGCTGGTCGTGGACATTGTCGGGCTGACGGACAAGAGCTGGCTAGACACCGCGGGCCATCCGCACAGCGACGCCCTGCACGTAACCGAGCGCATCCGCCGCGTGGATCATGACACGCTGGAAAACACGCTGACTTTTGACGACCCGAAGACTTACACGAGGACGTGGAGCTCGACGATTATTTACAAGCTGCACCCGGATTGGTCGCTGAAGGAAGATATCGCCTGCGAAGACAAAATCCTGATGGACCTGAAAGCCAAGAAAGACAAAGTGTATCCCTACCAGCCCTACCCCATGAATTTTCCAACCGAGGCCATTCCCCTACCCGATGTCGCCAATGCGAAATAGGAACCTTACGCAGGAGGCTGCGTAAGAATCATGTCGCCGATCCTTAAAAAGACCACGTCGATCTCCATCCTGGTGGCCACGGCGTTCTTCATGGAAAACCTGGACGGCACCGTCATCGCCACGGCGCTGCCCGATATGGGCAAGTCGTTTCACGCCAACCCAGTTGATTTGAACATTGGAATGACGGCTTACTTGCTGATGCTGGCGGTGTTCATTCCGATCAGCGGGTGGGTGGCGGACCGTATCGGCGCGCGCACGGTTTTCGTTTCCGCGATCGGAATTTTTACGGTGTCTTCGATTTTGTGCGGATTGAGCGGCGGGATTGTGACGTTTACCGGGGCGCGCGTCATTCAAGGGATCGGCGGGGCGATGATGGTGCCGGTCGGGCGGCTGGTGGTTCTGCGCACCACGGAAAAGCACAATCTCATCGACGCCATCACCTTCATCACGTGGCCGGGACTGATCGCGCCGGTGGTGGGTCCGCCGGTCGGCGGATTTATCACCACCTACGCCTCGTGGCACTGGATTTTCTTTCTGAATGTGCCGCTCGGAATTATCGGCATGGTGCTTTCCTCGCGCCTGATTCCCAATTTGCGGGAAGATGAGGCCAAGCCGTTCGATTGGATCGGTTTCATTTTGAGCGCGTCGGCCTGCGTGAGCTTCGTGTACGGCATGGAGCTTGTCGGCCGGGAATCGGCCGCATGGAAGCCCACAGCCGCGTATCTGATCGCGGGGGTCGTGTTAGGGGTGCTTTCCGTGATCCATCTGCTGCGCGCGCCCGCGCCGCTTTTGAATCTCCGGCTTTTGAAGATCAAGACGTTTGGGATCACGCTGCAAGGAGGCTCACTTTTTCGCATTGCCATCAGCGTTTCGCCCTTTCTACTGCCGCTCATGTTCCAGATCGGCTTTGGGCTGAACGCGTTTCGGTCCGGCCTCTTGATGCTCGGGCTATTTACGGGAAACCTGCTGATGAAATCGGTCGTGACGCCCATTCTCCGACGGTTCGGATTCCGCACGGTGCTAACGGTGAATGGGATCCTGCATGCGGTTTTGATGGCGTGCTGCGCGCTCCTGTTTCCCCAGACTCGCTCAATTATTGTGCTGCTGGTATTGTTTGTGAATGGTTTGTCCCGCTCCATGCAGTTTACGGCGGTGGGCACGCTGGCCTTCGCGGATATTTCCAAGCCGGATATGAGCTACGCCACAAGCTTCTTCAGCATGATCACGCAGATGTCCATGGGCATGGGGGTAGCGGTGGGCGCCATTGCGCTGCGCATCGCGGGATTCTTCACCGGAAATTCCGCGGGAGCGCCGACCACCAGGGAGTTTCACATCGCGTTCCTGCTCGTCGCGATTCTCTGTGTTGTCGCGACGCTGGACTGCTTCCTCCTTGAACCGGACGCCGGCGCGGCGGTCAGCGGACAGCGGCTCAGCCCCGTCACAGAGAAAAGCTCCGCCACAACATAGAGAAGCCCCACCCTTGCAAAAACCGCAAGGATGGGGCACCTACACCCGGAACCCAAAACCTTTAACCCCCGTGGCCTCCGCCGCTGGTAAGTTCGCGGACGATGGAGCCGACGAAGTTCTTGGCGTCGCCGAAGAGCATCAGGGTTTTGTCCATGTAGTAGAGCGGGTTGTCGATTCCGGCGAAGCCAGCCGCCATGCTGCGCTTGATGACCATGACCGTGCGCGCCTTGTCCACGTCGAGGATGGGCATGCCGAAGATGGGGCTGGACTGGTCGGTGCGCGCGGCGGGGTTGGTCACGTCGTTCGCGCCGATGATCAGCGCGACGTCGGTCTGGGGGAACTCGCCGTTGATGTCGTCCATGTCGATCAGCTTGTCGTAGGGAATGTCCGCCTCGGCAAGCAGCACGTTCATGTGGCCCGGCATGCGCCCCGCGACAGGGTGAATTGCGAATTTCACGTCGATGCCGTGCTTGGTGAGATAGTCGTACAGCTCGCGCACTTTGTGCTGCGCCTGCGCCACGGCCATGCCGTAGCCGGGCACGATCACCACTTTGTTGGCTGCGGAAAGAATCGCGGCGGCTTCCTCGGGCGTGGCGCTGCGCACCGCGCGCTCTTCCTTCACTCCCGTAGCGCTCACGTGGATCTGGCCGAAGCCGCCGAAGAGCACGTTGGTGAAGGAGCGGTTCATGGCCTTGCACATGATTACCGAGAGGATGAAGCCCGAAGCGCCGTCCAGCGCGCCGGCCACCACCAGCACCTTGCTGTTCAGGACGAAGCCCAGCAGCGCCGCGGAGAAGCCGGCGTAGGAGTTCAAGAGCGAAATCACGGTGGGCATGTCCGCGCCGCCGATCGGCGTCACCAGCATGATGCCGAACACCAGCGCCACGCCGACCATCGCCGGAAAGAGCTGCGTATATTCCGGGTGCAGCACCAGCGTGACCATCAGGGCAATCGCGGCGGCCAGCACCGTGAGGCTGACGAAGTTCTGCCCGCGATAGGTAATCGGCCGCTGCGGCAGGATTTCCTGCAGCTTTCCGGCAGCGATCAAGCTGCCGGTAAAGGTCAGCGAACCGATAATCACCTCGAGCCCGATTTCCCCCATCTCGAACTTCGGCACGTTGGGAGCGGCCACGTAATACTCGGCAATGCCGATCAGCGCGGCGGAAAGCGCGCCAAACGCATGGCTCAGCGCGGTCCGTTGCGGCACCGCGGTCATCTTCACCATGCCTAGGGGTACACCCACGCCTGCGCCGATGATCAGGGCAATGAGGATCCATTTGTATTGGATGACCTGCGGGTCGAACAGCGTGGCGATGACGGCGACGCCCGAGGCGATCTCTCCGATCAGCACGCCGCGCATGGCTGAGACGGGCGAGCTGAGCCACTTCAGCGCCAGGATGAAACCGATGGCCGCAAAAATGTAGGTGAAATCGATGAGCTGCTGCGCCGGGATTCCCGTCATTGCTTCTTCGCCTTGCCGCTCTTGAACATGTGCAGCATGCGGTCGGTGATCAGAAACCCGCCGACCATGTTGCTGAACGATGCGGCCACCGCGATGAGGCCGAGGATCACGGAGAGCCGGCTCTCATGCCTGCCCGCGATGATGATGGCGGCGACGACGACGATGGCGTCGAGCGCGTTGGTCAGCGACATCAGCGGCGTGTGCAGCAGGGGCGAGACGCGCTTGATGACCTCAAATCCCAGAAACGCCGCCAGGATGAACACAAACAAGCTGGAGATGAAATCCGCGGGCATCCCTTCCTCCTTACGAGTGAACCGCCAGGGCCGGCAACGAGAAAAATTCGCGCACGCGCGGGTTGACGATTTCCCCACCCTGCGTCAGCAGCGTGCTTTGAATAATGTCATCCTGGTGATTGATCTGCAGCTTGCCGTCCTTCACCAGCAAATTGAGAAACGCAGCGATGTTGCGCGCGTACATCTGGCTGGCATGGTGCGGCACGGTGGAGGCGAAATTGACATACCCGATGATGGTGACGCCGTACGCGACGATCTTTTCTCCCGCTTTGGAGAGCTCGCAGTTCCCTCCGCGCTCGGAAGCCAGATCGACAATCACCGAGCCCGGCGCCATGCGCTTGACCATCTCCTCGGTCACCAGCACCGGAGATTTCTTGCCGGGAATGACTGCGGCGGTGATGACCACGTCGCTCTCGGCAATCACATTGCCGAGCAATTCCCGCTGCCGCTGATAGAAGTCTTCACCCTGCGCTTTGGCGTAGCCGCCGGCGTCCTGCGCGTCCTTGGCTTCGAGAGGAATCTCGACAAAGCGCCCGCCGAGGCTTTGCACCTGCTCCTTGGCCGCGGGGCGCAGATCGTAGGCCGAAACGACCGCGCCCAGCCGCCGCGCCGTGGCGATGGCCTGCAGCCCGGCCACACCCGCGCCGATCACCAGAACGCGCGCCGGAGTAATCGTCCCGGCAGCCGTGGTCAACATGGGGAAGATTTTGGGCAGCGTATCTGCGGCGATCAGCACGGCCTTGTAGCCGCAAATGGTGCCCATGGAGGACAGCGCGTCCATGCTTTGCGCGCGCGTCGAGCGCGGCATCAATTCCACGGAAAAAGACGTCACGCCGGCTTCGGCGATCTCCTGCACCGTGGTCAGCGATCCGGTGGGACGTAGAAATCCGATCAGCACCTGGTTGCGGCGAAAGAGCGGCAAATCGGCGCGCCCGGTAACGTCGTTCGAACCGTAGCAGAGCATCTGGACGATGATGTCAGCGGAGGCAAACACCTGGGCACGGTCGGCAAGCTTCGCGCCCTTGGCAGCGTATTCCGCATCGGGGAAACCGGCCGCGACCCCCGCACCGGCTTCGATCACCACTTGCATGCCCGCCTTGGCCAGCCCGGGAAGCACGATGGGCACCAGCGCCACGCGCCGCTCCCCCGGATAGGTTTCGCGCGGAACTCCTACGATCATTTCGTTTCCTCCCTCAGGCCCCTACGCCGCCGCACACGAACACTCACAACTTTCGATCTGCAACGCTTCCACTTGCCCAAGCCATAGTCGGGAATTTACTTCGAGAGGGCCACGCCAGGTATGGACGGCTTTCATGTTGGCGGCCGGCGCGGATCCCAAGCCGGAGGCGCTGGGCGCTTTCGGAACGCAAGCACTCCCTGTAGAAACGGCAAAGCCCCAAACCAGTTTGCAATTCTACATGCAATTTTCGGAAAGTCCAATCCAGGATGCCATTGCATTCCATCGGCCCGGCGCATCGCAAAAGCATAAACGGCGGAATCCCCTTTTCCGGTACAATTTCCAGAATGCGCAATTGGGGGCGCGCGGCTCAGTATGGACAACTCTTTCATGAAGGAAGCGATCCGGCGAGCGGTGGAGAATGTGCGCTCGGGACTCGGCGGGCCATTCGGTGCGGTGGTGGTGAAGCAGGGGCGCGTGATCGCCAGCGGCGTGAACCGGGTCACCTCCGCGAACGATCCCACGGCGCATGCGGAGGTAAACGCCATCCGCGAAGCCTGCCGTGTGCTGGGCGCGTTCCAATTGCAGGGCTGCGAGATTTACACCAGTTGCGAGCCCTGCCCCATGTGCCTCGGCGCGATTTATTGGGCCAGGCCGGACCGCGTCTATTACGCGGCCGGCGCCAGGGATGCCGCCGAGGCCGGGTTTGACGATTCCTTCATCTACGAGGAATTGAGAGTTCCGCACGGCGGGCGGAAAATTCCCTTCGTACAGGAGATGCGCGACGCCGGCCTCGAGCCGTTCCAGGAATGGGCGCGCAAGAACGACCGGGTCCGTTACTGACAACTGAAAACAGAAGTTGGGAGAAAGCGCTTTCAGAGGTTGTGGTCTAGTTATGGAAGAAAAATTCTTTGGACATTCCGTCCCCCGCAAAGAGGGGCGCGACAAAGTGACGGGCCGCGCGCAGTATGTGGACGACCTCGCCTATCCGGACATGCTGCACGGCGTAACCGTGCGCAGCAGCGTCGCGCACGGACGCATCCTCGGCATCCGCTTCGGTGAGGGCATCCCGTGGAACGAGTTTACGATCGTCACCGCCGCCGACATCCCGGGGAAAAATGAAATCGCCGCAATCGAGCATGATCAGCCGTGCCTCGCCGCGGAAGTCATCAAGCACCCCGAGGAGCCAATTCTTCTGCTCGCGCACCCCGACCGTTATTTGCTCGAAGAAGCGCGCCGTGCCGTTTTCATCGACGTCGAGCCGTTGCCAGCCGTTTTTTCAATCGAGGATTCTCTAGCCAAGCGAGCAATTCTGTTTGGCAACGACAACATCTTCAAGTCCTACCTCCTGGAACGCGGTGACGTGGACGCGGCCATGGCCAAGGCTGACATCATCGTCGAGGGCGAATACCGCACCGGCGCACAGGAGCAGCTGTACATCGAAACTCAGGGCATGATCGCCGTGGCCAATCCCGCCGACGGCGTCACTGTGCAGGGCTCGCTGCAATGCCCCTATTACGTGCACAAGGCCCTCATGCCGCTTTTCGACTTGCCCCCGGATAAGATTCGCGTGATCCAGGCGGAAACCGGTGGCGGCTTCGGCGGCAAGGAAGAATATCCGTCGATGATTGCGGGGCACGTGGCGCTGCTGGCCTGGAAATCAGGTAAGCGCGTGAAAATTATTTACGACCGCGCGGAAGATATGGTCGCGACCACCAAACGCCACCCGTCGCGCACGCGGCACCGCACCGGCGTCACGCGGGACGGCAAGCTGGTGGCCATGGACATCGACTTTGTGATCGACGGCGGCGCGTACACGACGCTTTCTCCCGTGGTGCTCTCGCGCGGCACCATCCACGCCGCGGGGCCGTATTACTGCCCCAACGTGCGCGTCCAGGCGCGCGCCGTGGCTACGAACGCCCCGCCGCATGGCGCCTTCCGCGGATTCGGCGCGCCGCAGGCCATCTTCGCCGCCGAGCGGCAAATGGACCAGGTGGCCAAGGCAGTCAACCTCACGCCCGACGAATTCCGGCGGCGCAACTTCCTGCACAACGGCCAGACGACCATCACCGGGCAGCTCATCAAGGAAGACGTGAATCTGGACGGGCTGCTCGATCGCGCCTTCCGCGAGAGCGACTACTACGCCAAGCGCGAGCGGTTCGCGCGCGAAAACCCCAGCGCGACGGTCAAGCGCGGCATCGGGTTCGCTTCATTCATGCACGGCGCAGGCTTCACCGGCTCCGGAGAAGTCTATCTGGCGTCGGTAGTGGATGTGGAAGCCACGAAGGAAGGAATCGTGCGCATACTCGCGGCCAGTACGGAAATCGGCCAGGGCACGAACACGGTCTTTTCGCAGATCGCCGCCGACGCGCTCGGCATCGGCTACGATCGCATCGAAATTGCGCGGCCCGATACAGGCGCTGTCCCGAACAGCGGGCCCACCGTCGCCTCGCGCACCTCGATGGTGGTGGGGCAGCTGGTGGAAACCGCGGCGCTGGAGATCAAGAGGAAATTGATCGATGCCGGTCTGCTCTGCGATGCCTGCACCGAAGACGAATTTGTTCGCTCGTGCCGGAAATATATTGAGACGCGCGGGCCGCTGCGCGCGCGCGCGAACTACGAGCCTCCGCCCGGCATCGTCTGGGACGACAAAACCTACAGCGGGGACGCCTACGGCACCTACGCCTGGGCCGTGTATGTGGCCGAAGTGTCCGTCGATACGGTCACCTTCGAGGCGCGCGTTACCGATTTCGTCGCCGTGCAGGAAATCGGCAAGGTAATTCACCCCGTCCTCGCCGCGGGGCAAATCGAAGGCGGCGTGGCGCAGGCTATCGGCATGGCGCTTTACGAAAACGTGGTGTGGCGCGATGGGCGCATGGCCAACGGCCAGATGACCAACTACATCATGCCCACGGCGGCGGACATTCCTCCGATCCGCGTGTTTTTTGAGGAGCATCCTTATCCATTTGGCCCGCACGGCGCGAAAGGCATCGGCGAGCTGCCCATGGACGGCCCGGCAGCCGCGATCGTCAACGCCATCGAAAACGCCACGGGAATTTGCGTGCGCGAAATTCCCGCCACGCCCGAAGTGATGATGGAGGCAATGACGGCAAAGGCGGGCGCACTTGTCTGAGACGGTCAGCCGGATCAGCATCGCCTGCCGGGTAAATGGCGAGCCGCGCCGCGTACAGGCGTATCCGATGGCGAGATTACTCGACGTGCTGCGCGAGGAGATGCATCTGACCGGCACGAAGGAAGGCTGCGGCGAGGGGGAATGCGGCGCCTGCTCGATCCTTTTGAACGGCGCGCTGGTGAACAGTTGTCTCGTGCCCGCCCTGGACGCCGACGGCGCGGACATTCGCACGATCGAGGGAATCGCCAGCGGCGATCAACTGAATGCCGTGCAGTCGGCGTTTCTCGAATGCGGGGGCGCGCAGTGCGGGATTTGCACGCCGGGCATGATCATTGCCTCCGCGGCCCTTCTCGGGCGGCATCCTCATCCCACCGACGCCGAAATTCGCGAAGGACTCGCGGGCAATCTCTGCCGCTGCACCGGCTACCAGAAAATTTTCGCTGCGGTGGTGCGAGCCTGTGAATCGCCCGGAGATAAGAGTCTGGCAAAGCCATGAGATCCTACGTTCCCGCTTACGATTTACGCGCGCCGGGAAGCCTCACGGAAACGCTGTCGCTGCTCGCCCGCGAGCCGGGGGTGTGGCAGCCCTTTGCCGGTGGCACGGATTTGATGGTGCTCCTGGAAGCGGGAAAACTTCCCCACAAGCGCTATCTCAGTCTGGCCAAGCTGCTCGATTTGCGCGGCATCGAGGTGACGCCCGCGAACGTGACGCTCGGCGCGATGACCACCTACACGGAAATTCAGAATCATCCCGTGTTGCAGGAGGAATTTCCGCTGCTATGCGCCGCGGCGCGCGAAACGGGCAGCATTGCCACGCAGAATCGCGGCACGCTGGGCGGAAACATTGTGAACGCCTCGCCCGCGGCCGATTCCCCGCCGGCGCTGCTGGTGTATGACGCCGCCGTCGAGTTGGTTTCCCAGCGCGGCGTGCGCTGGCTGCTCTACCACCCATTCCATACCGGCTACAAAAAGATGCAGCTGGCGCCGGATGAACTCCTGCGCGCCGTCCGTCTGCCGCGCCGCGCCCAACGGTGGCGGCAGTATTACCGCAAAGTGGGCACACGCAAGGCGCAGGCTATTTCGAAGGTGTGCTTCGCCGGCGCGGCACTGGTGGAAAACGGCGCGATTCGCGACATTCGCATCGCCCTTGGGAGCGTCGCGCCCATTGTGATGCGTGCCGTGAAAACGGAAGAGGCGCTGCGCGGCTGCACCGTCAATCGTTCCGTCGGCGACCTGGCGCGGGAAACGCTGGCGCGGGAAATTGCGCCGATCGACGACATTCGCTCGAACGCGCGCTACCGCTTGCGCGTGGCGCAAAACCTGCTCGATGAATTTCTCTCCCGGCTTGAAAAATGACCGACATCCACGCGATCCGCAGCAGGCGCGTCGTCACCCCCGAAGGAGTGCGGGCGGCGACGGTACTCCTGCGCGACGGCCTGATCGAAAGCATTGCCGCGTACAACGATCTTCCCTCAGGGCGGCGCGTTTACGACGCCGGGGAATCGGTCGTTATGCCCGGGCTTGTGGATACCCACGTCCACATTAACGAGCCCGGGCGCACGGATTGGGAGGGATTCGAGACGGCCACGCGCGCGGCCGCTGCGGGCGGCGTCACCACGCTGATCGACATGCCGCTCAACAGCATTCCCGCGACGACCACGGCTGAAGCGCTGGAAGCCAAGCGCGCCGCAGCGCGCAAGAAATGCTGGGTAAACGTTGGCTTTTGGGGCGGCATTGTGCCCGGCAATGCCGGAGAACTGCGCGCGTTGCATCATGCGGGCGCATTCGGCTTCAAGTGTTTCCTGGTGCCGTCGGGCGTACCGGAATTTGCGAATGTCACCGAAGACGATTTGCGCGCTGCGATGCCCATCCTCAGTGCGCTCGATGCTCCGCTGCTGGTTCACTCGGAGCTTCCGGAACCAATCGAGTCCGCTAATGCCAAACTGGGGAAAGCCGATCCACGAAAATACAAGACGTGGCTCAGTTCCCGCCCTTCAGAAGCGGAAACGAAAGCGGTCGAGTTGATGATTCGCCTCGCGCGCGAATTTGGCACCCGGGTCCACATCGTCCATCTTTCCTCCGACCGTTCCGTAGCCCTGATCCGGCGCGCAAAGAAGGAAGGCCTGCGCATCACCGCGGAAACCTGCCCGCATTATCTCTTCTTTTCAGCGCGCGCGATTCCGGACCGACGAACCGAATTCAAGTGCGCGCCGCCGATTCGCGACTCGCAAAACAACAAGAGCTTGTGGGCCGCGTTGGAGAGGGGCACGATCGATTTCGTGGTCTCCGATCATTCGCCGTCCCCTCCGGAAATGAAATGTCTCAAAACAGGCGATTTCTTCAAAGCCTGGGGCGGCATTTCCTCTCTGCAACTGGGTCTACCCGCGATCTGGACGAAAATGAAACAGGGGAAAGACTCGCTCATGCATCTGGCCCGATGGATGTCTGCCGGACCCGCGCGGCTCGCTGGACTGGAAAAGCACAAGGGCGCACTTGCCGCGGGGTACGATGCCGACATCGTCGTCTGGAGTCCCCAGAAGCGCTTCACCGTGCGGCCCAAAATGCTGCAACACCGGCACAAACTGACGCCATATCTCAACCAATCTTTGCGCGGCGTCGTCGAGGCCACATTCCTGCGCGGCGAAATGATCTATGATCGAGGGCGCTTCGGAGGTGCTGCGGGCGGCACACTCCTCAGGCGGGGCGAACACTGATGGATTTCACCGAATACATCGACTTGGCGGCTGAGCGGCTGGGAGGGCGAGCCCTGGCGGCCAACGACGAATTTTTTGCGCCTAAAGAAAATCTCCTGAAAGCCGCTGATCCCGTCTGGATCGCGGACAAATACACCGACGTTGGCAAATGGATGGACGGATGGGAAACGCGTCGCCGCCGCACGCCCGGCTTCGACTGGTGCATCATCAAGTTGGGTCTATCCGGCGTCATTCGTGGTGTGGTTGTGGACACGTCCCACTTCAAAGGTAATTTTCCAGAATCCTGCGAGATTGAAGCGTGCACCGTGGACGGCGATCCTTCTCCTGCGCAACTCGAGGGCGGCACAACAAAATGGAACACCCTGCTCCTGAAGTCGCCGCTATCGGGCGACACTCGAAATTCGCTTCCACTCCAAGCATCGGACCGGTCCACGCACGTGCGCCTCAAGATTTATCCAGACGGCGGTGTGGCCCGCTTGCGCGTCCACGGCGAGGTGCTCCCCGATTGGTCTGCGCTCGCTCGCGCGGGCAACGCGATCGACTTGGCCGCGGTCGAGCACGGCGGCTGGGTCATCCTTTCGAGCGACATGTTTTTCGGCTCGCGCAACAATCTGATCCTGCCCGGCCGCTCGATCGGAATGCACGACGGCTGGGAAACGCGCCGGCGGCGCGGGCCTGGGCACGACTGGTGCATCGTGCGCCTCGGCGCAGCGGGGACCGTGAGCCGCGTGGACGTCGATACCGCCCATTTCAAAGGCAATTTCCCCGATAGCTGCTCGCTCGAGGTTTGCGTCGCGCCGCGGGAGCTTGTCGATCCCACCGCGTTGGACGCGCTTCCCTGGAAGGAAATCCTGCCGCAGGCGAAGCTGAAGGCAGATTCCATGCACTTCTTTGAAAAGGAACTCCTTCCGGCGGGCGAGGTGACGCACGCGCGGTTCCACATCTATCCCGACGGTGGCGTGGCCCGCCTGAGGGTTTTTGGGACCGTGGCGAAGAGGCCCGCGTAACATGACGCTGGCAGAATTCAATTCCCTGCCCCCAGCTCAGGCCGAATCTGTTTTGATGGATTGTTGCGGTTCTTCGCGCTGGGCCGCCGGGGTTGCTTCCCAGCGCCCTTACGCCGACATAGAAGCGCTTCGCAAAGCGGCCGATTCGATCTGGTGGAAACTGGATCGAGCCGGCTGGCTCGAGGCCTTCAGCCATCACCCGCAAATCGGAGACAAGCCCGCGGGCGGCTCGGACTCCGCGCGCAAATGGGCCGTAGGCGAGCAGTCCGGCGCGCGCGCCGCCACCGACGACGTGAAGGCGCGTCTCGCGCGCGCCAATCGCGCCTATTTTGAAAAATTCGGCTACATCTACATTATCTGCGCCACGGGAAAGACCGCCGAAGGAATGCTTGCCATTCTCAACCAGCGCTTGCAGAATGATCCGCCAAGCGAGATTTCCATCGCAGCGGAGCAGCAGCGGCTGATCACGCGCATCCGCCTCGACAAACTCTTCGCTGCAGGCGGCTGAGACTTTTTATGAGCGCCATCACTACTCACGTGCTGGACACCTCGCGCGGGCGGCCCGCCGCCGAACTCAAAATTGAATTGCACAAAAAATCAGGTGAGGAATGGAGGTCCGTGGGTGCAGGCGCCACCGATGAAAACGGCCGCTGCAATGTCCTGCTGGGAGACACGCCGCTCTCGACGGGAACGTATCGCCTGACGTTTCACGCCGGCGCGTATTTCAGGGCCCAGCACATCGAATCCTTTTACGCGGACATTCCAGTCATTTTTGAAGTGCGCGACGCCAGGACCCACCACCACGTCCCGCTGCTGCTCAGCCCGTTCGGCTACTCCACCTATCGCGGCAGTTGAAGAGAATTGGGTGCCGCATCCTTCACGCCTTTGGTGAAGGGTGCGGGCTCTCCGTCAGAACTTGCGCAGTTTGGAAATCGAGTTGGACGGCAGAGAAAAACCGCACCCTTGAAAACCGCAAGGGTGCGGCACCCGAAAGAAACTCAAAAGGGCGGAAATTCAAACAAATGGTGCCGGCTGAAAGTTTGCATCAGTCACTTCGTCCGGTTCTTCAGAATCTTCAGAAAAGATCCCATGCGCAATTCCTCGACCGTGACCCCCGTCAGCCGCTCCGCCTCAGCCTCGCTGATTGCGCCGCAATTGATCGCGCGAAGGAAGAAATTCAAGAGGCCCTGTCCGGTGGCCGCGTCGTCAAACACGTCTCCAACCAGCGTGGCCTTGGCCGCTTTCTCCACAAAATTCTTGAGCCGCGCGGCGGAAGAATCGAGCCCTTCCAGGAAAAACGAGAACACCGCCGCATAGCGCGTGGGAAGCTGAGCGGGATGCAAGTCCCATCCCTGGTAATAGGCGGTGATCAGCGAGTGCTGGATGTGCCCGTAGTGCAGCCGCCAGGCGCGCTGCACGGCCTCGCGGTTTTCCCGCTCCTCGGCCCGCGTGAGCTTCTTGCCCTTCTCCGCGCGGTGCGGCGGCGTGGGCAGGACATTCGTCGCGCCATCGGAAAGCCAGATGCCCGTGCCCGCGAACGCCACCTGCATCATGTGTTTGGCGAAATCGCAGGCGGGATGGTCCATCACCTGATACGCCGCGGTGATGCTGCAGCTGGCGGTGTAATCATAGGTGCCGAAATGCGCAGCGATGCAGCGCCCCGCCGCGGCCTCCAGAAACCGCGGCAGACTCGACTCGCCGCGCTCGTTGAGAATCGCCTGCGTGGTTTCGACCATCATCTCAAAGCGCAGCGAGCCTTTCTCCAACTCCACCGCCGTCTCCATCGCCTCGAGCAAATGCGCCAGCGCGGCCATTTGCTCCGCAATGACGACTTTCGGCAAGGTGACGACGAAGTTGGACGGCAGCTTGCCGCCCGTTGCCTCGCACAGCTCGCGCACAAAGAGATCGAGCGTTCGAATGCTGCGGTCGCGCAGCTCCGGCGAAAACGGCTTCAATCGGATTCCGATGAATGGCGGCAGCGAACCCTCGCGCATGCCCTTCGCCACTTCCTCGGCGGCCAGCTTGGCGTGCTGATCTTCCTCGGCATCCGGGCGGTTCCCGTAGCCGTCCTCGAAGTCGATGCGGAAATCCTCCACCGGCTCACGCTGCAACTTCTCGCGCACGCGGCTGTACACGGTCAGAGCCAGCCAGGCGGCGCGATTGGCGCCCCGCAGCTTCCCCGGAGACTTGGCAAAGAGCTTCGCGGCGGCAGCGGCTTGCTTTCCCGCCTTTGGCAGCGCGTCCGCTCCCGGCAATCCGATGGCGCGCGCAAAGGTGAAGGCGTCGGGCGCAAATTCGTCCAGCGTCGCCAGGGCTACTTCTCCCAGCCGGCGCGCAATGCCTGCTTTAAACAAATGCGCGCCGCCATATACCACGTGCACCGGCTGGCGGCGCCCCGTTTCGCCCGGGTAGCGCCGCGCGAACGCCGCGGACGGCCCCTCCAGGATTCGCAACGCGGATTGAATCGCGGATTCCGGCAGAGTTGTTCTCATGTAAGCGATCTTTCCGAAAATTGTGGCGTGCCGGCCCCTTTTAGATAAAACCGGGCCGCGGCGCGCCGTTCATCTTAAACGCGCCGCGCACAAGATTCAATTTGCCCTATATCCGGGAGATGTTGTCACGCAAAGAACACCAATCGCTTAGGGGAGATTTTCGTCGGCGGTCGGAGGCGCAAACCGCCCGATTTTAAATTCGAGGTTTGAAATTATTTGAAATTTCAGATGGAGAGAAACGATTGGATGGGTAGTCCGCCGCTCCGCGCAAAAAACAAGGGAGAAAATCGCGCCCACGCCCCTGCGGGCGATCAACTGCGGCGCAATTTTCTCCCTCGCGTTAAGCCGGTGAGCTCATGGACCGCCGCTGCTGGAAACACTCGCGGCAGAACACGGGCCGTCCCTGGGTCGGACGGAAAGGAACCGTCGTTTCCTTCCCGCACTGCGAGCACGTCGTTTTGGTCTCTGCTCGCTGGAAAGTGTTGGTACCCGGGCCCGGGCTCTGAGCGCGTTTGGCTTTGCAGTCCTTGCACCGCTTGGGCTCGTTCTTGAAGCCCTTGTCGGCGAAGAACATCTGCTCGCCGGCGGTGAAAACAAACTCCTGACCGCATTCCGCGCACTTCAGGACCTTATCGTGATATTCCATATGCTGCTCCGAGGCTCCACGCTGGTTGGAGAGCCCACGGCACCCCCGGCAAAGTCAGATCCTGCTGGGATACGCCGGGGAAGAACGTGGGTCCCAATTCCGACTGGTCCGGAGGTGCTTAGGAAAATCCCGGGTCGCTGCCTGGATGAGCGGGCTTAGTCCTGTTCCCGCCGCTGCTTCTTGCGCAGCCGCTTGCGCGATAACGCCTGCTTCGCGCGCCGCTTCTCGCCAGGCTTCATGTAATAGCTGTGCTTTTTGATTTCCTTGATGATGTCTTCCTGTTGCACTTTGCGTTTGAACCGGCGCAACGCATTTTCCAGAGACTCACCCTCTTGAATGCTGACTTCGGCCACCTAGACTTCACCGTCCTTCCGATGCATGTGGCAACGATGGCTATTAATCATAAGTGCTATGAGAGGTCCACTCGTTATCGTATGGCCTATTGGGAGACACTTCTAGCGGACCCGCCCAGCGAAGTCAAGCATTGTTTTTGAAATAACGGCTCTTAGGGGGCAGCCGGGATTCAGGTGAGCCGGGTATGGGACTTTTCGAGGTACCTGCTAGAATAGCCAAGCCCCATTCCCGGTTCTGGCTATTCTGGAACCGGGCCAGAGATGCGCACATGTCCCTGATGCGCGATGCGATCGGTGTCCTGCTGGCCGGCGGCCAGGGCGAACGGCTGTGGCCGCTCACGCGCGACCGCGCCAAGCCGGCCGTGCCCTTCGGCGGCGTCTACCGCATCATTGACATCACCCTTTCCAATTGCATCAACAGCGACCTGCGCCGCGTCTTCGTCCTCACCCAGTACAAAGCGCTTTCGCTCAACCGGCACACCCGCCAGGGATGGTCGCAACTGTTGGGGCTCGGCGAATTCATCGAGGTGCTGCCGCCTCAAATGCGCGTCTCCACCAACTGGTACCTGGGCACCGCCGACGCCGTCTATCAAAACATCTATTCGATCGGCAGCGAGCACTCCCGCTACGTCATCATTCTGTCCGGCGACCACATCTACAAGATGAACTACCAGAAGATGCTGCAGCAGCACGTCGATTCCGGCGCCGACGTGACCGTGGCCACGTTTGAGGTGCCGTCTCACGAGGCGGCGGGCCGCTTTGGGGTAATCGAAACTGACGCCAACTGGCGCATCGTGGGCTTCGAAGAGAAGCCCATGTCGCCGAAGCGCTCGCACCTGCATCCGGACATGGTCAACGCCTCCATGGGCGTTTACGTCTTCAACACGCAGCTGCTTATCCCGGCGCTGTTGGCCGACGCCGAGGACCCTAATTCCAAGCACGATTTCGGAAAAGACATCCTGCCGCGCATCTTCACCAAGTACCGCGTGTACGCCTACAACTTCATCGACGAAAACAAAGTCGGGGCGCAATACTGGCGCGACGTGGGCACCATCGAGGCGTACTACGAAGCGAACATGGACTTGGTTTCCGTCTCTCCGATCTTTAACCTTTACGACAAGACCTGGCCGATTCGCACCTGGCAGCACCAGTATCCGCCGGTAAAAACAGTCTTCGCCGACCCCAACCGCATGGGCGTCAGCTTGGACTCCATGGTGGGAGGTGGTTCGATCATTTCCGGAGGCCGCGTGGTTCGCTCGGTGCTGGGCTACGACGTGCGCACCAACAGTTATTCCGAGGTCGAGAACTCCATCTTGTTCAACCACGTGAACATCGGCCGCCACGCCCGGATTCGCAACACCATCATCGACCGCCACGTCACCATCCCCGAGCGCGCCGAAATCGGCTACGACCTGGAGGCCGACCGCCAGCGCTACCACGTTACCGAAGGCGGCATCGTCGTCGTG
>Ga0210398_10000542_pt1 | contig 42497 bp, 39 predicted proteins | sample IncBWC4OmetaG_FD_161047 | JGI IMG/M metagenome (GOLD analysis project Ga0210398, IMG submission 161047) | Forest soil microbial communities from Barre Woods Harvard Forest LTER site, Petersham, Massachusetts, United States - Inc-BW-C-4-O | ecosystem: Environmental > Terrestrial > Soil >...
CAAACTTCATCCGGCTGCCATTGCCGAACGCGCCGAAATAATGCGTGACGCGGGCAAAGCCCTCGAACAGTCCGGCGTCGCGACAGCGCCCGAACGCCGCCTCGTCGCCGCTGGCATAGACGGCGAGGTCCTTGACGGCGGCCTGCGCGCCGGTGCCCGAGAGCGGACAATCGAGCAGCGTCATCCCCGCAGCCGCGAGCCGGTTGCGAGCCACTTCCTTCGCCGCGATCGGGAAGGTCGAGACTTCGAGCACGATGAGGCCCGGTCGCGGCGCGGCGACGAGCTGGCCAACTGTCTCGTCCAGCGCCTCGACGCTCGGCAGCGAGGTAAAGGCGATCTCGGCGCCGCCGATCGCGCCGGCCGCGGAGTTCGACGGGCGCACGCCGTCGCGCTCCAGCGCCGCCATCTTGCCGGCGTCGACATCAAAGCCGCGCAACGCAAACCCCGCGGCGGCGAGGTTGCGCGCGATCGCCCCGCCCATCAGGCCGAGCCCGATTACCGCGACATTGCCGGGGGAGGCCATCGCTCGGCTCAGTCCTGCATGATCGGCTCGCCGCGCATGTATTTGCCGCGGCAGAACAGCAAGGTCGGCCGGTCGGTATACGCGAAGCGCTCGACATGGCCGATGAAGATGATGTGGTCGCCGCCATAGTGGCGGAACTCGTTGCGGCACTCGAAATGCGCCGCCGCGCCGACGATCACCGGCGGCCCTGACTCGGTGATGACATGATCGGTGTCGATGAACTTGTCGTCGCTCTGCTTGGCGAATTTGTTCGACAGCGGAATCTGGTCGTAGGCCAAGATGTTGACGACGAAATGGCTGCCCTCCTGAAAGGCGGGCAGGCTCTGCGCATAAAGCGAGCTCGACCACAGCACCAGCGGCGGGGTCAGTGACACCGAGCTGAACGAGTTCGCGGTCATACCGTGCAGCTTCCCCTCGCGGTCGCGCGTCGTGATGATCGTGACGCCGGTCGCGAACGAACCGAGCGCGTTGCGCAGTTCACGTGAGTTGAAGCCTTCGGCCGAGGTGCTGTGCACCGTCGCGCTATGGCTGCCGGTAATATCACCGGAAATTATGTCGTTCGGCACGCTGACGTCCTCGATTTGTCGCTTCTGGCGCTTAGAGCGTGGCATCGGGCGGCAGGCCCAGTGCGACGCGCCCATACATGGCGCCGTTGATGTCCCAATTCAGCACATAATGTGCGTTGGCCGCGTGCACGTCGCGGAACGCGCGCTGCAGCGGGTTCCTCGCATAAATCGCGCCGCCGCCGGTCGCCGCGAAGAGAATATCGACCGCCTTGGTGCACAGCGTCGCGGCAAACGCGCCGTCGCGGCGATAACGGGCGCGCTCGCCCAAGTCGGGCACGCGGCCCTCGCTCACCGCGCGCGTCGCCTCGTCGCAATCGCCGAGCATGATCGCGCGCGCCGCATCCGCCAAGGCCGCCGCTTCGGCGACATGCACCTGCACGGTATTGAAATCGGCGACATTGCGCCCTGAATAGCTCGACAGCCGGGTGCGCGTCGTCTCGGTGAAATGCTCGATCGCGCCTTGCGCGATGCCAAGCGAGACGCCGGCGATGCAGAACGCGAAGAGGCTGATCGCCGGCAACTGATAGAGCACCGACGGGTTGACCGCGCTGCCCGGGTTGGGGCCGCCGGCAATCTGGTCGACCGACAGCGAGCGGTATTCCGGCACAAACACATCCTCGACCACGACATCCTTGCTGCCGGTACCGGCGAGGCCAATGACCTGCCAGGTGTCGATGATGGCGTAGTCCTTCGCCGGCAAGAGGAAGATGCGCGGCCCGGCAGCACCGCTTTCCTCGTCCTGCGCGATGCCGCCCATCAAATTCCACGACGCGGCGTCGACGCCGCTCGAAAACGGCCAGCGCCCGGACAGCTTGTAGCCGCCCTCGACCTTCTGTGCCCGGCCGCGCGGGAAGATCAGCGCCGAGCCGATCAGATTGTCCGGCGATTGGCCCCAGACCTCGTCCTGCGCCTGTTTTGGCCACATCCCGAACAGCCAGTGATGCGCCGCGAGGTTGGCCAGCACCCAGGCGGTCGAGCCGTCACCGCGGGCGATCACCGCGACCAGCTCGACCAAATGCCGGAACGGCAGCTCGCTGCCGCCGACGCGCTTTGGCTGCAGCACGCGGAACAGGCCGCTCTCATGCAGATCGGCAATCGTCTCGTCGGGCAGGCGGCGCAGCTCTTCGGAGCGGGCGGCGCGCTCGCGCAGCACCGGGATCAGCGCCTCGGCGCGCGCCAAGAGCTCGCCGAAATGCGGCGCGGCTCCGCTGCGACCCATCTTTGCGTCGGGCATCGCGCGTTTCCTTTCGCTAGGACCTTCCTCCCGCGCTGGCAGTCTACTCGCTGCCACGCCGATGACAAAACCGCGTCCTTGCATTGCTGTCATTGCGAGGAGCGCGGCGACGAAGCAATCTCGTGCAATGAAGAGCCGAGGCGGATCGAGATTGCGTCGCTCCGCTCGCAATGACAGTGAGGGAAACGCCGTGATCTACATGGTCGAAATGGATATGCGGCTCGACGACCGCGAGGCCGAGTGGCACGACTGGTACATCGCGCACATCAAGGTGCTGCTGACCGTGCCCGGCTTTCGCGCGTCGCAGCGCTTCCAATCGCTCCTGCCCTGCCCGGCGCCCTATCTGGCGCTGCACCACGTCGATAGCGGCGCGATCTTCGAAAGCCCGGAATACCGCTCGCGCGGCGGGCCGGGCTCGACTGGTGATTGGCGCGCCCGGCACTCGAACTGGCGGCGCAACCTGCTCGAGGGCTTCAATGAGCCTCCCGAAGTATTGTTCGGTAGCTATTTGCTGCGCCTCGAAGACGCGCGTGACTTGACGCTTCCTGTCGCCAAGCGGCTGGACTGGACCGAGGTCGTCGGCCTCGATTGGGACGCCGGTGTGTTCGGCTTCGCCGTGATCGATGACCCGGCTCCCTTTCTCGACCTCGCCCACCACGACGAGCGCGTCCGCCTCTATCGCCCGATCAGCGAAAAGCTGCACGAAAGCGGCTAGCCGTGCGGCTCGGCATTACCATTGCCGGCGCGGTGCTGTTGGCCATCGGCGCCGCTGCTGCCGAGGAGGGCCCGGCCTCACCTCCGGTCGCGGCAGTGGTCGACGGCCGCCTTGCGATCGGTGAGGCACAGCTTCCGGTCTTCGTCTCGCAGGATTGGTCGCGGCCGCTGCCCGGCATCCGCCGCGTCGTGATCGTCGTTCACGGGTACAACCGCAACGCGGCCGATTACGCGCGCAACATGCTGGCGCTCGACCCGCCGACGGATACGCTGGTCATGGCGCCGCAATTCCTCGACTCTGACGATGTCGCCGCGCATCACCTGCCCGAGGCGGTCCTGCGCTGGGACCGCGAAGACTGGCTCGACGGCAATCCAGCTCTTGGGCCCATGCCGCGCAGCGCCTTTGATGGGTTCGACGCACTTCTCGCGAAATTGACCGATCGCGCGACCTTCCCGAATTTGTCGCGGATCGTGCTCGCCGGATTTTCCGCCGGTGGTCAGGTCGTGCAGCGCTACGCGGAGGTCGGGAAGGGCGAAGACGCCATCCCCTTGCGTTATGTCGTCGGCAGCCCCGGCACTTACGCCTATTTCGGCGACGAGCGGCCGCGGTCCGACGGAACGGTCGGCGCCTTCGCCAACGCCGCCCAGTGTCCCGATTACAACCGCTGGAAATTTGGTTTTGCCGGCGGTCTGCCGCCCTACGTCGCCGCCGCCACGATAGAGGCTGTGCGAGCGCTCGAACGGCGCTATGTCACGCGAGAGGTCGTCTACCTCGTGGGCGGCGACGACACCGATCCGAACCATCGGTTGCTCAACAAGACCTGCGCCGCCGAGGCGCAAGGACCGACCCGGCTGACGCGCATGCAGTTCTTCCTGGCCGATATGAAGCAGCGCGACGGCGAGGCCCTCAGGCAGCCCATGTGGGTCATCCCCGGCGCGGCGCATAACGAGGCGCAGGTTTTCGGCTCGCCCTGCGGCCGCGCGGCGCTGTTCGGCGACGCCGTCTGCTCGAAAAATTGATCACCCCCCTTGATCTGGAACATATCATGAACATATGACGAGAGCGCATAAATGCCGGCGTAGCTTCTACCGATGGTCCTCGCTTTGCTGTTTCACCTCACGGCTTGTTGTTTCGCCGCTGTTTTCTCGCTGTTATCCGGCTGTTATTGTCGCTGTTTCCGTGCTGTCTCGCGGCAGATAAATGACGTAAATTCAATATCTTATACTGGAAACCGGATTTCATCGAACGGCGGAGCGCTCATGATCATCGACACCCATGCCCATGTTGTGCCAGGGACCCTGCTCGACGCGCTGCGCAGCGAAAAGCGCCTGTTTCCCTCGGTGACGCTGCATGACGCCGCGGCGCCGCGCATGGAATTCAACGCTGCCGGGCCGGGCCGGCCGATCCAGCCGCGCCTGCATGACCTCGCCCAGCGCAAGGAGTGGCTCGCCAAGGCGCGGGTCGACCATCAACTGGTCGGCGGCTGGACCGATGTTTACGGCTACGACCTGCCGCCCGAGGAGGGCGCCGACTGGGCGCGCTTCTACAACGAACACATGGCGAAGGACGCCGCTTCGCTCAATCAGCTCTCCGCCCTCGCCACCGTACCCCTGCAAGACGGTAAGCTCGCCGCGAAAGTGCTCGAAGAGGCGCTCGACGCCGGGTTCCATGGCGCGATGATCGCGACGCAGCCTAAAGGCATCGGTGGCAATCTCGACGACCCCTCGCTCGATCCGTTCTGGGAAGTCGCCTCGGCGCGCAACGCCGGCATCTTCCTCCACCCGCATTACATCTGCAGCGACGACCGGCTTGACGGCTACGACCTGGTCAACGCAGTCGGCCGCCTCGCCGACACGACGATCGCCGTCGCGCGACTCTTGTTCTCGGGCCACCTGACCCGCTTTCCCGGCGTGAACCTGCTGCTATCCCATGCCGGCGGCGCGCTGCCCTACGCACTCGGCCGCCTCAAGCGCAACAAGGCGATCCATCCCGAACTCGCCGACCCGGACGAGAATTTCCGCCGGCTCTATTTCGACACGGTGCTGTTCGAGCCGCTGGCGCTGCGCTTCCTGTGCGATCTGGTCGGCGCCGACCGGGTCATGCTCGGCTCGGACTACCCGTTCGGCATCGGCGATCTCGAGCCGCGCAATGTCGTCGACCGCACCCAGCTCACCACCGCCGAGCGCGAGGCGATACTCGGCGCCACCGCGGCGCGCATCTTCCATGTCGACTGCGCTTGCGGCGGGTAAGGCAGCGTCACAGCGGGTCGCCGAGCCGTGGCAACTCGTGGCGCACCCGCGCCTCGTAGATGATCGACGTTTCGACACGGGTTACCGCCGGGCGGTTGGTGAACCGGTCGAGCACCAGATCCTTCAAATGCGTCATGTCGCGCGCGACGACATGCACGACGAAATCGTGCGAGCCGGTCACAAGAAACGCAAAACGCACCTCGGGAATTTCGACGACCTCATCGAGAAAGCGGTCGACGACACCGCGCTCATGCTTCGAGGTCTCGACAAAGAGCAGCGCCTCGAGCCCCACCCCCATCGCCTTTGGCGCGACATCGGCGTGCGAGCCGCGCAGCACGCCTTCCTGCCGCAGCCGGCGCAGCCGCTCATGCGCGCTTGACGGCGCCAAGCCGATCGCCGCGGCGATCTCCTTGTTCGACAGGCTCGCATCGTTCTGCAATAGACGCAGGATGCCGAAATCTGTTCGGTCGAGCAGCACTAAGCACTCTCCATGTCGAATTTAATTCGATAGAAAATATACTATCTCGTCGTATATCCTACATCTTGTCCAATAGGACGTAAATTATTCAAAATCGAACATTGGAGGCGAACATGGTCGACATGGACAGGCTACATCAATTCGTCGGTCAGATGCTGGGCGATCTAGGCGGCGCGGCGAGCGTTGCGCTGGTGCATATCGGCGACCAGCTCGGTCTCTACAAAACGCTGCACGAGAAGGGGCCGATGACCGTCGCCGAGCTGGCGAGCGCGGCCGGCGTTCATCAGCGCTATCTGCGCGAATGGCTGTCGCATCAGGCGGCCTCGCATTATCTCGCCTACGACCCGGCGACGCAGAAATTCTCGCTACCGCCCGAGCAGGCGATGGTGTTCGCGGTCGAGGACAGCCCAGTCTATCTGGTCGGCGCATTCGAAACGATGGCCGCCGTGCTGGGCAACCAAGAGAAGGTGAAGCCCGCGTTCAAGACCGGCGCCGGTGTCGCATGGGGCGACCAGACGACTTGCATGTTCTGTGCGGTGGCGCGCTTTTTCCGCCCCGGCTACCAAAATCACCTCGTCGGCTCCTGGCTGCCGGCGCTAGATGGCGTGGTCGCCAAGCTCGAAAAGGGCGCCAAGGTCGCCGATGTCGGCTGCGGCCACGGCTGGTCGACCGTGTTCATGGCAAAGGCGTTCCCCAATTCGGAATTCGTCGGCTACGACTTCCATCCCGGCTCGATCGCCGACGCGACCAAGCATGCCGGCGAGCACGGTGCAACAAATGTCCGCTTCGAGGTCGGCAGCGCCAAGGACTACGCCGCGAGCGACCTCGACCTCGTCACCTTCTTCGATTGCCTGCACGACATGGGCGATCCGGCCGGCGCCGCGGCGCATGTGCACAAATCGCTGAAGCCAAACGGCTCGTGGATGATCGTCGAGCCGATCGCCGGCGACCGGCTGGAAGACAACCTCAACCCGGTCGGGCGGCTTTACTACGCGGCGTCGACGATGATCTGCGTGCCGACCTCGCTGGCGCAGGAGGTCGGCGCCGCGCTTGGCGCGCAGGCTGGCGAGGCGAAGCTACGCGAGGTCATCACCGCCGGCGGCTTCAGTTCGGTGCGCCGGGCGACCGAGACGCCGTTCAACATGGTCCTCGAGGCCCGACCCTAGCTCGCGCGAACGGCCTCGTCCGCCAGGGTGTTGTCGGCGCAATCGGCGAACGGCGCAGAGCGTGCGAGAAAACCGCTGGCGAGCAGCGCGCGTTGCAGCCGGTCGAACCCCTCCTGCGACAGGACGGGATTGCTGGCCCACACGCCCTGCGCCTTGTAGCGGGTCAGCGCGCCCGCCAGCACGCCGCGGTCGAGATCGGGGAAATAATCGCCGGCGATCAGCTCGGCGAGGGCCGCCGGCGGGTTCGCCTCGACCCAGCGCTGCGTCTTGTGGATCGCCCGCACCATGCGGCGGAACGGCTCTGGGTCGTCGTCAAGACCGCGACGGGTCGTCGCGAACACCGTATAGGCGGTGCGGCCGCGCGCGCTCGCCGGCAGCCAGACATGCGCGCCGCGCCGCACGGCCAATTCGACAAACGGTTCGAACAGCTGCGCCACATCGAGCTGGCCGGTGGTGAGCCCAGCGACATTCTCCCCCATGCCGCGGCCGATCACGCGTTCCAGCCGCGCCGGGTCGATCCCGGCTTGGTGCAGGTCGCCGACCAGGCAGAGCCAGGGCGTCGGCACCTCGCTGACGCTCGCGAAGCGCTTGCCGAGCAGGTCGGCGAGCCGGAAGCCGGGGTTGGGCGTGCCGCCGACCAGCGAGAACGGATCGCGGCATACCACCTCGGCAAAGGCGGTGAGCGGCGATGCCGGGTCCTGCTCATGCATCTTCATGATGCGGATGGGGCCCATCCACATCGCCTCCGCCTCGCCGGCGACAAGCGCCGCTTCGGCCTTGCCCGGCCCGGGCGATGGCAGCAGCTCGACCTCGACTCCCTCGTCCTCGTAGGCGCCCAGCGCATGTGCCGCGTAAAACGGCGCGTAGAGCACAAAGCGGTAATTCTCATAGAGCCTGACACGCATGGCATCCCTCCGCCGGCTCCGCTATCGTTAGCACACGACGACCCGAGGGAGCCAAGCCATGACCGATGCCGCCCATCAGCTGAATTGCCTCGCCGGCGTCCGCGTGCTCGACCTGACGCAATTCGAAGCCGGGCCGACCTGCACCGAGGTCATGGCGCAGCTGGGCGCCGAGGTGGTCAAGGTCGAAAACCCGCGCGGCGGCGAGCCGGGCCGCATCCTCGGCGCCGGCCCCAAGCCGGGCGCCGACGCCTATTATTTCATGGTCTACAACGCCAACAAAAAGTCGGTGACGGTGAACCTCAAGTCGCCGCGCGGCATCGCGCTGGTCAAGGAGATGGCAGCGAAGGCCGACGTCTTTATCGAGAACATGGCGCCCGGCACGATCGAGAAACTGGGGCTCGGCTACGACGTGCTGTCGAAGCTCAACCCGCGGCTCATCTATGCCCAGGTCAAAGGCTTTGGCGAGGGCAGCCCCTATGAGCACAACCTCGCGTTTGACATGATCGCCCAGGCGGCGGGCGGCAACATGGCGATCACCGGCGAATATGGCGGCCGGCCGATCCGGCCCGGCGCGACGCTCGGTGACACCGGTACCGGCATGCTGATGTGCATCGCGGTCATCAGCTCGCTCTACGAGCGCAACACCACCGGCAAGGGCCGCCGCCTGCAGGTCGCGATGCAGGACGCGCAGCTCAATTACACGCGCGGCTCGTTCGTCAATTACGCGCGCACCGGCAAGCCGCAGGAGCGCGGCCGCGCCGGCTTCGGCGGACCACCGCCGTCGGACATCTTCCCCTGCAAACCGGGCGGGCCGAACGATTGGGTCTATGTGTTCAATTCACACAACAACCCCGAGCATTGGCGGCGCACCGCGACGATCATGGGCAAGCCCGAATGGGCCGATGACCCCGAGTTCCTCGACCGCGACAAGCGCATGGCCCGCGGCGACGAGGTCAACGCGATGGTGACGGCGTGGTGCCAACAGCACACCAAGAAGGAGGCGATGGAGATTCTCGGCAAGGCCGGGATTCCGGCGGGCGCGGTCTACGATACCGGCGACCTGCTGTCCGAACCGACCTTCCAGAGCCGTGGCATCATCCAGACCCAGCGCCACCCCAACGGCGATTTTCGCATGCCGACCTTCCCGGTCCGCTTTGACGGCAAGCCGCCCGAAATCACCCGCTCGCCGCTTCTCGGCGAGCACACGCAAGAGGTGTTCGACTCGTGGCTCGGCCTCGGCGCCGGTGACGTGAAGGGCCTCAAGGACGAGGGTGTGATCTAGTCGGGTACGAGCCGTATACGCCAGGCTGCCGATCAGCGGACGTATTGGGAGCGCGCCGGAACCGCGGGCTATGGCGAAGCAATGTTCGCCAGCAGCCTTGTCGAGCAGCACCTCAGGCTCCGGCTGTGGGGCGTTGCGGTCGAGATCGGCCGACAGTTGGGGCTCGACGCCGACGCCCGCGTGCTGGATCTGGGGTGCGGTGACGGCGCCTTTGCCAATCACACGCTGGCAGCGAATTTTGCCGCGGTCGACGGCTTCGATTTTTCCGAGGCGGCGATCCGGCGCGCCACGGAGAACGCGGCCGGGGCGCACATGCGCTTTGCCGCGCGTGACGTGACCCGGATCGATTTCACCGAGCTGCCACACTACGACGGCGCCTTCCTGATCGGCATCCTGCATCATGTGAAGCCGGTGGCGCCGGCGATCCTCAAGGGCTTGCGCGGCAATACCGGCCGGGTCGTCGTGCTCGAGCCCAATGGCGGCCATGTGGTGCGCAAGCTCCTCGAGCTGACCCCGTCCTACCGCGCGGCTGGTGAGGACAGTTTTCGCCGCTCGCGCCTATTGCGGCTCTTCGCGGAGGCGGGCTATCGAACCGTGGTGTCGCGGCGTCTCAACCTGTTTCCGAATTTCACGCCGCAGACAGCGTTCCGTCTGCTGCGCTGGCTGGAACCGCTGGTCGAGGCGACACCGGTGCTGCGAGCCTTGTGCACGGTCGACATGTACGGGCTAGAAGCTTAGCCAAGCATTCGTCAGCCCTCGTCGCGCGCCTCGCGCATCTGGCGGAGCAAATCGCGGACGCTGCGCGCGGTGCGCAGCTTGCGGCCGATATCGGGGGCGAGCCGCAGATCACCCGCGGCGTCGAGCCAGCCCGCCTCGGTATCGGGCGGCAGCTCGCGCATGACCTCGGCAAAGGCGCGAAAGATCGCCTCGACCTGATGCGCTTCGAGCCGCCGTTCTGTCGCCACGCCTCGTCTCCGCCTTGCCTACGGCATACCATAGCGGAATTGGCCTTGCGGGTCGCCGATGCGTGTTCCGCCTGATATTGCTGGAAAATAACAGGCGATCGGCGGAGCGGATCAGAACAATGCCAGTTGCTTGGTCTCCTTTTGCGGGGCGCGGAACAGCGACGTATCGAGCGGCTCAGTGTGGCGGCGAGCGAGGTCGAGGCGGCGCGCCGCCCGGTCAAAGCGCATCCCCAACAAGTCGGCATAAGGGCCGTATCCGATCATCCGACGGCCCCAATTCGAATCATAAATCTTGCCGCCGTGGCTTTGCGCGACGAGCGACAGCACGTGCGCTGCCTTGTTGGGAAAATGCGTCTCGAGCCATTCCTTGAAAAGGTCTTTCAACTCCAGTGGCAGACGCAGCATCGTATAAGCGGCGGTGGTCGCGCCGGCCTCCTTACCCGCGGCAAGGATGTCCTCCATCTCGGCGTCGTTGAGCGCCGGGATCATCGGCGCCGACATGATCCCTGTCGGAATGCCGGCTTTGGCGAGCGCGACGATAGTTTCGAGCCGGCGCTGTGGGGTCGCCGCGCGCGGCTCCATGACGCGCGCGAGGCTCCGGCCGAGCGTCGTCACCGACACCGCGACGCAGGCGAGACGTTGCGCGGCCATCTCCGCGAGAATGTCGATATCGCGCTGGATCAGCGCGCCCTTGGTGACGATCGTCACCGGGTGGCGAAAATCGCGCAGCACCTCGAGGATCGAGCGCATGACCTCGAGCTTCTTTTCGGACGGCTGATAGGGGTCGGTGTTGGTGCCGATCGCGATCGGCCGGCAGGCATAGCCCTTTTTTGAGAGCTCGGCGGTGAGCAGCGCCGCCGCCTGCGGCTTGTAGAAAATCCGGGTTTCGAAATCGAGGCCGGGCGACAGACCGAGAAAGGCGTGGCTTGGCCGCGCGAAGCAATAGATGCAGCCGTGCTCGCAGCCGCGATAAGGGTTGATCGAGCGGTCGAAGCCGATATCGGGCGAGGTGTTGCGCGCAATGATCGTCCGCGTCGAATCCACCGAAAGGATGGTACTGAGCGGCACCGGCTCGGGCTCGGCGCCGGGGACGCTCCACCCGTCGTCGAAGGCGACGCGCTCCTCGTGCTCAAAGCGCCCGCTGGCGTTGCTGGCGGCGCCGCGGCCCTTGCGCGGCAGGGGGTTGGCCGGCATATCCATGCCGCGAACTCTAAACACAGAATGAGAACAATACAAGAACATAATCGCATCTCCGCCGTGATCCCGGTGCTCAACGCGGCGGCGGAGCTTCCCCATACGCTGGCGATCCTCCAGGACGCCGCGCTGATCAGTGAGATCGTCGTCGTCGATGGCGGGTCGCAAGACGACAGCGTCGCGATCGCGCGGGAAGCGGGCGCCAAAATCATCGAGACGCCGCGCGGCCGCGGCACCCAGCTTGCTGCGGGAAGCGTAGCGGCGAAGGGCGACTGGCTGCTGTTTCTCCATGCCGATTGCCGGCCGCTTCCCGGCTGGGAGGAAAGCGTTCGGGTGTTCATCGCCGGATCTCACGATAAAGCCGGCTATTTCGACCTGGCGCTCGATGACATGGCGCCGGCGGCGCGGCGGCTCGAACGCATCGTCGCCTGGCGCAGCCGGTTGCTGGCCCTGCCCTATGGCGACCAGGGGCTACTGGTCTCGCGGCCACTCTATCAGGCGATCGGCGGCTACGCGGCGATCCCGCTGATGGAGGATGTCGATATCGTCCGCCGGCTCGGCCGCGCACGGCTGGGGCCGATCGGCGCGACGATGCTCGCGTCGGCGCGACGCTATCGCCGCGACGGGTATTGGCGGCGGCCGCTGCGCAATCTCATGTGCCTGGCGCTCTATTTTGCCGGGGTTAGCCCCGCGAAGATCGCGAAGCTTTATGGGTAAGAACACCGCTCCTTCCATCCCGGCGAAGGCCGGGATCCATCCAGCAGCCTTTCGGGCGGTCGAAAGATGGTCCCCGGCCTACGCCGGGGTGGTGCGTGAGCAATGAAGAGGACGCTGATCCTCTTTTTTCGCGAACCGCGGCTCGGCGCCGGCAAAAAACGGCTCGCGCACGACATCGGCGCCGTCGCGGCAGTCAATTTCGAGCGGCTGATGCTGGCGCGGAGCCTGCGTCGGCTCGGCCGCGACCGCCGCTGGAGCTTGCGTCTCGCGGTGACGCCGGATCGCGCCACGCGGCGCTGGCCGGGAGCAATGGCGCAGGGCCGAGGCGATCTTGGCCTGCGGATGCGCCGGGCGCTGGCGGCCTGCCCGCCTGGCCCAAAGCTGCTCGTTGGCAGTGACATTCCCGGCTTGACCGCGAGCCATATAGCGGCCGCCTTCGCGCTACTCGGCCGGCACGACATCGTATTCGGCCCGGCGAATGACGGCGGATATTGGTTGGTCAGTTGCCGGCATCGGGTGCCGGATTTCGGACGGGTGCGCTGGTCGAGCCCGCGCGCGCTTTCGGACACCTTGGCCAATTTGCCGCGATCGCTGTCGGTCGGCTTCGCCGCGACCCTCGACGATGTCGACGACGGCGACGCCTATCGCCGCGTTGTCTTCAGGCGACGACTCTAGGCAGCGTCGTGAAAGATGACGCCGAGCGTAAAGCGCCGGCCGGAACGTAGCCGGCTGACGCCGTGGCGCATCGTCACCCGGTAAAAGCCTCGCGCGCCGGCGACCGGGCGATGATTGACCGGGAAGATCACCGCGTCGCCTTGGGCGAGCGGCACGACCTCGCCCTTCGACTGGCGGCGCGGACGCTGCTCGACGAGCAGGAATTCGCCGCCGGCAAAATCCTCACCCGGCCGAGACAGCAGTACCGTCGCCTGCAGCGGGAACACCAGCTCGCCATAGAGATCCTGGTGAAGGCAGTTGTAATCGCCCGGCCCGTATTTGAGGATCAGCGGAGTCGGTCGCCGCTGCCCGGCCGCGTGGCAGCGCGCGAGATAGGCGTCGAGCGTCGACGGGAAATTCGGCTCAAACCGGAGCTGCTCGGCCCAATTGTTGGCGACGGGCGCGAGGCGCGGGTAAAGGCTACGGCGTAGCTTTTCGACGACACCCGGCAGCGGGTAGGCGAGGTATTTGTACTCGCCTTCGCCAAAGCCGTGCCTCGCCATGACCACCCGGCTACGGAATGGGTCGCGCTCGTCATAGAGCGCGACAAGATCGCGGCATTCTTCCGGGCCGAGAAGACCCGGAAGGATCGCGTATCCGTCACGGTCGAGGGCAGCAGAGAGGTCGGTTTCCGAGATTTGCATGTGTGCGGTCATGACCTGCCCTTCCTACCACCCCGGCAAAAGCCGGGGCCCATCTATCTGTCTTTCGAAAAGCTGATAAATGGGTCCCGGCCTCCGCCGGGATGGCGGAAGAGATTTACTCTGCGGCTGCGTCGGTGGCCGCAGTGCTTTCAGCGGCGAGCAATTTCTGCTTGCGCTCTACGCCCCAGCGGTACCCGGTCAGATCGCCGCTCTTGCCGATGATGCGGTGGCACGGCACCAAGAGAGCCAGTTTGTTGGCGGCGCAGGCGGCGGCGACCGCGCGCACCGCCTTTGGCTGGCCCAGCGCCTGCGCGATTTCGGTATAGGTCGCGGTCTTGCCGGGTGGCACTTTTTGCAGCGCACGCCAGACCCGCGCCTGAAACGCCGTGCCGCGAATATCGAGCGGCAGGTCGGGCTGCTCGTGCGGGTCGGTCACAAAGCGCACGATCCGCTCGGCCCAGGAAGCGAGCCGCGAGTCGGCCGGCCAGATCAACGCGGCCGGGAAGCGACGGCGCAAATCGGCTTCGAGCGGCGCCTTGTCGTCGCCGAGCGCAGTCATGCAGATGCCACGCTCGGTGGCCGCGACCAAGGCCCAGCCGAGCGCCGTCTTGACGCAGGTGAAGCGGATCGTCTCGCCGCGCCCGCCATTGCGTCGCGCCGCCGGGGTCATGCCGAGCCCCGACGGCGCCGCCTCATAGGCCCGCGAGCTGGCGCCAAAGCCGGAAGCGTAGACCGCCTCGGCCACGTGATCGCCGGCGTCGAGCCGGTCGGCGAAGCGACCGAGCCGATGCGCCTTGCCCCATTCGCGCGGGGTCGCACCGGTGATCTGCTTGAAGACGCGGTGAAAATGATAGCGGCTGATGCCCGCGGCGCTCGCCAGCTCGTCGAGGCTCGGCAGCGCATCGCTTTCGCGGATCAGCGCGCAGGCGCGCCCGACCGCGGCGATGTGGCGATCGGCTTGGGAGCCCTCCGTCGGCCGGCAGCGCTTGCACGCGCGGAAGCCAGCGGCCTCCGCCTCCGCGTTCGTGCGATAGAACGCGACGTTCTTCCGCAGCGGCTGACGCGAGGCACAGCCCGGCCGGCAATAGACACCAGTCGTCTTGGTCGAATAGACCCACTGCCCGTCCTGCGATACGTCATGCACGCGGACCGCTTCCCAGCACTTCTCTTCGTTCAACATCGTCTCTCTCCTCGGCATTCTCATAGCGAGGAAGATGGGGCAATCGCCGGCTAGTCTCTATCCGGCCATTGCTTTCTAATTCGACGCTCGCAAGTCATCACCCGGACGCACCCCTGTTGCACGCGCGGAATACAAGTAACATGGTTGCGCGCTGACGGCGTAGCGAGAGGCCAACACACGGAGAGGCAGGCATGGTAGCCAATTACAGCATATGTCTCGGAACGGCCGGCTGGGGTATGTGGCACAGCCCGGACGCCGGTCAGTCGTGGACCCGGCATCGCGCGCCTTTTCCCTTGAACAGCCGCATCCAGGCGTTGGCCGCTCACCCGACGCAACCGCACACGGTTTTCGCCGGCGGCGATACGGGGCTGTTCGTGACCCATGATGGCGGCGCGAAGTGGGAGCGCATCGGCGCGCAAGGCGATCTGCCGACGATCTGGTCGCTCACGGTTGATCCTGTCGATCCCGATATCCTCTTCGCGGGGACGCGTCCGGCCGGGGTCTATCGCTCGCGCGACGGCGGACAGCAGTGGGAAAGGCTCGCCGTCGATATCGCACCAGAATGCTCGATCGGCACGCCGTTTGTGACCGGCATCGTCGTCGACCCCGACGATCACCAGATGGTCTGGGCGGGAGTCGAGATCGACGGCGTCTTTCGCAGCGTCGACGGCGGCGATACCTGGACGCACCAGAAGACGGGCCTCTACGACCCGGATATCCATTCCGTGGCGATCGCGCAGACGCAACCCAAGCGAATCTACGCCAGCACGGCGCGCGAGGTGTTTGTCAGCGACAATCTCGGCGAGACGTGGCAATCCCTGGAGATCAGGGAAAAATGGCCGCTGCCCTACGCGCGCGGGCTCGCGGTCAAGACCGATGACCCGCATGTGCTGTTCGCCGGCTGCGGCGAGACGACGACCGGCGAGACGGGCTACGTGCTGCGCACCAAGGATTACGGCCAACGCTGGGAGGTTCTGACGCTTCCCAGTCAGCCGAACGGCACGATGTGGGGCCTGGCGACGCATCCCGCCGACGCCAACCGGATCGTCGCGTTCAGCCTGTTCGGCGAAGTCTACGTCACCGAGAATGCTGGCGGATCGTGGCGCAAGATCGGCCGCGAATTCGGCGAAATCAGGACTGCGGCCTGGGTGCCGAACTAGCAGCTACGCGGCGTTGACCCGCTCGGCATATCTCTTCGGCAGCATCGCATGGATGCCCTTGTTGCCGTCGACCAGCTGGGTCACCCGCATGTCGACCGCGAGGCTGGAAAACATATAGGCGTCCGCCGCCTCGAGCCCCACGCGCTCGCCGATCAGCTTGATCATCTCGCGCAGCGCGTCCTTTGCCGCGTCGTCAAGGTCTTCGTTGAAGGCCATGGTGATGTGGTGCGTCGGCGTCTCGGCGCGCGGCAGCGCGAATTTGACGTCCTTGCGAACGGTGAGCCGAAACGTGCCTGAAAGCGCGGTTTCGAGCGCGGTGACGCAGACCTCGCCATCGCCCTGGACGCCGTGCCCGTCGCCGCAGGAGAAATTGGCGCCGGGGACAAAGACCGGCAGGTATAGCGTCGTGCCCTGGGTCAGCTCCTTCAAATCCATGTTGCCGCCGAACTCGCGCGGGATGATCGAGGTGCACAGCCCATAGACCGGCGGCGGCGCGACGCCCATCACCCCGAAGAACGGGCCGAGGTCGATCTCCTGCCCCCAAGGCAGAATGCAGACGCCGCGCTGGCGGTCGATGCGGCTGTGCATCAATTTGCGGATCGGGAAATCCTCGGGAAGCGTCCCGGCATGCGGGCGAATGCGCGTGTAGCCCCAATTCTGGCGCGGCGAGATGCTGAGGATATCGACCTGCAGCACGTCGCCTGGTTCGGCGCCGGCGACCGCGACCGGCCCGGTAAGAATGTGCGCGCCGGTGCCCTTGTCGAGCCCGGCATGGATCGCGAGATGATCGTCGAGGATTTCCCAATTGTCGCCCTTGGGCAGGATATCCGGCCCGCCGGAGACGCAATCGACCTGTACCGTATCGCCCGATTGCACTGTAACGACCGGCTTCAGCGCGGCATCGAAAAAACCCCAATGGCAATGTTCCGGCCGGCATGACACGACATGATGCTGCGACATCGGGGGCTCCTATCGTTGCGACGCCTTTTATACGAGCAAATCCTATGCCCTGGCGCTTTCCGGAACCAGCACCACCGAAATCGTAAATTCCGATTCGTTCTGCTTCCTTGGCTCCCAGAAACGCTGATCGGCCAGCACCGGGCACGCATCGCAATACCCGAATCAGCGCCGCTCTCGGCGAGCGTCCGACACAGCATGGCGTTTCTCGGCGGCGTGAATGCTGGCGATCAACAAGCTCTTGGCAAGGCGCGCGGAATTGCCAAGCTTGCGGGGCGATGACCCGAACCGCCGACGAGGAGCGCCAGCGGCGCCTAATCCGCGATTATTTTGGCGACGACGCGCGCATCCGCCTGCTGCGCCCGGCGCCGACTTTTGGCGCCTCGCTGTTCGTCATCGATTTCGACCGCGGCACGCGACACTACCGCACGCTCGGCTCGTTCGGCGTCGCGTTCGAGAAGACGCTCGCCAACTGGTTCGGGAGCGCCTTGCAAGTCACCGAGCAGTCGAGCATGGACCTGCTCTACCCAGCGCAGCTGGTGTTTCATTACGAGCGGTTGATGTCGTTGGCGTTCGCGCTGGTCGATCGGCCAAAGAGCGCACTGCTGCTCGGGGTCGGCGGGGCCGCGATGTGGCGCTTTCTGCGTGCCTATATCCCGGAATGCGAGCCGATGCTCGTCGACTGCGACGAGGTCGTCGTGTCGATCGCCAAGCGCTGGTTCTATCTCAATCAGCCGATCGTGCTCGACACGGCGGAGGGTTTCCTCGCCGGGTCGGCGCAGAAATTCGATGTGGTCCTGGTTGATCTCTACAATTCAGGCGGACCGGCGGAGTTCAATACCGGGTTCTGGGCTCAGTGCTTCGACGCGCTCGCGCCGGGCGGGTGCCTCGCGACGAATTGGGCCGATTTCGCCAGCAACCGCGCGGTAAAGCCGATGGCCGAAAGCCAGGCTGAGCTGGCGCGCAGCCAGGGGCTGGACTGCTTCTACGTCACAAGGCGCGGGTTTCGCGACAATCTGATCCAGTACGTGCCGACCGGCCCCGGCCGCCAACTGCAGACGCTGACCGAGGCGCACCATCGGTTCGCCAAGGAGCGGCATCTGCCGAATGGCGGACGCGGCATCCTTGAGCATTGCGTGGTGACGCCGGATTTCCCGATCGAGTTCGATTAGGCGGCCCACCCCGGCAAAGGCGGAGATGGTGCCCTTTTTTACTCCACCAGCGCGGGTTCTTGCGGCTCGACGTCGGGCGCTTCGGGGGGCTTCTCCGGCGCCGGACGTTCGAGGAAGGTGAAGGCGAGCTTGTCTTCGTCCTCGTCCTTGCGAACGCGGACGATGCCGCCTTTTGCCAGGTGGCCGAACAGCAGCTCCTCGGCGAGCGGCTTCTTGATGTGCTCCTGGATGATGCGCGCCAGCGGACGCGCACCGAAGAGCGGATCGTAGCCCTTTTCGGCAAGCCAGGCGCGGGCGCTCGCGTCCAGCTCGATCGTGACGTTGCGGTCGGCGAGCTGCTCTTCCAATTGCAGGATGAACTTGCCGACGACGCGGCCGATCGTCTCCGGGGCAAGCGGCGCGAAGGAGATGATCGCGTCGAGCCGGTTGCGGAATTCCGGCGTGAACATCCGGGTGATCGCTTCCTCGTCGTGACCGGTGCGGATGCCGCTGCCAAAGCCGATCGCTTGCTTGGCGAGCTCGGCAGCGCCCGCATTGGTGGTCATGATCAGGATCACGTTGCGGAAATCGACGATCTTGCCGTTGTGATCGGTGAGCTTCCCGTAATCCATGACCTGCAACAGGATGTTGAAGAGGTCGGGATGCGCCTTCTCGATTTCGTCGAGCAGCAGCACGCTATGCGGATGCTGGTCGATCGCGTCGGTGAGGAGACCGCCCTGGTCGAAGCCCACATAGCCCGGCGGCGCGCCGATGAGGCGTGAGACCGTGTGCCGCTCCATGTATTCCGACATGTCAAAGCGGGTGATTTCGATGCCGAGCGTGCGGGCGAGCTGGCGGGCGACCTCAGTCTTGCCGACACCCGTCGGCCCGGAGAAGAGGTAGGAGCCGATTGGCTTCTCGGGATCGCGCAGGCCCGCGCGGGCAAGCTTGATCGCCGATACCAGCGCCTCGATCGCCGGGTCCTGGCCGAACACCATCGTTTCGAGGTCGCGAGTGAGGTTCTTCAACACCTCGCGGTCGTCGCGCGACACGCTCTTTGGCGGGATGCGCGCCATCGTCGCGATGCAGGCCTCGACCTCCTTGGCGGTGATCGTCTTGCGGCGCTTCGATTCGGGCAGCAGCATCTGCGCCGCTCCCGATTCGTCGATGACGTCGATCGCCTTATCGGGGAGCTTGCGGTCGCCGATATAACGGTGCGACAGCTCGACCGCTGCGCGGATTGCGTCGGTCGTGTAGCGCACCTTGTGGTGGCGTTCGTAATAGGGTTTCAGACCACGCAATATCTTGATCGAATCCTCGATCGTCGGCTCGTTGACGTCGATCTTTTGGAAACGGCGGACGAGCGCGCGGTCCTTCTCGAAATAGTTTCGATATTCCTTGTAGGTCGTCGAGCCGATGCAGCGGATGACGCCGCCGGCGAGCGCCGGCTTCAGCAGGTTCGAGGCGTCCATCGCGCCACCCGAGGTGGCGCCCGCGCCGATCACGGTGTGGATTTCGTCAATAAAAAGGATCGCGCCGGCGGTCTGCTCCAGCTCGGCGAGCACCGCCTTGAGCCGCTCCTCGAAATCGCCGCGATAGCGCGTGCCAGCGAGCAGCGCGCCCATGTCGAGGGCGAAGATCGTCGCGTTGAGCAGCACCTCAGGCACTTCGCGGCCAACGATACGGCGGGCGAGGCCCTCGGCGATCGCGGTCTTGCCGACGCCAGGGTCGCCGACATAAAGCGGGTTGTTTTTGGAGCGGCGGCAAAGGATCTGGATCGTCCGGTCGACCTCGGCCTCGCGGCCAATCAGCGGGTCGATCTTGCCGGTCTTGGCTTTCTTGTTGAGGTTGACGCAATAGGCGTCGAGCGCATCGTGACCACGCTTCTGGCCGTTCTTTTCGCCGCGCTCGCCCTCTTCCTCGGTACCCTGGACGCGGCGGGTCTCGGTGCGGCCCGGCGCCTTGGCAATGCCGTGCGAAATGTAATTGACCGCGTCGAAGCGGGTCATGTCCTGCTCTTGCAGGAAATAGACGGCGTGGCTTTCGCGCTCGGCGAACATCGCGACTAGCACGTTGGCGCCGGTCACCTCCTCGCGGCCCGATGACTGAACGTGGATCGCGGCGCGCTGCAGCACGCGTTGGAAACTTGCGGTGGGCTTGGCATCCTCGGTGTGGCTGGCGACGAGGTTGCCGAGTTCGTTATCGACATACGTGAGAACTTCGCGACGCAGCCGGTCGAGATCGACGCTGCAGGCGCGCAATACAGCGACAGCGTCCTGGTCCTCGGTCAGCGCGAGCAGCAGGTGCTCGAGGGTCGCGTATTCGTGACGCCGCTCATTGGCGTAGGCAAGAGCCCGATGCAGCGACTTTTCAAGGTTACGTGAGAGCACCGCGCTCTCCTTTCTGCCAATGAACGATGACGGGGGTGTCCATAATCCTAGGCGATCAGTCCTTTTCCAGCGTGCACTGCAGCGGATGCTGATTCTGCCGTGCAAAATCCATGACTTGCGTGACCTTCGTCTCAGCGACCTCGTAGGTGTAAACACCGCAAATGCCTACGCCGCGGCGGTGGACATGCAACATGATCCGCGTCGCCTCCTGACGGTTCTTATTGAAGAACCGCTCGAGGATATGCACGACAAACTCCATCGGCGTGTAGTCGTCGTTCAGCATCAAGACCTTATACATCGCGGGCTTCTTCGTCTTCGGCTTCGCCTTGACGATGACGCCTGTACCCGGTCCTTCCTCGTTGCCGTTCTTACCGTTGCCGCTCATTCAAGGTCCGCGCAGATGACGGTGCACGCCGCCTGCTATGATATGGGGATTGGCTCGCGGCGGAAATGAATTTTCCGGGCTCGCGGCAGCGACAAATGGCAAACGAACCGTTGCCGAGCTGCGTTGCGTCATTCGGCCAAGCTCATTCGGAACGCCGCGGCCGGGCGAGCAGCCCGTCGATCATCGGTGCGATCGCCATGCCGCAGTGCAGCACGGCATCGACCGCCGCGACGATCGGCATCTCGACTTTGAGACTGGTCGCCAGCGCAGCGATCGAGGCGGAGCTCGCGACACCCTCCACCACCGAGCGTCGCCCGGCGAGCGCCGTGTCGAGGCTCGTCCCCTGCCCGAGCGCGACGCCCAGCGCGTGGTTGCGCGACAGCCCGCCGCAACAGGTCAGCACCAGATCGCCGAGCCCCGAAAGCCCGGCGAAGGTCTCAGCTCTCGCGCCCTTGGCCTGACCGAGGCGCGTCATCTCGGCAAGGCCGCGGGTGATCAGCGCGGCGCGAGCATTGTCGCCGAGCCTGAGGCCATCGAGGATGCCGCACGCGATCGCCAGCACGTTCTTGATCGCCCCGCCCAATTCGACGCCGGTCACATCCTCTAACGCGTAGGGCCGGAAGCGCGGATGGCCCAGCGCGGCCGAAAAAAACTCGGCGAGCGCAGAATCGGCGCTGGCGATGACCACCGCCGTCGGCAGATCGCCCGCCACCTCGGCCGCGAAGCTCGGCCCGGACAGCACCGCGAGCGGGGTTTGCGGACGAAGCTCGGCGACGAGCTCCGCCATCGTCTTGAGCGAGCCGGTTTCGATCCCCTTGGCACAAAGCAGCAGCGGCAGGGTTGCCGACAAATGCGCGCCAAAGCTGGCCAGCGCCTCGCGCAGAAACTGCGCCGGCACGACGAGCAGTGCCGCGTCGGCGCGGCTAACCGCGGCGCTTAGATCGGTGCTCGCCGTGATGGCGGGATCAAGCGCGACGCCTGGGAGATAGACCGGGTTTTCGTGACGGCGGTCGATCGCCTCGGCGATCGCCGCGCTGCGCGCCCAGATCGCGACCTCGCTCCCGGCACGGCGGGCGACCGTCGCCAGCGCGGTGCCCCATGCGCCCGCGCCGATGACCGCGAGCCGGGTCATCGCGGCATCTTCGCCGCGTACGCGGCCGGGTCGAGCGGCCAGCGCGGATGCACCGGCGCGTCGAGCGGGTCGGCGAGGCCGAGCCGCAGGCGTTCCAGTCCGGCCCAGGCGATCATCGCGCCGTTATCGGTGCAGAGCGCCGGCGCCGGCGCGACAAAAGCGAGACCGGCATCGGCGGCGAGGCCGACGAGGCGCGCGCGCAACCGGGCATTGGCGGCGACGCCGCCCGCAGCGACGAGCGCCTTGCCCTCGGGATGATGGTCGCGGAACCAGCGCACCGCCCGCGCGGTGCGATCGACCAGGTGATCGCAGATCGCCTGCTCGATCGACGCCGCCAGATCGGCGACAGCCTTGTCGTCGCTTGGATCGATCGCCGCGACGCGTTCGCGCACCGCCGTCTTGAGGCCCGAGAACGAGAAATCACAGCCGTCGCGACCCTGCAGCGGCCGCGGCAAGGGGAACCAGCGCGGATCACCGCTTTCCGCTCGCGCGGCGAGCGCCGGGCCACCGGGATAGGGCAGCCCTAAAAGCTTGGCGCTTTTGTCGAACGCCTCGCCGGCGGCATCGTCGAGGGTCGTGCCGAGCTGGCGGTAGCGTCCGACGCCCTCGCATACGAGAAGCTGCGAATGTCCACCCGAGACCAGCAGTAGCAGATAGGGAAACGCGACCGCGTCGGTGAGCCGAGCGGTTAGCGCATGCGCCTCGAGGTGGTTGACCGCGGCAAATGGCTTTTTCGCGGCCCAGGCGATGCCCTTCGCCGCCATCGTGCCGACGATGAGTCCCCCGATCAGCCCGGGCCCGGCCGACGCAGCAACCCCGTCCAAATCGGCGTAGCCGAGCCCGGCCTCGTCGAGCGTCGCGGCGACCAGTCGATCGAGATGATCGAGATGCGCGCGCGCCGCGATCTCGGGCACGACGCCACCATAGAGCGCGTGCTCGGCAAGCTGCGACTGCACGAGATTGGCAAGGATTTCCGGCCGACCGCCATTCATTGAGACCACGGCGACCGCGGTCTCGTCACAGCTGGTCTCGATGCCAAGGATATTCATGGCTACAGAATATAGATCATTCGCCAGCCCGGCGTAGGCCGGGACCTATGGGTCCGCCGCTCGTGAGCTGAAAACATGGGCCCCGGCCTACGCCGGGGGACAGGAGCGAAATAGCTGGCTATTTTTCTCCTGCTTCGTGCGTCTTGAGCACCTTGTCGGTTGCCGCCTCAATCTCGAGCAGCTTGACCGCATAACCCCACAGGAGGGCGGTGTGGCGCAGCACCGAGCGGCAGCTCTTTTCCTCGAGCAGCACGCCGTCATGGACATAATGCGCCAGCACGAGCTGACGGTCGCCAGTCAGGTCGACATCGACGACTTGGATGTCCGGCTCGCGGCGCGACAAATCGTATTGCTTCGACAACGCACTCCGGAGCTTGCGATAGCCGAGCTCGTCGTGGATCGCCTCGACCCGCAGCGACGGCTTCGAGGAATCGTCGTTGATCTGGAACAGCTTGAACCGGCGGATGATCTCCGGGCTCATGTATTGCAGGATGAAGCTCTCGTCGCGGTAATTGGCCCAGGCGTGGCGCAGTACACCGTAGGGATCCTGATTGCCGGCGATGTCGGCGAACCACTCGCGATCCTCGGGCGTCGGGTCGGTGCAGATGCGCTTGATGTCATCCATCATCGAGAAGCCGAGCGCATAGGGGTTGAGTCCGCCATAGCGCGGATCGTCGAACCCAGGCTGAAACACCACGCTCGAATGAGAGTGCAGGAATTCGAGCATCGAGCCTTCGGTAATGAGCCCACGGTCATGCAGCCGGTTCATGATCTCGTAATGGACGAAGGTGGCACAGCCCTCGTTCATCACCTGCGTCTGGCGCTGCGGGTAGAAATATTGCGACACGTGCCGGACGATACGGATCAGCTCGCGCTGCCAATCCTCAAGACGCGGCGCGCGCTTCTCGATGAAATAGAGCAGGTTTTCCTCGGGTAGGCCGAGCTTGCGCTTCGTGCCGAGGCGCTGATCCTCGGCTTCCTCCTCTTCCTCGTCCTTTTCCGGAACTGGCACGGTACGCCACAGATCGTTGAACGTCTGCTCGTCGTAAGCGAGCCGCTCGGCCATTCGGCGCCTTTCCTCGGCGAGGTTGGGCCGCGACCGGCGGGCGTAGCGATTGACGCCGTGATCCTTCAGCGCGTGGCCGGCGTCGAGGATGCGCTCGACCGCCTCCATCCCGTATTTTTCCTCGCATTTGGCGACGTAGTCGCGGGCGAAGCTCAGATAGTCGAGGATGCCCTCGGCATCGGTCCATTGCCGGTAGAAATAATTGTTCTTGAAGAAGTGGTTGTGGCCGAACCCGGCGTGGGCGATGACCAGCGTCTGCATGGTCATGGAGTTCTCCTCCATGATGTAACAGATCACCGGATCCGAATTGATGACGATCTCGTAGGCGAGGCCAGCCAACCCTTTGCGATACAGCGTCTCGTGGTACGCAAAGCGCTTGCCGAAGCTCCAATGCCCGTACATCAGCGGCAGGCCGACCGAGGCATAAGCGTCGAGCATCTGCTCGGAGGTGATGACCTCGATCTGCAACGGGTAGGTGTCGAGCCCGAGCTCGTCGACGGCGATCCGCTCGATCGCATCATGCACCTTGCGCAAACCACCGAAGTCCCAGTTCGGGCCGGTGAAGAGCGGCGTGCCCGACACGGTGGACACGATGTCGACTTTCCTCTTCGATTTGCGGGCGGTCGTGGCGAGCGTGTCAGGCACGGACGCCCCCTTTGGCGAAGAGTTCATGAAACACGGAGAAAATCTGCGCCGGATCGCCGACCCGCCGCATCGCGAAATGCTGGTGCGCGGGAGCGACCTCACTGTACGCGCGCCATAGGTCGCTGTCGCGCGACAACCCGGTCAGGCTGCCGCTGGTGCCGTCACCGACCTCGACGTAGGCGAAATACTGGCAGAGCGGCAGTACCTCGCCGCCGAGCAGCGACACGCAGCGGCTTGAATCCGCGCCGTAATTGTCGCCATCCGAGGCCTGCGCGCCGTAGATGTTCCAACGGTCGGTCGAATAGCGAGCGCGGGCTATCTCCATCATCTTTTCGAGCGCGGTCGACACCACCGTACCGCCGGTCTCCCGGCTGTAAAAAAACGTCTCCTCGTCGACCTCCTCGGCGGTCGAGGTATGACGGATGAACACCACGTCGACATGCCGGTAACGGCGGATGAGGAAAACATGGAGCAGCATGAAGAACCGCTTGGCGAGATCCTTCATCGCCTCGGTCATCGAGCCCGACACGTCCATCAAGCAGAACATGACGGCCTCGGTATTCGGCCGCGGCACGCGCTCGAAACGGCGATAGCGCACATCGAGCGGATCGATATAGGGGATGGCCTTGCTGCGCCGCTCGCCCTTTTCGAGGAGCAGTTTGAGACGCTCGACCTCCTCGTCGGCGCCGCGTGCCTCGGCCTTGGCGATCTCGTCGCGTAACGCTTCGAGCTCACCCAGTTTCGGCCGCTTCAATGAAATACGACGCGCCATGCTCTGCCGCATGGTACGCGGCACGCTGAGGTTCGACGGCGAACCGGTCACCGTGAAACCGGCGCGCTGCAGGTCGACGGCGGTCGTGTCCTTCAGCGTCTTCTTGACGAGGTCGGGTAGTTCGAGATCCTCGAAAAACATGTCGAGGAACTCTTCCTTGGTCAGCGTGAACTCGAACGCGTCGTCGCCCGAGCCGTCCGGGCTGCCTTCACGGCCGCCGCCCTCGCCACCACCCTGCGGACGCGGGATCTCGTCGCCACGGACATATTCCTTGTTGCCCGGAACGACATGATCGGTGCGCCCGGTGCGACGGCTGTGGTGGAACACCGGCTCGGTGATGCCGCGCGTCGGGATGGCGATCTTCTCGCCATGCTCAACGTCCTGCACCTTGCGCTTGCGTAGCGCATCCTGCACCGCGCCTTTGACCTCGGCGCGGGCCCGCTCAAGAAACCGCTGGCGATTACTGAGGCTCTTGCCTTTCGGGTTCTGACGGCGATCAACGACGTTCATCCACCCATCCTTCTACCGCCGGCAACCCCGTTGCGAGGCCCTTCTCAGGGCCCTCGCTAGCCGGCCTTGTTCACCCGCATGTACCACTCGACCAAGCGCCGCACCTGCCGCTCGGTGTAGCCGCGGGCGACCATGCGCTCCAGGAAGTCGGCATGTTTCTTCTCGGTATCGGTGTCCTTCTTGGTACCGAAGCTGATGACCGGCAGCAGATCCTCGACCTGGCTGAACATGCGCCGCTCGATGACCTCTCTCAGCTTTTCGTATGACTGCCACGAAGGGTTCCGGCCGGTATTGGCGCGGGCGCGCAATGCGAACTTGACGACCTCGTTGCGGAAATCCTTCGGGTTGGCGATGCCGGCTGGCTTCTCGATCTTTGACAACTCCTGGTTCAACAGCTCGCGGTTCATTAGCTGGCCGGTATCGGCATCCTTGTAGTCCTGGTCCTCGATCCACGCGTCGGCGTACGAAACGTAGCGGTCGAACAGGTTCTGCCCGTAATCCGAATACGATTCGAGGTAGGCCTTCTGGATCTCATTGCCGATGTACTCGGCATAACGCGGCGCCAACTCGGCCTTGATGAAGTTGAGATATTTCTTCTCGACCGCGTCGGCGAACTGCTCGCGCCAGATCGCCTGCTCCAGCACGTACATCAGATGCACCGGGTCGGCCGCGACCTCCTGAGTGTCAAAGTTGAACGTGCCCGACAACACCTTGAAGGCAAACCGGGTCGAGATACCGTCCATTCCCTCGTCGACCCCGGCGGCGTCGCGATATTCCTGCACCGATTTGGCGCGCGGGTCGGTGTCCTTGAGGCTCTCGCCGTCATAAACCCGCATCTTCGAATGCAGATTCGAGTTCTCGTGCGGTTTCAGGCGCGACAGAACACAGAAGCGCGACAGGATGTCGAGCGTCGATGGCGCACAGGCGGCATTCGATAATTCGCTGTTCTGCAGCAGCTTCTCGTAGATGTGACGCTCCTCGGTGGAACGCAGGCAGTAGGGCACTTTGATGACCGAGATGCGGTCGATGAAGGCTTCGTTGTTCTTGTTGTTCCGGAAGGTCTGCCACTCGGCCTCGTTCGAGTGGGCGAGGATGATGCCCTGGAACGGGATGCCGCCGATATTCTCGGTGCCGGCGTAGTTGCCCTCCTGCGTCGCGGTCAAGAGCGGGTGGAGCATCTTGATCGGCGCCTTGAACATCTCGACGAATTCCATCAGCCCCTGGGTCGTGCGGTTGAGGCCGCCCGAGAAGGAGTAGGCGTCGGGATCGTTCTGCGAATACATCTCCAGTTTGCGGATATCGACTTTGCCGACAAGGCTCGAGACGTCCTGGTTGTTCTCGTCGCCGGGCTCGGTCTTGGCGACGCAAATCTGCCTCAGCCGCGACGGCTGCATGCGGATAACCGAGAATTTCGAGATGTCGCCGCCGAATTCTTCGAGCCGCTTCACCGCCCACGGCGAGATCGTGCCGGTCAGCCGACGCCGGGGGATGCCATAGCGCGCTTCGATCTCCTGGCCGAGCGTGCTGGGATCGAAGAGTCCCAACGGGCTCTCGAAGATCGGGCTGATCTCGTCGCCCGCTTTCAGGACGTAGATCGGCTCCTTCTCCATCAGAAGCTTTAGCCGCTCGGCGAGCGATGACTTACCGCCACCGACCGGGCCGAGCAGATAGAGCACCTGCTTGCGCTCTTCGAGGCCCTGCGCGGCGTGACGGAAGAAGCCGACGATCCGCTCGATCGTCTCTTCCATCCCGTAAAAATCTTCAAATGCCGGATAGATTTTCATTGTCCGGTTCATGAAGACCCGGCCCAGCCGAGGATCCTGGCTGGTATCCATCATCACCGGCTCGCCGATCGCCTTCAGCAGGCGCTCCGCCGGTCCGGCATAGAACGAGGCGTCATCGGAGCACGCCCGCAGATAGTCCTCGACCGAGTACTCGACCTCGCGGCGATTCTCGTAAAGCCGCGAATAGAGTCCGAAGATCCCTTCATCAAGCGACGATCGCATTGCTTCACCTCAATCGACGAATATCGACCCTAACGGTTGACCATCTCCAACGCATGTGAACGCATCGCTACCGGAGTTATCCCAGCGCGTCTCTGTAAATTTCGGCTTACATTTGCACCGGCGCCGCGCCCCAAGCGGCTTTCCCCTTTGCCGATTACATGTCGACCAGCGACGCAAGTCATATGCCAAGCCTTTATGGCGACATTAGGGTCGTTCAACGGCCGGCGGTGCCTAGCCGGCCGCCGCGGCGCGACTTGCGCCGGTAAGATTCAGATATGGGTGTTTGCGCGGACATCAACAACATTTTGTGGTGCCCTGACGTAATTCGCTCAGCATATATGAAGCCGCTGGCGAACCCAAACTGATTCTACCTCAACGTTGGCCGGCCAAGTCCATGCCGTTCAACTGAAAATTTAATTAAACGGCATCGCGGCGTTTCGCCGCATTTCGGCCCCCGGTCGCGCGACGGCGGGGCCTGTCGCGGGATGTGCCTGCAGGCCGGCAACCGAATCGGTTGCGGCGTGCGTTCGCTGCGCGAGCTTTGTCTCCGCCCGCCAGTTCGCGACCAGCGCCGCCGCGAGATCGGCGGCAAGACAGCCATAACCGGCATCGGTCATATGCAAACCGTCGGCGCCGACCATTGCTGGCGCGTCGGGTGCGTGGCTGTTCTGCCAAAAACGCATCAGCGCGAAACGGCGGAACAGGCCGACATGGGCGCGGTCAGCCGCATCGGCGATCAGCGCCTCGACCGTCGGCGTCGCCGGCCGTTCCACCACCTTTGGCGCGTATTGCAAATCCATCAGGACGACATCGATGCCGTTGCTCTTCATCAGATCAACGCCTTTGCGTACCAGCTCGCCATCCTCACTGAGATCGTCGCGGCGCAGCACCGCATTAGTGCCGACCTGCCAGATCGCGAGATCGGGATGCAGCGCGACCACATCGCGCTGCAGGCGCGCCAATTCCTCTGGCGCATCCTCCCCGGCGATGCCGTGATTAATGACGCTCACCTCGCGCGTCGGAAACATCCGGCGCAGATCGACTTGCAGCTGGCTTGGATAGTTGAAATCAGGGCTGGAGGCGCCGATCCCCGAGGTTGAGGACGAGCCGACCGCTACGACGGTCAGCGGGCCGCCATCGTTCAGCCGGGCTGCGAGATGTTCGAGCGGCGCGATGATCGGCATTCCGCCCGGCGGCGCCGCGCACAACGCCGCGTCATCCGCCCGTGCGGCAAACGGCATAAACGCCAGCAATGCAGCGGCGAGCCGCAGCGCGACGATGCCCCTCACGGGACGGCCCGGTGGATAATTCCGGCCATTTTGCGCCCGAGACAATCATAGACGCGCGCCGCTAGCTTGGCTCGGTCAGCCTCGGCGACATCGTCAAAATTGAACACGTTCTGCTCGCTCCAATAGCGCATCATCTCAAAGCGCGGGAAGACGTACGCATCCGCAAGGTCGCCGACGCGGTGCAATGCCTGCAAATAAGCGTCGAAATTGATAACGGTCGCCGAATTCGGCGAAAATTGCATGTCGACGAGGATCGTGTCTATTGCCTTATTTTTGAGCGCATCGATGCCGTCCTGCAACGTACCGGTGAACTCGTCGACATCAGTGCCGCGCACCGCGTCGACGATCCCGACCTCCCAGACGACCAGCACCGGCTCCTGGGCGAAGACGTCGGTCGGAAAGCGCTCGAACATGTCCTTCGCCGACTGCATCGGCACGCCCTTGTTGACGACCGCGATCTTGTCCTTGGGGTAATCCTGGGAGAGGTCCTGGCCGAGCCGGTGCGGATAGGAGAGGTCGGACGACCCCGCCGCCTTGCCCATGGTCGAGGCACCGCCGATCGCGACGATTGTCGCCGGCTTATGCGCCGCGAGCCGATCGGCGAAGTGCGGCAGCTTTATATCGGTATCGGTCATTTCGGGAGGCGTCGCGCAATCGTCGGCATCGGCGCGCGCCAATCCACTGCCCGCGACGGCCACAGCCAACCCCGCCAGTGCCGCCAAAGCCGGTCCGGCGAGCCATCGCCCGCAGGTCGTCATCCCCTTCCCCGCCGCTCCCCTTATTCCCCGGCGGTTGATACCGGTACGTGCTGCACTTGCCTGTACCAGTCGAGCATCCCCGCCGTTAGGCACATAACCGCGACTCCCACGACATTAACCCCCAGTTGCATGATCAGCCCAGTGTTGATTTCGGACATGAGAAAATGACCCAGCGCCGACAACAGAATGCTCAGGCAGAAAATCTCCAGCGAATGCCGGCCGCACAGCACGAGCGGCCGAGCCCACATGGCACGCATGAACCTGGCCTGCGGTGATATCCAGCGCGCCGTCAGCATCACCAGGGCAAAAAATGAGATTAGGCGCACGGGCGACAGATTGCGCTTGTTGGTCGGCCAAAGCTGATGCGCGAAGAGGTCCGGAACGCTCTCCCAGAAGCCGTGAAACGTCCAGCTCAGCCGGATCGCGAACGCCACCACGGCAATGGCCAGCGCCGGCCAATACGCGATCTCCACCAGCCGCGCCCTGCCGCGCGCATGCGCCTCGGCGTGTCCCAGTGTCGCGCCGAGGATGAACAGAAACTGCCAGGCGAGCGGGTTGAACGTCCACACCGTGCCCGGCGGATAGGCCGGCATAGCGATGTTAAAGACCTGCACGGCGAGATAAAGCAGCGCCGACGGGATAAGCGCAGCCAGCAGCCGCCAGCGCAGGCAGATCAACACCAGCGGAAAGATCAGCAGCATCACGATGTAGAGCGGCAGGATATCAAGAAAGGTCGGCTGGAACTGCAGCAGCATCGCCTGGACGACCGCGAGGTGCGGATGCTCCAGAAAATCGCCGACTCCCATCTCCTCGTTGTACATCGGGTTGTTGAACGCCTTGACCGTGTACGAAACCTCGGCAATGAAAATCACAAACAGAAAAATGTGCGCGACATAGAGCTGCCAGGCGCGGCGCAGCACCTGCACGGTTGCGATCAGCGTGCCACGCATCGCCAGCGCGCGGCCGTAGACGAGCGAGGCGGTGAAACCCGAGATGAAGATGAAGACCTCGGCGGCATCGGAGAAGCCGATCGCCGAAATCGTGACGTAGTTCAGATAGTTCTCGGGAATGTGGTCAATAAAGATGCAAATCAGCGCGAGGCCGCGGAAAAAATCGAGGCGCAGGTCACGCGACGGCGGCGGCAGTGGGATTGCGGCTCTCATGGGCGGATGCACGCAAATCTAGCAAACCCGCACCGTCCGCGTCGAATGCGGCGCGTCGGTCAAGCCAGCATCGGCCGCAAGCGCTCGACCGCGGCAGCGATCGCCGCCGGCTCACGCGCAAAGCACAGCCGCAGATACCCTTCGCCCATCGGCCCGAAAGCGCTGCCCGGGGCCAAGCCGACTTTGGTCTTGGCCAAAAGCTCCTTGGCGAAAGCGAGACTGTCGCTCACCCCATCGACCCGCAGGAACGCGTAGAAGGCACCATCGGGCTTGGCGACCTCGACGCGGCGACAGGACTGCAAAGCGCCAATCGCGGCCTCGCGCGCGTCTCGGCAACGCGCGACAAAGCTCTGAACAAACGGCTCGCCTTCCCGGATAGCGGCGATACCGGCACGCTGCAGAAAGGTCGGCGATCCGCTGGTGTTGAACTCGATCAACTTCTCGATGGTCGGCAAGAGATCGGGCGGGATCACCATCCAGCCGAGCCGCCAGCCGGTCATCGCCCAGCTTTTCGAGAAGCTATTGACGACGATCAAGCGATCTTCCGGCTCGCCCGGCGCGAGGAAGGACGGCGCAACTCGGTCGCCATAAACGATGCGGTGGTAGACCTCGTCGGCGACGATCCACACCCCGCGCCGTCGCGCAAAATCGGTCAGCGCCGCGATCTCGTCGGCGGAGGCCGTCCAGCCGGTCGGATTGGCCGGCGAGTTGACAAAGATGCCCTTGGTGCGGCCGTCGCAGGCCGGGATGAGCTTGTCGATGTCGAGCCGCCAGCCGCCACCCGGGACGGGATCGAGCGACACGAGACGCGGCTCGCCGCCCATGATCGAGACGACGGCGGCGATGTTCGGCCAGATCGGCGCGACGATCACGAGATTGTCGCCAGGATCGATCAGCGCCTGCGCCATCAGCATCAGCGCGCCGATCCCGGCGCTGGTGACGACGATCCGCTCCATCGCGACCGGACGTGTGTAAAGCCCGCTCAAATAATCGGCGAGGGCATGGCGCAACTCGGGAAGGCCGGCTTTATAGGTGTAGAAGGTCTCGCCGGCGCGCATCGCCGCGGCCGCCACCTCGCCGATAAAGCCCGGCGTCGGCACGTCGCCCTCGCCGTACCACAACGCGATGACATCGGGGTCGCCGAATCCGAGCGCGACGATATCGGCGATGCGTGACGTCTCGAGGTCGTGGATCGCCCGGCGCACGGACATTGCCGATCCCCCGTTGATAACCGGCGCCGCCTCCCCCTGGTTATTCCCGCGGGCCAATGCCCCGCCAGTCAAGGCAGATCGATTTCGCCAAGCAGCGCTCAGCCGATCCCGGGGCCGAGCGCGTAGTCGCCCTCGGTCTTGCCGCGAATCTCCTGGAGCGAGACCTCGGGCGCCAATTCCAGCAGGGTCATGCCGCCGTTCGCCTTGTCGATCTGGAAGACGCCGAGATCGGTAATCACCATGTCGACGACACCGGCGCCAGTCAGCGGCAAGGTGCAGCGGTGGAGCAGCTTGGGCTCGTCCTTCGCGGTGTGCTCCATCAGCACGACGACGCGCTTCACGCCGGCGACAAGATCCATCGCCCCGCCCATGCCCTTGACCATGCGGCCGGGGATCATCCAGTTGGCGAGGTCGCCATTCTCGGCGACCTGCATCGCGCCGAGGATCGACAGGTCGATATGACCACCGCGGATCATCCCAAAGGATTGCGCGCTGTCGAAATAGCTCGTTGTCGGCAGTTCGGTGATGGTCTGCTTGCCCGCGTTGATGAGGTCGGCATCCTCGTCGCCCTCATAGGGAAAAGGTCCCATACCGAGCATGCCGTTCTCGCTCTGCAGCTGCACACTGACCCCGGACGGAATGAAGTTCGACACCAACGTCGGAATACCGATGCCGAGATTGACATAGAACCCGTCCTCTAATTCGCGGGCGGCGCGCTGCGCCATCTGATCGCGTGTCCAGGGCATGATCGGCTCCTCTAATTCCGTTGGCGCACGGTGCGCTGCTCGATGCGCTTTTCGTAGCTGTCGTAGTGGACGATGCGCTGCACAAAAATGCCAGGCGTATGGATCTGGTCGGGGTCGATTTCGCCTGCGGGCACGAGGTGCTCGACTTCGACCACGGTGGTCTTCGCGGCAGTCGCCATGACGGGATTGAAATTCCGCGCGGTCTTGCGAAACACGAGATTGCCCTCCGTGTCCGCCTTCCAGGCGTGGATGATCGCGAGGTCAGCGAAAAGCCCGCGCTCCATGACATAAGTCGCGCCGTCGAAGTCGCGCGTCTCCTTGCCCTCGGCGACGAGCGTGCCGACCCCGGTCTTGGTAAAAAAGGCGGGGATGCCGGCGCCACCGGCACGGATGCGCTCGGCGAGCGTTCCTTGCGGGTTGAACTCCAGCTCCAATTCGCCTTTGAGATAGAGATCGGCGAAGAGCTTATTCTCGCCGACATAGGACGAGATCATCTTTTTGATCTGCCGGGTTTCGAGCAACAGGCCGAGCCCCGCGCCGTCGACCCCAGCGTTGTTCGAGACGACCGTAAGGCCCTTGACGCCGGACTCTTTGATCGCGCCGATCAGTTTCTCCGGTATGCCGCCGAGGCCGAACCCGCCGGCCATGATCGTCATACCGTCGTGCAGCAGCCCCGCGAGGGCCGCCTTGGCATCGGGATAGGTCTTTTTCATCGCACCGCTCCTGCTGGAAGCGGTGATAGCAAAAAAAGAGGCCGCTACGAAAGCGGCCTCAAGGCTGAGGGGAGGATGCCCATGCGGGCAGCGCACATCGCGAGATGTACGTCGATCCTCATGATCGCGCTTAAAGATCACCGAAACGTTAATCATCCAAGGGCTTACGCCGCCTAGGCTCGTTGTGCGGGGGGTCGCGGTGCAATAGGCGAACAACGGCAGCGCTGAGCGACCCGCGAAGAAAAACCTTGCATCGCCTGGGGCACCGACCAAAAATTGTCATGAGGCTGGGGTGCTGCCCGGCGCGCGGGTGTCCGCGGGTTGCGAGGCGGCTGAGAGCAGACCCACTGAACCTGGCCGGGCTTGTCCCGGTGAAGGGAGTCCGTCATCGCCACGCAAATTTCAACAGTTTCGCATCGGCCGAAAACCGTCATTGTCGGCGCCGGTGTCATCGGGCTTGGCATTGCCTGGCGGCTCGCGCGAGCCGGCTGCAAGGTCGATGTCTTCGACAAGGATGAGGCCGGGCGCGGCGCGAGCTGGGCCGCGGCGGGTATGCTCGCGGCCGCGGCCGAAGCCGAGCCGGGCGAAGAGCCGTTGCTGCCGCTGACACTCGAGAGCCAGCGGCTATGGCCTGATTTCGCCCGCGAGCTGTCGGCGGCGACGGGCATTTCGTGCGAGTACCGCGACGAAGGGACGCTCGTCGTCGCGCTCAACCGCGACGACGCAGAAAGCCTGCGCCATTCGTATGAGTTTCAGCGCGGCCTCGGGCTCGAACTCGATTGGCTCAACGCCGCCGAGGCACGCCGCTTGGAGCCGCATTTGCGGCCGGGCATCGCCGCGGCCGTCTTCAGCCGCCACGACCATCAGGTCGAGAACCGGGCGCTGGCGCGGGCGCTGACCGCCGCTTGCCGCGGCGCCGGGGTCGCCATCCATGAACATTGTCCGGTCACCGAGATCGTCGTGGACGGCGGAAGCGCACGCGGAGTCGACACGGCGCGCGGCCGCGAAAGTGCCGATGTCGTCGTGCTCGCCGCTGGCGCGTGGTCACGCGAGATCGGCGGCATCCCGGCTGGCTTCCAGCCGCCGGTGCGGCCGATCAAGGGGCAGATGCTGGCGGTGCAGATGGACACGGCCGCGCCGCTGCTGCGCCATGTCGTGTGGCTACCGAATGGCGGCTACCTCGTGCCGCGCAATGACGGCCGACTGATCGTCGGCGGCACGGTCGAGGAGCGGGGCTTTGACGCGTCGATCACCGCCGGCGGGCTGCTGACGTTGATCGAGGCCGCCTGGCGCGCCGTGCCGACGATCGAGGAATTGCCGATCGCCGAGACCTGGGTTGGTTTCCGGCCCGGCTCGCGCGACGACGCGCCGATGCTCGGGCCGAGCGGCGTCGACGGTCTCGTCATCGCCACCGGACATCACCGCAACGGCATCTTGCTGACCCCGATCAGTGCCCAAGTCGTCAGCCAATATATCCTGTCCGGCCAGCTGCCGGAGATGGCGCGACCGTTCGACCCACAGCGTTTCGCCAAGACGGGGCCTGCGCCTGTCGCTCAGGCGGCGCAATGACCCGGCTCACGGTCAACGGCGTCGCCGAGGAGGTCGCCGCGACGACCGTCGCGCAGTTGCTCGCGGCGCGCGGCATTGACCCGGCAGCGCGGTTCCTCGCGGTCGCGCTCAATGGCGCGGTGGTGCGCCGGACGAGCTGGGACGAAACCGCGCTCAACAGCGGCGACGCGGTCGAGATCGTCCGCCCGTTGCAGGGCGGGTGAGAGGTATTAGGATAAGGCCCATGAGTAGCGACGACCCGTTCATCATCGCCGGCACGACCATGGCGTCCCGCCTTTTTGTCGGCAGCGCGCGCTATCCGAACCAGCAGGTCATGCTCGACGCGATGGCGGCGGCCAATCCCTGCATGGTCACAATGTCGATCCGGCGGATCAGCCTCGAGGGCTACGCCGAGAGCCTGGTCGACCTGCTGGGCGACCGCTATCCGATCCTGCCCAACACCGCCGGCTGCGTGACCGCGCGCGACGCGGTGCTGACCGCCGAGCTGGCGCGCGAGGCGCTCAACACCAACTGGATCAAGCTCGAGCTGATCGGCGACCGCGAGCTGCTTTACCCCGATGTCGAGCAGCTGGTGCACGCCGCCGACGAGCTGGTGCGCAAGGGGTTTGTCGTGCTGCCCTATTGCAACGACGATCCCGTCACCTGCCGCAAGCTCGCCGATGTCGGCTGCTCGGCGGTGATGCCGCTCGGCTCGCTGATCGGCTCGGGGCGCGGCGTGGCGAACCCCGGCGGGATCGAGCTGATCTGCGCGCGCAGCCCGGTGCCGGTGGTGCTCGACGCCGGGATCGGCACCGCATCGGACGCGGCGCTGGCGATGGAACTGGGCTGCGATGCGGTGATGGTCGATACCGCGATCGCCAAGTCGCACGACCCGGTCCGCATGGCTGGCGGGATGAAGGCCGCGGTCGAGGCCGGACGGCTCGCCCGTCTCGCCGGCCGCATCCCCAAGCGCAACATGGCCGAGCCGTCGAGCCCGCAACTCGGCCTTGTCGGGACGTAACGCTATGCGCCACGGCGGGCGTTCGCTGAGCTAGCTCGCCGTGTTCTTCTTTCTGCCGCTTTACGACGACAACCCGACAAGGCGCGTGCCCGTCGTCACCTATCTGCTGATCGGGGTGTGCGTCGTGGTGTTCTTCTGGCAACTCGGCCAGAACGCCCGAGATGTCGCTTACAGCTATGGCATGATCCCGGCGGTGCTGTTCGGCGCCGCGGAGCCGCCCCACGGGCTTGCTGCCGTGCCGCCCTGGGCAACGATCTTCACCAGCATGTTCCTCCACGCCGGCTGGCTGCATCTCGGCGGCAACATGCTGTTCTTGTGGATTTTCGGTAACAACATCGAGGACGTGCTCGGCCCCGTCCGGTATCTGCTGCTGTACCTGCTGAGCGGCGTCGCCGCGGCGATGGGACAGGCGCTCGCCGATCCTTCCTCGACCGTGCCGATGCTCGGCGCGTCGGGCGCGATCGCGGGCGTGCTCGGCGCGTATCTGCTGCTCTATCCAAACGCCAACGTCCACGTGCTGGTGCTGATCATCATCATCCTGCGCATCATCACCGTGCCGGCGTGGATCATGCTCGGCCTATGGTTCGCGGCGCAGCTGGTGAGCGGGCTGTTCAGCACCAGCGGCGCCGGGGTCGCGTTCTGGGCGCATGTCGGCGGATTTGTCACCGGCATGGTCCTGCTGCTGGTGATGCGGCCAGGCGGGTTGGCGCTGCTGCAGCCGCCGCGCACGGCGCGGTTCATCGCGGCTCCGCCGCGCCGGTTTGTCGGCCGACATACCTTTCATGGCAGCGTCCCCGACAGCGGGACGTCGCGGTTTCGGCGCGGCCCCTGGGATTGACCCCACCGGCTATTCCGCGGGGACAGGCCCGGCGGCGTATCTTTCGAGCCGCGCCTCGTCGATCACCGTGTTCATGAAAAACTGGAACAACGCCGCGCCGATCAGCGTGATCACCGCGCCAACGCTCAGCGCAATGACGAACGACCCGGTCTGATCGACGATAAAGCCGGTCATGATCGGCGATAGCGTGCCGCCGAGGAAGCCGGCGAAATTCTGGTTGCTCGCCGCCGAGGCGCAGTAGGCCTGCGGAGTGATTGCGGTCACCAGGATCCATTTGCAGGTGATGCCGAACTGCATGAAGAACATCGCCGCGGCAATGCAGGTAACCGCGAGCACGGCATTCGCGGTCATCGCCGCAAGCCCTGTGAACACCGCCGACAGCAGCAAGCCCACGATCAGCGGCAGCCTGCGGCTTTTAATCAGCTCCATGCCGTGCTCGTGCAGCCAATCCGACAGCCAACCGCCGGTGAGCGCGCCGAAGAACGCGCAGATCAGCGGCACCGAGGCGAGAAATCCGGTCTTCGCGATCGAGATGTGCTGCTGAATCTCAAGATAAGCGGGTAGCCAGGTCTGGTACATCCAGGTGATGTAGCCGGTGCAGAACGCGCCGAGCATCAGCACCCACATCGCCTTGAAGCGGAAAAGCGCTGTCCATTCGCGCAAACTGACCGACGACTTCGCTGCGCGGTTCGGGCGCAGATAGGCCTCGTCCTCGGGGCTGAGCTCTTGCAGCTTCGGGTCGCGGTAGATGAGGAACCAGAGGCCGGCGGCGACCACCCCGGCAACTCCCATGACGATGAACATGACCCGCCAGTCGAACGCGAGCATCAAGCCGGTGAGGATCGGCGGCGCGATGGTCGGGCCGATATAGGCCCCCGAGGTGTAAAGCCCGCTCGGCCGGCCGCGGTCCTTGACGTCAAACCAATCGCTCGTCGAGCGCGTCGCCGACGGGAAGCATGGCGCCTCGGTCGCGCCCAGCCCGATCCGGGCGAGCATGAGCTGGACGTAGCTGCCGGCGATCCCGCCCGCCGCCTGAAACAGCGACCAGACAATCATGGTCATGCCGACCAGCGTCTTCGGGCCGATGCGGTCGAGTAGATACCCCGACGGGAGCTGCGCGATCCCGTAAGTCAGCGCCCAGGCCGAGCCGAGCGCACCGATCGCCGTCGCGTTGACCCCGAATGTCTCACGGATCTTCACGTTGCCGATCGCGAGGGTCGAACGGTCCATGTAATTGAGAGCGATCGCCGCGGTGACCAGCGCGATCGCGATCCATTGCATCCGTCGCAGCCGAGGCGACGGACCGGTGCCGGGCATGAGCTTTCTCCGCAAACATGCGCGGCATCGCTCGTGATCGCCGCTGGTCCGGCGATTGCCGCACGGGGTCTTTAGGAAGACAATTGATCTTTGCGCATATCCTATGTGCGGGTGTGCGCAATTGCCGCGCGCGGCGGTCACCGTGCCGTATTCGGGCGGCTACAACAGAATGTGGGTGATTTCCTTGTACGGGCGGGCGTCGACGAAATGCCGCTCGCGCGTCGCCCGGTCGATGTAAAAAAAGACCTGGATCACGAAGATCATGTTCACCGTCTCGCCGTCGGACGACAGTGGCATGAACAACACCTTGGTGTGGCGCTCGGGTTCGTGACGCGCGGGCGAGAAGAACAGGCACTCGGAGTAAAGCGAGCGGCAGGTCTCGACGCATTCGTCGTAAAGCGCCAGCACATGATTGCAGTAGTCCGGCCCGGGAAGCACCTCGTCGAGAAAACGGCCCGTCGCGTTGACGCCCTGCGCGCGGGTGTTCTCGGTGCCGATCAGCCGATAGCGGTAGCGCCCGTCGTCGAGCCGCTCGACCAGCATCACATCCGGTAGCAGTTTGGGAATTTCGATTGGATCGATATCGACACGACTGGGCATCGCCCGGCCGGCGGCCTTGGCCTGCCAATAAAGATACGCCTGCTCCAATCGCGGATCGGTAAAAGGCGTTTCGCTCATGTCGCTTCCGATCTCGCTGCGCGGCAAAGCACTGACGCCGATGACCAATCTCCCGGGATCGAAAGCCTTTCTCCCAACCGGCGATCTGACACCATGAAGGTTAACAATCGGTTGAACGGAACGCGGGAATGAATCCTCGGCACTGCGTGTTTGCCGGAGTGCGGCGCCCGGCGTGAAATTGCTCTATGGCGGCGCCAGGGGTTCCCATGGCAGTTTTCGCGCGATGCTGAGACCGTTTCGGCGCCCGAGCGGCGCGGCCGCGTTCAGAGCTGCGACCAGTTTCTTGCGGGGATTGGTCCAGCTTACGTTTGTCATGGGCGTATTGGGGGCGATCTTTGTCGCTGGCGCGCTGGCGCTCGCCATCGCGCATTTCAGCCGCGACCTGCCGGATCAGCAGCAACTGTTGAGCTACCAGCCCGCGACGGGCACCAAAATCTACGGCGGCGACGGCACCTTGTTGGCCGAGTTCGCCACAGAGCACCGAGTCATCACCCCGTTCAAGGACATCCCGCCGCTCGTGGTGCATGCTTTCCTCGCCGCCGAGGATCGCGATTTCTACAGCCATAACGGCGTCAATCCGATGTCGATCCTGCGCGCCGCGGTGGCCGATGTGGTGCGCTACGGGCGGGGTCAGCGGCCCTTGGGCGCTTCGACGATCACCCAGCAGCTCGTCCGCCATTTCCTGCTGACCAACGAGGTCTCGGTCTCGCGCAAGATCAAGGAGGCGCTGCTCGCCTACCGGATCGAGAGCCAGCTCAGCAAGGACCGCATCCTCGAGATCTACCTCAACGAGATCTATCTCGGCGCGGGGGCCTATGGGGCCACCGCCGCCGCCGAAACCTATTTCGGCAAGCCGCTCGGCGAGCTGACACCAGCAGAGGCCGCGTTCCTCGCGGCACTTCCCAAGGCGCCGACCAATTACAACCCGGTGCATCACGCCGATGCCGCGCTCGCGCGGCGCAACTGGGTGCTCGATGGCATGGCCGACGAGGGATGGATCACCCCGGCAGAGGCGCAAGTCGCGAAGAGCCAGCCGCTCGGAGCCTCTCCACGGCCGCTGCCCGATCCACCGCGCGGCAGCGAGTACTACGTCGAGGAGGTCAGGCGTCAGCTGCTCGACCGGTTTGGTGAGAAGACGGTCTACGAGGGCGGCCTCACCGTCCGCACGAGCTATGTGCCGGTGTACCAGGCGATGGGCGAAAAGGCGTTCCGTAACGGGCTCGCCGACTACGACCGGCGCCACGGCTGGCGCGGCCCGATCGAGCATCTGGCGACTGCCGCGGCGGCTCAGGCCGCGCTCAACAGCCTCAGCGACCCGCCGGCGATGCCGAGCTGGAAGCTGGCAGCGGTAACGAGCGTCGACAATGCCGGCGCCAACATTGCCCTCAAGAGCGGCGCCACGGGGCGCATTCCACTGACCGAGCTAAGCTGGGCGCGAAAGACAGAGCCCGACCAGCGCCTCGGACCCGGCGTCTACCGCGCGCAGCAGGTGCTCAGCGCCGGCGATGTCGTGCTGGCGGAGTCACTCGGCGCGGCGGCGCCCAGCGGCGGTAGTGCCAAGGGCGGCACGAGCCTTATGTACGGGCTGCGCCAGGTGCCGGATGTCAGCGGCGGCTTTATGGCGATGGACCCCAAAACGGGGCGCGTGTTCTCGCTGGTTGGCGGCTGGGACTATCGCGACAGCCAATTCGACCGCGCGATGCAGGCGATGCGTCAGCCCGGCTCGTCGATCAAGCCGTTCGTCTACCTTACGGCGCTCTCAGGCGACTACACCCCGTCGAGCATCGTCGACGACTCGCCGATCTCGCTGCCGCAGGGGCCCGGCATGCCGATGTGGACTCCGGTGAATTACGAAGGCACGTCATCAGGCCCCGGCACGCTCTACGAAGCGCTGGTGCATTCAAAGAACTTGGTGACGGCGCGGCTCGCCTCGATGATCGGCCTGCCGGCGATTGCCAAGACAGTTCAGGATTTCGGCGTCATGGACAAGATGCCGCTTTACTACTCGATGGCGCTGGGAGCCGGCAATACGACCCTGCTCCGTATGGTCTCCGCCTACGGGATGCTCGACAATGGCGGGCATTGGCTCAATGCCTCGTTGATCGATCTGGTGCAAAACCAGGACGGCCAGATCATCTATCAGAAGGGCACCGCCAAATGCCCGGCCTGCTACATCACCGCCGGCCTCAAGGCCCAGCCCGACAACGATCCCGCTTATGCTGCCGCCGGCCGCGTCGATCCATCGATGATCTGGCTCAAGGGTGCGAGCTACGCGCCGGCGGCGATCTTCCACAAGCCGACCAGGCCCGACCCGCTCATCGACCCGGTCGCCGACGAGCAGATCGTCACGATGATGCAGGGCGTCGTGCAGCATGGCACGGGTATCAAGGTCGCCGCGGTCGGCAAGCCGATCGCAGGTAAAACCGGCACGACGAGCGACTGGTACGACGGCTGGTTTGTCGGCTTCTCGCCCGATCTCGTCGCCGGCGCCTATATGGGTTTCGACACGCCGCGCACACTGGGCGACGGCGAGGTTGGCGGCAACACCGCGGCGCCGATTTTCCGCGACTTCATGGCCGATGCGCTGAAAGACCAGCCGGCGGTGCCCTTCCCCGAAGACCATGGCGGCGAAATGGTGCTGATCAACTCGTATAGCGGGCAGCCGACCGTCGCCGGCGATGCCAACGGCGTGCTAATGGCGTTCCGGCCGGGTACCGCGCCCGCCGAGCGGCATTACAACAACGAGGTCGCCGGCATGCCTGGCGCGCCGACGCAAGGGGAAGCCGCCGATGCGATCGACGGCACGATGCCGGGCGGCCAGATATCGGACGGGTCGATGCCCGGCACGCCCAATGGACAAGTCGCGGCGATGCCCTATGGCGCGATGAACGGCACGCCCATGATGCCGGTCAACGAGCGCGTTCCCGGGCGTCTCCCGGTGGGGACGGCCGTGCCTCCGCCGCCGCGGATCATGCCCGGCACTGGCGGGCTCTACTGATCGGCTTGCTGTCGCAGCCGATCCAGCCAGCGCAGGATGCGCTTGCGGTTCGTGCCGAAATCGCCGCTCCCGTAGCGTGACTTGCTGTACACGGCGACGCTCGAGCGATCATTGTCGAGCGCCACGAACTCGGCTGTCACGACGTCGGGAAACCGCAGCAGCTTCGTATGCTGGATGACGACGAGGCGGTGTTGCGCCGGCTCGTCGGCGACGATGACGATGCCGGGCTCGCTCGCGAGCATTTGCCGCCAGTCCTGTTCGAGGCGATCGGCAGGGAGCGCGAAGGTCGGGCTCGGCGTCCCCGTCGCCGCGCAATAATCCGGCGGGCATGCAAGAAATGAATTGCCGGGAAGCGGGTCGTGCAATTCGCGGATTGCGACGCGCTCGCCCGGCCGCAGCATGTCCTCGGCGGTGCGCCCCATATAGAGCAGCACCCCCAGCCCGAGCCCGGCCACCAGCAGC
>Ga0210398_10000543_pt1 | contig 42465 bp, 36 predicted proteins | sample IncBWC4OmetaG_FD_161047 | JGI IMG/M metagenome (GOLD analysis project Ga0210398, IMG submission 161047) | Forest soil microbial communities from Barre Woods Harvard Forest LTER site, Petersham, Massachusetts, United States - Inc-BW-C-4-O | ecosystem: Environmental > Terrestrial > Soil >...
GCGAAGCATTCAAGAAGTTCAGGAAGGAGATGCTGGCGATCGATGTTCGCAAGCGCTCCCGCGAACTTTTCGGCCAGCCGTTTTCCGACCTCCTCAAGGCATATCCGGTCGAACTGAAACAATGGTGGGATAACTTTGGCCCGTCGAACTGGGGCGCGGCCAGTCAGGATACCGCCGCAGCAATCGGGATTTATTCGCTGCAAGAGATGACCGAAGAAAGCCATCGCGACGATCGCTATACCTGGCCGGGAGGGCTGGGAGCAGTCACGAAGAAGTTGGCGGATATTCTGCGGCCGAAGTACCAGGACCGCATGCTGACGGAGGCGACGACGGTGGCCGTTGTTCCTGGAAAACAGGAAGTGCAGGTCACATACATGCACGGTGGTGAACTGAGAACGGTCGGCGCCAAGGCGGTAATCATGGCCACTCCTAAGTTCAATACGCGGCGCATTGTCGAAGGTTTACCTGAAAAACAAAGCGAAGCGATGAAGCAGATTCGCTATGTGCCCTATCCGGTGGTTAATCTGATCTTCAACAAGCCAGTTTTCAATGGCGGCTATGACACGTGGTGCCCCGGAGGCAACACCTTTACTGACTTCATTGTTGCCGACTGGGTCGTCCGGAAGCAGCCCGGTTACCGGCAGAAGTTCAACATCATTACGTGCTATACGCCAATGAAAGAAGACGATCGAGGATATCTGTTGACGGAAATCGGCTGCCGCAAGATCGCCGCGAATGTGATGGCGGATTTTCAGAAGCTATTGCCGGAAACCAATGTCGATCCGATCGAGGTGCACATTTACCGGCGCGGGCACCCGATGTATATGTCCACGCCCCGGCTCTTCACCGAGATTCAGCCGCTGACGCGGGAACCGATGGACCGCGTGTTCTTCGCCAACACGGATTGCGAAGGGCCAGTCTCGACGACCAACGAAGGCATTCGCGCGGCGCAGCGCGCAGTGAAGCAGGTCGAGGCACGGCTTGCCGGAAATCCAGTGGCGAAGCAGAAAGCTGTGGCCGGATAAGATCGAGGTTCCGCCGCAGGCTTCGTTCACCGTGATCGTGCAGAAATACCGGTTAACACATCTCTAATCCCTCCGGCTCGCACTTACATAGTAAAGTTGTAGATAGGGCTCGATATCGGTCAGAGCACTATCGAATCCCGGATTCCAGCCGTCAGTCAGGAAAAACCTATTTTGACTTCGAGCATTCGCAACATCGCCATCATCGCGCACGTCGACCACGGCAAGACCACGCTGGTCGATGCCATGCTGCAACAGAGCGGCACCTTTCGTTCCAACGAGCACCACGTCGAGCGGGTCATGGATTCGAACGAACTGGAGCGCGAGCGCGGCATCACGATTCTCGCCAAGAATACGGCGATCTTTTATCACGACGTGAAGATCAATATTGTAGATACACCGGGCCACAGCGATTTCGGCGGCGAGGTCGAGCGCGCGCTCAAGATGGTCGATGGAGTGATGCTGCTGGTCGATGCCAGCGAAGGCCCGCTGCCGCAGACACGATACGTTCTGAGCAAGGCTCTGGAGGCAAAGCTGCCTCCGATCGTCGTCATCAATAAGATCGACCGTCCCGATGCGCGACCACAGGAGGTGCTGAACGAGATTTACGATCTCTTCATCGATCTCGACGCGAAAGAAGATCAACTCGATTTCCCTGTTCTTTACACGAATGCGAAAGCAGGCACGGCATCTACCGATGTCAAGGTTTCCGGCGAGGACTTGCGTCCATTGTTTGATGCGATTCTGAACACCATTCCAGTTCCAAGCGGCGATGCCTCGGGCCCCTTGCAGATTCTCGTCGCGAATCTCGATTACAGCGATTATCTTGGACGACTCGCAATCGCCCGCGTCTTTAATGGAACGATGTTTACCGGCGAAGATGTTGCCATCGCCAAGCGTGATGGGTCGATGCAGAAAACCAAAATCACGAAGCTGTTTTCGTTTTCTGGGCTTAAGCGCACCGAGATCACGGAAACCGCTCTGGGCGATATTGTTGCGGTTGCCGGAGTGGAAGGAATCACGATCGGCGAAACCATTACTAATGTGGAAAATCCCGCGCCGCTGCCGCCGATCGTCATCGATGAACCGACCATCGCGATGACCTTCACGGTGAATACGTCTCCATTTGCCGGACGCGAAGGAACTTATGTAACGTCGCGCAATTTGCGCGAGCGCCTCGAAAAAGAATTGCTGACCAACGTTTCGCTCCGGGTGGAAGAGATGGGAACAACGGATTCGTTCAAAGTTCTCGGCCGCGGGGAGTTGCAGCTCTCGATCACTATCGAGATGATGCGGCGCGAGGGCTACGAGCTAATGGTGGGCAAGCCGGAGATCGTTACCAAGCGCGTCGATGGAAAGCTGATGGAACCGGTGGAGCACCTCACCATCGATGTGCCCGAGGAATTTGTGGGTGTCGTCATGGAGCAGCTCGGATCGCGCAAAGCTGAAGTTGTAAATATGCATAATCACGGCTACGGGCGCGTGCGAATCGAGTTTCGCGTGCCCAGCCGCGGACTGATCGGCTTGCGCAGCCAGTTGCTGACTGACACGCGCGGCACTATCGTCATGAATTCACTGTTTGATGGCTACATGGAATGGCAGGGAGAAATCCCGCATCGCCTTACCGGGGCGCTGATTGCAGATCGCCCAGGCACTTCGACCGCATATGCGCTGTGGGGATTGCAGGAGCGAGGCGAACTTTTTGTGGGTCCGGGCGTGGAGCTTTATGAAGGAATGATTGTCGGCGAGAACGCGAAGGAAGACGACCTCGACGTGAATGCGGTTCGGGAGAAAAAGCTGACCAATATGCGCGCGTCCACAGCCGACGAAGCGATTCGGCTGGTTCCCTTCCGGCAGTTGAATCTTGAGCAAGCTATCGAATTCATCGCCGACGATGAGTATGTCGAAATCACTCCGAAGTCGCTGCGCCTGCGGAAGAAAATGCTGCAATCGAACACCCGCAAGAAGCGGGCGAAAGAAACAGTGGAGGAAAGTGAAGCGCGGAAGTAAGCTGACGGCATTGCCGCAATCGCCGATCCGGATGTTTCTTGTGCCTTGCAGTTGCGGAACTGCTTTTGCCGCCGAACAAAACTACGACCGCCACGGCGCGGCATGGAGCCGGTATCTGATTTGCCCGAAGTGCGGCAAGCGCCACGATCCTCGAAACCGGCTGCTGCGCGTGGGATATCACCGCGAAGGATATTGGAAGGTCGACGAATGCTAACCCGTCCCTTCGCCAGCCGTCTCTGACCTGCTTTCACTGTCTCATCCAGGACAGCTCATGTTTCTTGATTTTGACAGCGCATTCGTTTAAACCTGCTATACTTCTCGCCGCATTTGACTGTTCGCCAGCTCCGCTTCGATTTTCAGGTAAAGCAATACCGACCTGGCAGTCTGCCGCGTTGAGCTCGCACTTCGGCAGCTCAATGCAGAGGAAGACGCTTGAAGAATATTTTTGTGGGGAACTTGAGCTTTAACACCTCGGAAGAGGAGCTGCGGCAGATGTTTGAGTCATTTGGGTCAGTCGACCGGGTCAGCATCATGACCGACCGCGATACTGGCCGCTCCCGCGGGTTCGGCTTCGTGGAGATGACCAATAACGAAGATGGCGAGAAGGCGATCACCTCACTGAACGGTTCGCAGGTGGGTGGGCGCACACTCAACGTCAACGAGGCCCGGCCCAAAGCCGAGCATGCGGGTGGTGGAGGGCGTGATCGTAGCGACCGCGGAGGCCGTGGCGGCGATCGCCGCGGACGCGGTGGTGGCGGAGGGCGGGGCCGCTGGTAAGACCTTCGAATCCCAGCTCGACGAAAACTGCCGTCCGCAGCGAGATGTTTATCCGGAATTGCGGCTTGGCAGTCGGGCGATGTTCAGGCGATCGCGCTTCGCGTTGATGCGCCACAACCCTCCCATGTAAACTGAGGACTCCGGCGTGCGCCCGTAGCTCAGATGGATAGAGCGATTGCCTCCGGAGCAATAGGTCGGGAGTTCGAATCTCTCCGGGCGCACCACATTTCCTTTACAGCGCGGCCAGCCTCCGCTGGACAAAAAGAAAATATACCGCCAGCAAAATCAAAAAGACCCCGTTCACTCCCAACACCACCGGCGCGGAAAAAATCGGAACCAGCCAGCCCGAGAGCAGATTCCCCATCGGCATCCCGCCACGGAAAGCGAAGTTGTAGACACTCATCACGCGGCCCCGCATCTCGTTGGTCGTGATCAACTGCACCAAAGAATTGACTGTCGCGAACACGGCCATCATGGCTGCGCCAGTCAGCACAAGAATGCTTCCGCTGAAAAGCAGCGACTTCGAGAAAGCAAATCCCATGATTCCCGCACCCAGCAGGGCCAGCGCGGCAAGGGCGACCTTCCCTTTATTTTTCATATTGCCGGCGCTGGCAATGGCTAACGATCCGATGATCGAACCGAGGCCCATCAGCGCGAGCAGGTTGCCATATGTTTCCGGCCCGCGATGGAAAATATCTTTGACGAAAACCGGAAAGTAGGTGCGCATGGGCATGGCTAATGCTGTCATACAGAAAGCCAGCACGATCAGAGCTTCCATCGAATTTTGTTTGCGCGCGTATTGAATGCCTTGTTTCAGGCTTTTGAGCATCGTCTCGGTGGTTTTTGCCGGCAGAAAGCGGGTGGTGATGATCGACAATGAAATCACCGGCGCCAGGAACGAGAGCGCGTTCAAACCGAAGCACCACTTTTCTCCCAGCTTCGCCAGGGTTTGACCGCCCAGCGCGGGGCCGACCATGACCGCGACATTGAATTGAATGGAGTTCAGCGCAATTGCATTCGGCATGTCTTCACGGTCGACGAGCGTGGGAATGAGCGCCTGATACGCCGGCCCCCCGAAGGCTTGGGCAAAGCCAGAGACGAAGGAAAGACACAGGATGTGCCAGACATGGACTACTCCCGTTGTGACAAGGACTGTAAGTATTCCGGCGCTGGCCATCTGCACGTATTGCGAACCCAGCAGAATCTTGCGACGCTCGACACGATCGGCAATCACTCCACCGATCAAAGAAAAGAGAAAGATCGGGATGCCGGCGAGAAACTGATCGAGGGCCAACAGAAAGGCGGAATGGCTGAGGCGGTAGATGAGCCAGCCCTGTGCAACAATCTGCATCCAGGTGCCGATGCTTGAGGTGCAGGCCCCAAACCACATCAAACGGAAGTCGCGATATTGAAAAGCCTTAAAGACGCGCCGGATGACACTGACTTGCATGGTCTGGGAAGAAGCGTAACACGCGGCCTTGTCCGGCGGGCGGGACTCGACGCTTTGCATTTGTGTGGCCACGATTTAACGGTTCCCACAGACATCGCGGGGCGCAAGTATTAGACGTGGAAGTACCGAATTCCTCTCCAAGATATTTTCTTCGGCAATTCGGCGTGCCGGCATCAGCGAAAACAGCCGTTCGTGATCGTCGAATCGACTCGCGAGCCTGAAGTAAACCAATTCCGGCGAGAATTGTTCGGCGCTTCATATTTCTGCATCACCCGCCTATCTCGTCGCCACGAATTCATCGAGATTTTACTCCGGCGTAACCGCGGAGCAATGGAGTGTCTGTAGCATTCGTGATGGTTTCCAGGCCAATATCGGCAAGCCTCTCCTGCTCTTCCCGTTTGTGATCGAGATATTGCTCAACTGGACCCTCGATCCGCTACTATTTATGGCAATGGATGAGTAACGCTGATATTGTCGTTGGAAGCGAAACAGGGCTGAGTCCGCCCACCACAGGCAGGATTTGCTTTATGGCAATCACCTTTCAAGCGCAATTGGGGCCACTTGAGCGGAAACTTCTCGGGGAAGTGTGGTCGCGGCAAAGCGTGACCGTGCGAGAACTTCTGGCGGACGGTAAAATCAGGCTGGCGTATACAACTGTGATGACCACCCTGGATCGCCTTTATAAAAAGGGTTTGCTTGATCGCGTGGCTGAGGGCAAGGCTTTCCGCTACTGTTGCCGTTGCGCGCCAGAAGAAGTACCGCAACTCTCGGCGCTTACGAATATGCAGCGGTGGATCGCGAACGCCGACGTTTCGTCACTGCACCTCTCTTGTTTCGTACAGGCCGTCGGAGAGCACGATGTGAGGTTGCTCGATGAATTGCGGGCCCTGGTCGAAAATAAGCGCCGCGAACTGAAGAATGGGAGGCATTCATGATTTTTGCCGTGCGAATCTTGCTGGTCGCGCTGGGATTTTTTGGCGTGCTTTACTGCCTGTCATCTCTGCTGCTGGTCTGCGGATGGCGATGTTTCCGGTTCCTTAGTTCGAAGCGTTCTTCGATGCAACCTGGAACACTATTCGCGTTGCGGCTTCTTCCCTTCGCAGGATCGGTATTCGTCACGATAGCACTGGGCGTACCGGCGTTTCTGCGACTCGAGTCGAACGCTATTGACGAAGACATGGGCACCGTCGTGTTTTGCCTGGTGGCACTGGTGATTCTGGCTGCCGGCGCTTACCACGTGATAACAGCGCATCTGAAAACTTCGCGGTTGGTCGCGAAATGGATCGGCGGGCATACCGTTAGTGCGGGAATGGTGACTCCCGCGTCGCGCGCAAGTGGCGCCCCACCCCTTCTTCTGGTTGGCATCTCAACCCCGCAGGTTGTAGTTTCTGAAGCGGCAGTCGCGCTTCTCACGAACGACGAACTGCGCCTGGCTCTCCAGCATGAGATGGTGCATATGAGATCACGCGACAATCTCAAGAAATTGCTGTTCCACTGTGTTCCTTTTCCCGGAATGTCAGATCTGGAGAACACATGGCAGGAAGCCGCGGAACTTGCCGCCGACCGCCACGCAGTCTCGAACAGTGGTGAAGCCGTCGATCTCGCGGCCGCGTTAGTTAAGCTCGCGCAATCCACGCCGCTGCAGAACCCGCCGGCGCTGGCCACCGGATTGGTAAGCGACATCGTGCTGGTAAAGGATCGGGTCGAGGGCTTGCTCAACTGGAACGATTGGGCCGCGGGTACGGCGCAAAGCGGAGTGTGGTTCATTTTCGCGCCGGCCTTGGCATTCAGCTTCTACGTGGCGACCCATTACGGTGAGGCCCTTCTGCTGACTCATCAAATCACAGAATGGTTCGTCCACTAGCGAATCATATAATCCCCAACTGGAACTTCTCCTACGATCACGCTGGTAGTAGAACCACTGGCCTGCTACTTTCAGTCGTCCCCGCCATCCCGCGCGTGGACTCCGTAACAATCCCAAAGACTGAAAGGATTTTTTGGATGCGCGCACAAGCGAAGCTAAATTCCCCACCCCGGAAGAGACTCGGGAACGGCAAGGGTCGGTTGCCGTGGGCTCTTGTTCTTACTTTGTGCCTCGTATCCGCATGTGCCGCTCAGGTCGATCGCGCGGGATTAACCGGAACCGTTACCGACCCCTCAGGGAGCGTTCTGCCCCAGACCCGGATTACGGCCGTGCAAAGCGCGACCGGGCTGCAACGCGAGACCGTTTCCTCTTCCAGCGGAGCCTACGATATTCCAGAATTGCCGGTCGGGATTTACGCTATCACGTTTGAGCATGCAGGATTCAAGTCGCTCATGTTTGTCGACGTTGAAGAGGTCATCGGCCGAACCCGGACTCTCAATGCCACGCTGCCGGTTTCCGGCGTAAACGAACGAGTGGTAGTGTCGGCCAGCTCGGCGCTGGTGGACCGCAACACCAGCGCGGTGACCGGTTTAATCGAGAAAGAGCAGGCGGACGATTTGCCGCTCAATGGCCGCAACTGGGCGTCGCTTACGGCCTTTGTACCGGGAGCCATTGACACCGGCGGCAGCAACCAGCGGACGATTCGGTTCGCCGGCCGGGGACTCGACGACAGCAACTGGACCTATGACGGCGTGGACTCGACCAACGTCGTGAATCAGACGCAGCGCCCGTGGGTGCGCCTCGCCATTCCACTGGACGCGATCCAGGAGTTCAGCGTGGACTCGCTGATGGCGTCCGCCGAGGCGGGAGGAACCGGCGGCCCGCAACTGGCTGTCACCTCACCTTCGGGCTCAAACCAATTTCACGGGCACCTCTTCGAGTTCTTGCGCAATGACTATTTTGACGCGCCCGTGCCCAAATGGGCCTCCAACGGCGAAACGCAGCAACCGCTTCGCCTGAATCAGTTTGGCGGAGCGCTCGGCGGCCCCATCAAGAAAGACAAAACTTTCTTCTTCATCGCTTCTGAAGCCTACCGGCAAAACTGGGGCTTTCCAGTAAGCGGCGACGTGCCGAGCGCAGCGCTCATCGCAACGGTCCCGGCCTCGTCGCCGGTGTATGGCATCCTGCACGCCTTCCCCGGACCAGGTCCAAGGACAATCCTCACGCCATGGACGCCGGCCACCGACCCCGGTGACCCGAACTATGCGGACTATGACCTGCTGACCTGCTCGTGTACTCAGGTGGTCAACGAAAATTCGGCGATGCTGCGCCTCGACCAGCATTTCACGGCAGCGACCACCGCCTTCATGCGATTCAATTACGACCGGTCAGTCGATACGCAGCCGGTTTCGGCTGCCGCAACAGACTTGCAGCAGAGGGTTTCCACGCCGGTCAATGGCGCCCTCGAATTGCTGCACATTTTCAGTCCCACTCTGGTGAATGAGGCCAAGTTTGGGTTTAATCGCGCCACCTCTAATACCTACAACCTAAATCAAAGCGGCGCCATTTATCAGATTTCGATCGCCACCGGTCCTGGGCCGGGATTCATCACCCAGAACACCAACGAGGACAGCATCTACGCAGGCAATTCATTTTCGTGGCTTGACAACGTGACCTGGATTCGTGGCCGGCACACCTTCAAGTTTGGAGCGGAGGTTCGACGCATTCAATTGAATCAGGAGTCCGACGAACACGGAAAGATCACCTTCGCCACGGTGGAGGATCTGGCGGACAATCTGGTGAAGAAAGCCAGCCTGTCGGGCGCGTTGCCGGTGAATCACTTGCGCAAGAATGATTACGTCGGCTACGCGCAGGACGAGTACAAGTGGAGTCCTAACCTAACCCTGAACCTCGGTGTGCGCTACACGATCTTCGACCTGTTCCACGAGGAGAACGGGTTGGCCAACCCATTCGATTTCGCCACTTGCGGGGCGCAGGGATTCTGCGGCGTGGGCGCCAGCTTCGGCCACCAGAACTACGGCGATGTCGATCCCCGTATAGCCTTTGCGTGGACGCCGTGGAAGGACGGCCAGACTGTGATTCGAGGCGGCTTTGGTACGTACCACGAAGACGGACAGTTGGACGACCAGAATCTGCCCGCAAAAAACGAAGTGCCTTCTTTTGCGGCGACAAGCAGTTCGAGCCTGCAGATTACCTATCCGGTCGATCCGTATTTTACCGGCCCCGGAACCCTCTCGCCGAACGCCGAACAACGGAATCGCAAGGACTCATATGTCGAGCAGTGGAGCCTCTCGGCGCAGCGGGAGCTTCCGGCAAACTTTGTGGGGACCGTTTATTACCTGGGAAGTCACGGCGTACATCTGCTCGATACCAACGTGGTAAACCTGATCGATCCGGCCACGGCGGTCGTGCAATATCCGGCCTTTGCCCCCGCCATACCCTGGCGCGGCTCGGTGGGCATGAGCACATACAATGCTCTCGCCGTTGCATTGCGGCGTCCATTCTCTCACGGTCTGCTGGTGACGGCCAATTACACCTGGTCGCACGAGATCGACAACGGTTCCAACGGCAGCGGCGATGGCGACGAAATATCTCCGCAGAACCCGCTGTGCCTGGCCTGTGATCGCGCCAGCGGCGTCTGGGATGCCCGCCATGTAGTCAACGGCAATGTGGTCTACCAGCTGCCGTTCGGCCACGGCAAGCCGCTGCTGAATGATGACGGCATTGCGACCGCTGTCGCAGGCAACTGGGAACTGACAACCACTGCCCTGGCCCGCACCGGCTTCCCGATTAATGTGCTGATGCCCAGCAGCTACACCGCGCCGGATGGAGCCTCCGGTACACAGCGCCCCGATCTGGTTCCGGGCGTTTCTCTCATTCCGCCAGGGGGCAAGACGATTGCTGAGTGGATCAATCCCGCAGCGTTCGCGACTCCCGCCGGAGAATTCGGCACGGCGCCGCGGGACCTGTTCCGCGGACCGGGCACCTGGCAAGTAGATATCGGCCTCGCTAAACATATTTTGCTTACAGAGCGAGCGAGCCTCGAGTTCCGCTCCGAGTTCTTCAACATTTTTAACCACCCGCAGTTGGGTCTGCCGCAATCCACTTTCAGCCCGTCGAACACCACTGGGTTCGGCAGCATCATCAATACGGTCAACACCTCGACGCCGATCAGCCCGGTGGGCTCCGGAACTCCGCGCGAGATTCAGTTTGCTTTGAAACTTTCCTTCTGAAGGGCCGAACGACCGAAGAATACGCATCAGTCAGCTCCTACGACCGCTCTGGCAGTAGGAGCTTTCACCTTGCTACCGCCAACCTTTCCCCGTTTACCTTAAAACTGCAACTGCGGAGACGACATCTCGTCGAATCAGACCTGCTATCCGGTGCCAAATTCGAGGCCGGGCAATTTCGGCGCTTTACAGGAAGTCAGTCCGAATGGGCTTCCCAGGGCGTGCAGTTTTCAGCGCGGTTTACATTCTAGTTCCGCTCACTGAGCATTCTGCCGCCTCGGCAAACTCGACCAGGACCTCTTATAATCGAGGTCTTCTGCGATCGGTGTGAGCAATCAATCTTGATATGAATTACGACGCTGTTCTGATTGTGTCTTTTGGCGGGCCCGAGTCCAAAGAAGATGTAATTCCATTTCTCGATAATGTTTTGCGCGGCAAGAATGTTCCCCGCGAGCGATTACTGACCGTTGCCGAACACTACTACCACTTCGAAGGCAAAAGCCCAATCAACCATCAGACTCGCGAGTTGATTGCCGCGCTGAAAACCGAATTAGAGCGCAGCAGCGTGAAGCTGCCGGTTTATTGGGGAAACCGCAACTGGCATCCGTTGCTCGCAGAGACTTTGAGGCAGATGAAGCAGGATGGAATTCGCCGAGCCATCGCTTTTGTGACTTCCGCGTACAGTTCCTACTCAGGATGCCGTCAGTATCGCGAAGACATCGCGCGAGCGCAAAGCGAAGTCGGCGCAGGGGCGCCGGAGGTCGATAAGCTTCGGCCGTTCTTCAATCACCCGGAATTTATTGAGGCCACGTTCGAGCGAGTTCGCGCCGCGCTGGAAGAGATTCCAAAAGACACAACGGGTAACGTGAAAATTGTCTACCTCGCGCACAGCATCCCGCTTTCAATGGCGAACACCAGTGATTATGTCAAACAACTTGAAGAGGTACGGCGGCTGGTTTCAGAAAGACTCAGCCACAAGAATGATGTTCTCGTATATCAGAGCCGCAGCGGCGCTCCCGGCCAGCCGTGGCTGGAACCGGACATTCTCGACTACCTGCGCGAAGTGAAAGCGAAAAACTCAGCGTCTGCCGTGGTGCTGGCTCCGATCGGCTTCATCTCCGATCATCTGGAGGTTTTATACGACCTCGATGTGCAAGCGCGAGAGTTGTGCGACTCGATGGGATTGCCGATGGCACGGGCAAAAACCGTAGGCGTGCATCCGAAGTTCATCGCCATGATTCGCGAATTGATTCTGGAACGGATGGATTCATCCCGAGAGCGGCAAGCAATCGGAGTGCTCGGACCGCGGCAGGAGGAGTGCGCGGAAGGCTGCTGTCCAGCGCCGCATCGCCCGGCACAGACGCGCCAAAACTAGGTCGCCACGACCTTGGGAAGCTCATAGTCGGTCGCCCTGGGACGGCACTCGACCAGACTCATGCTGTGCAGAATCGTATCGATGACGCATTTGTTGCCGATGGCGGTGTTGACCATCACGTGATAAAGCGAACGGGTAGGCCAGTCGGCATTGAAGTAGTGCTTGACGTAGGCGATGCGTTCGCGATCGACAGTGTCGACCAGTTCTTCGGCTTCCGTGGAAGTTGTTCCATCTGCGACTAGACGGCGGATTTTTTCCGCGCGCGGGGCATAGAGAAAAACATGGAAGGCGTCAGGATGCTCGCGCAAGAAAAACGGGGCGCCACGGCCGACCACAACCGCATTTCCCTCGTCTACGATGCGCGCGGTGATCTGCTCCATCATCGCCATCATGCGGTCGGTGTCGAAAACCTGTCCCGCGGTTTGCGAACTGCGCTCGTGGCTGCCGCGCCAGAAGGTTTTTGCCAGCCGGTAGAGCCGGCTATCCATGCGCTCGTCGCAGCGCTTTACCGCTGAGGGATCGACATTTGCCAGGCGCGCGATTTCCCCGGTGAGACGCTGGTCCCACAGATTCCACCCAAGATGCTGGGCGAGTTGGGCCGCGATCGCGCCGCCCCCGCAGCCATATTCCCGCTCGATGGTGATCACGCGAAACATTGGCAATCTCCCCTGGCCGTTATTTAGTGTACGGCCATGCCGCCAGGTTTGCCTTTCCTAACCAAAAAGACCAGCGGAATCATAGCAAGAATCGCGAAGCCGAGAATCTGAAAATCGTCGATATAAGCCAGCATGGTGGCCTGCCTCTCTACCGTGCCCTGCACCAGCGCATAAGCCTGCCGGGTGGCAAATGAGGCGCTCGCGCCATGAGCGCGCATGGCTTGCGTAGCCCCCTGAAGCATCGATTGAAAGGCGGGATTCGAAGCGCTGAGATGCCGCGACAGATTGTTCAGGTGGGTCTGCGTACGCCGGTCGAGCATGGTGGTAACAAAAGAAATTCCGACACTTCCGCCGATATTGCGCGCGAGATTCATCAGCCCCGAGCCGGCATTGTTCTTATCGCGGGGCAAGAACGCATATGCGGCGGTGTTGATCGGCACAAACAGGAACGCCATGCCGGCAGCCTGCAGCACGCGCGCCATCGCCACCGTGTGGAAGTCCATTTGCAGATCGAAGCTCGTCATGTTGAACAGCGAGAAAGAGAGCATGCTCAGGCCGAACATCAGCATCCAGCGCGGGCTGTAGCGCGAGAGCAGGAAGCCCACCAGCGGCAGCAGGAGCATGATCGTGAATCCCCCCGGCATCAGCGCGAATCCCGACCGCGCCGCCGTGTAACCGAGCAGCGTTTGCATGAACAGCGGCAGCAGCAGCGTACTGCCCAGCAAAGCGAACCCCAGCATGAACATCAACAAATTCGAAATGCCGAAGGTGCGATCGCGAAATAGATGCAGGTCGACTACGGGATCGTCGTGCGTCCACTCCCAATAGATCGCGAAGAGCAGCGCCAACACGCTGATGACGGTGAGGATCAGAATGAAGTGCGATTCAAACCAGTCGTCGCGCTGCCCTTTGTCGAGAACCACCTGCAAAGTTCCCAGGCCAAGCGCCACCAGGCCGAGGCCGACGTAATCGATATGGGTTTCGCTGAGCTTACGACGCTTGAAGTAAGGCGGATCCTCGATCAGGCGGGAAGTGAGAAGAATCGAGATGATGCCAACGGGAATGTTGATAAAGAAAATCCAGCGCCAGGTGAAATTATCGGTGATCCATCCACCGAGGGTTGGGCCGATCGCTGGCGCGGTTACCACCGCAATGCCATAAACCGCAAAGGCCATGCCACGTTTCGCGGGAGGGAAAGTATCGGCCAGAATCGCCTGCTCGCTGGGCTGCAAGCCGCCTCCGCCCGCGCCTTGCAACACGCGGAAGAAGATGAGCGCCGCGAGATTGGGCGCCAAACCGCAGAGGAATGAACTCACGGTGAACAGCGCCACGCAACTCATGTAGAAGTTGCGGCGACCCATGATAGAAGACAGCCAGCCGCTAAGCGGAAGCACGATGGCGTTGGAAACCAGATAAGACGTGAGAACCCACGTGCTTTCATCCTGGCCCGCCGAGAGGCTGCCGGCGATGTGCGGTAGAGCGACGTTTGCGATCGAGGTATCGAGCACCTCCATGAACGTCGCCAGCGTTACCGTTACGGCGATGATCCACGGATTGATCGCTGGACGCCAGACATCGGCGTCAAGAGTGGCGGAGCCGGCACTCATTGACGAATCCACACCTTCGGCTCGACCGACATGCCGGGGCGCAGCGACTGATCTTTATTCTCTCCGGGATCGAGAACGATCTTCACGGGAATTCGCTGCACAACTTTCACATAGTTGCCGGTGGCGTTTTCCGGAGGTAACAAGCTGAAACGCGCGCCACTTGCCCCGGCAAGGCTGTCGACTTTCCCTTTGTAGCTGCGGCCGTTGGCATCGACGTCGACTGTGACCGACTGCCCCACTTTCATGTCACGCAGTTGGGTTTCTTTGAAGTTTGCCGTGATCCAAACGTCGCGGAGCGGAATCACTTTCATCAGCTCCTGCCCCGGAGAAACGTTTTGCCCGACTTCCACCGTGCGGTCGCTCACCACGCCCTCAACCGGCGCCACGATTCTTGTGTATTGCAGATTCAAAGCCGCCTGGTCGAGATCAGCTTTCTTCTGCAAAGCCTGCGCCTCGGCCTCGGCCGCTCTCGAACGAATCACCTGCATCTGCTTGGGAGCAGTCTGCGCATTCTGGAAGCCGGCTTCCGCCTGCACCAGTTTTCCTTGCGCCGTCGTGACTTCTGCCTGCGCCGCGCTGGCATTGGCATGGGCGGCGTCGACCGCCGCGGCGTTGGCTTTGGCGGCAGCGGTAGCATCGTCGAATTGCTGCTCCGAGATCTCGTGTTTTTCCACCAGTTGCTTGTAGCGCTCGAGATCGTGCTGCGCTTTTACGTTGTTCGCTTCCGCCTGCACGAGCTGCGCCTGTGCAGCGGCGAGCTGTTGTCTGGCGGCAGTGATTCCGGCGCGCGCGTTGGTCACATCGGCCTCCGCCGAGGATTCTTGCGTGCTCGTGCTTACCGACGTGATCGGCACCGTAACTCCGGCGGCGGCAGCGGCAGCCTGCGCATTTTCGAAATCAGCCTTGGCCCGGTCGTACGCTACCTGATAATCGGCAGGATCGATCTCCACTAAAAGCTGCCCAGCCTGCACATACTGGTTATCTCTTATGGCGAGCTTGGTCACGTGACCGGTAATGCGCGCGCTCACCGAGTTGATGTGCCCATCGACTTCCGCATCGTCGGTAGATTCGTAGCTCGAAACGTACCGATAGACAAAGAACGCCGCGACCAGGAGGACCACGCCGGCGATGATCAATGCAATGCGGAATCCCGGGCTGGCAGTGCGCGACGGACGAGTGCGGAAGTCGCGTTCGGTCGAGGGCAGGGGCTTCGGCCGGCTTGCAGACGGGTCCGGAGGAGTGGTACGGCTTTCAGGTTGATCCGGCGTTGCGGTCGTAGTGCTTTGTGTCGTCTCTTCCATAAATTTTATTAATGCTGCTGGCCTTGCAAATATCGTTTCACGCCCGTCTCAGCATCGCCGATGGCACGCGCCAGTTCCACCTTCGCCAGATTATGCGCATAAAGGCTGTCGATATAACTTTCGTGCGCGCCGGCTACCGCTTCCTGGGCCTGCACAACTTCCAGATTATCGGTAACGCCGGCGCTGAATCGGTCTTTCGATTGCGTAAGCGCCTGCTCGGCAAGATCGACCGAACTGCGCGCCACCTCAACCTGCTGGGCGGCCGAAGTCAAATCGAGCAGTGACGCGCGCACTTCGTAGTCGATTCTTCCCCGCAAATCGCCCAGTTGCTGCCGAGCCTGCTTCAGTTGCGCCTCGGCCTCAAGAACATCACTATGAACTTTATTCCCTGCAAAGATAGGAATATTGACGCCGCCATTTACCTGCCAGGTTCCATTCGATGCCCCGGGAGTCACGCCGATGTCGCCGAAATTTGCACTCACATCGACGCTTGGATAATGACCCGCAGTGGCGCCGCGGCGTAACAGCTCGGCGGAGCGAACTTGCGCCTCGGCCGCTTGATAATCGGCGCGCGAGGCATAGGCACGCTGCAGGTAAACGTCGACCGGCAACGGCGTCATCTCTTGATAGGGCGCCTTCTCGGTCAACTCGAACTGCTGGCCGGGAGCCAGCCCAATCACGCGAGCCAATGACAGCTTCTGCTTCGCATAGTCGTTGCGCGCGGCAATAAGTAGCTGCTGGCGAGTCTGCAGCTCGACCTGAGCGCGCAGCGTGTCGATCGTCGGATTCAAACCCGCCTTCTGTTGATCAAGTGCCTTATCAAAGAGCGCCTGCGCGTTAGTGACCTGCGCAGTGGAAGTTTCAATTCGGGCGGCGCTGGCAATTGCCTGCAAGTATTCGTTGCCAACCGCCAGCACTACCAATTCCCGCGCATCTTTCACGCCAAGCTGCGCCGATTTCAAACTTTCGGATGCGGCGCGCGCCTGCTCAATCTGTTTGAAATCAAAAATCGATTGCGAAAGATTGAGCCGCGCGTCGAAATAGTTGAACGCGCCGAGCACGCGCGGTATTGGGAAGGGGAAAAAGTTGCTCTTAAATCCCAGTGCAGTCAGGCTTTCAGTTTGCGCATCTTCCTGGATTCGCGCCGAAAGATCTGGCAGAAGATTGCTGAGTTCTTTCCAACGCTCGCCCCGGGCGTTGAGCGTCTGATCGGTCGAGAGCAAGAGTCCAAGATTGTTGCGCAGGCCACGGTCGATGGCTTCCTGAAAACCTATCTGCAAAACCTCTGGAGTGGTTTTACTCTCAGGGTCGCTGCCCGTGTAAGGGCTCTGCGAACCGGGCAGGGAGATTGATGGCGTCGGCGTCGAAGTCTGAGCCAAAAGGCTTATGGCCGAAAGGAATATCAGCGCTGCAACAAAGAATCCGCGGCTAAAAAGCGGCAAAGATCGATGCATTTCCAATTTTGAAAAAGTCCTGTTGTGACAAAAGTCTTGGGAACGACCTTTCTCTCTCATAGCATATCGTCTAACTACCGATTCTTCCGAGACATCCAACGATGCAGAAACCTGCGACTGGGCTGGGGTTTTGATGCGGTTGAGTGCATAGTGGATTGTAGTTTTGAGAAAATATCTGCCTGCCATCCTCTCGATGGTCCTATTACTTTAGAAACTTTCCGGTTCGCGGCTTCGCCGATAGAGTAACAGGAGAATCCTCTTTCGGATGATTCGGGCGGAGCCTTGGCTCGTTGCGGCAGTGTCGGCGGCCCTGTTTACAAGAATCGATTTTGGTTAGGCGACCACGACTTCTGAGCGCAAGACGATCGACCGAGTCGAGCGGGAGTATTCGGAGATGGCCAAGCGTCTGGGAGTCACGAGTGCGGTAAGAGTTGAAGTTGTGGTTTGGGCGAACGGTAGCGTGAAGTCAACCCGGATGCGGGAAGGAAATCCGGTTCTAATTCCATCCTCTGCTGACGCGGCAGGCAAGTGGAAAGTTGAGCCCACATCCGCAGAAACGACGGGGATTGTAAAACTGACCTTCGGTCCCCGGCGCCAGCAATAAAGAGTCAGCGAAATTCCCAAACGGTTTTTTTCACCTGATGGCCTCTTCAACTCCAAAACCTGCCGCAACCCAGGCCGATCGCAGGCGCCGGCGCCATCCACGGTACCGCGTGGATTTTCGTGCAATCGCCATTTATCTGGATGGCAGCCAGTACCGGAAAGTAGACGGGCATTGCAGCGATCTATCCGAAGCCGGGATCGGGATACTCTTGCCCACAGATATGAATATCGGCGATGTAGCTGGCTTGAGCTTTTCGCTTCCGGGATCGAACGCTGCCTGGGAATTGCGAGCGGTGGTTCGCTACCGGCGCGGATATCACTACGGCTTTGAATTCCTGTCTCTGACCGGCGAGCACCGGCAGTCATTGAAGACCTATCTTTCCGGTCTGGGATCGGAACCAGCTAACTAGAGTTCACTTTTTTCAAACCTGGTGCGGTTATGCTTTCCGTGACTTCCGTCATCTTGTTGCCAGGTTACCGATGATTCAAGCTGAGAGTGGCGAATCGCAATCAGAAGCGAAGCGGCCCAAATTATGAGTGATGGCAAATCGGCAAGCGCTGGCAGGGATTGGACGAAAATGTTGGCAGATCCTGACCTGGCGCGCAACCTGGCGAAATTACTCCAGATCTATCGGGATGCCGCGCCCGAGCAAAGAGAACAGGCCCTGCTGGACGCCATGCGTTCAATCAAGCGGGAAGCGGGGGAAAAACAGCCGACCGCACCGTCCCGGGCTACCGAAACCAAGCCTTCGCCAATCTCTCCGCCCGCTCACGTAACCAATGCTCCGCCGTTTGAGCCCGATCTATTCAGCTCGAATTGGGGAGACGACCGCCGCCGCTATCCCCGCATGAAATGTTTTGTCGCGGTCGAACTGCATGTGAATGGCGCCGACGTGCCGATCTGGGGGAATCTCTCCAACACGAGTGTAGGAGGCTGCCGCGTCGAGACCTCTGCCCCGATCGGCGGCGGCGCAAAAGTCGAAATCGGTCTCTGGGTCGCCAGCGGCAAGATTTGGGTCAAGGGCCTGGCGCTGAATGGCATTGTCAGCCGGAGCGCACCAACTGCCGGCGGAGTACGTGTCCGCTTCGCTGGATTGGAAGCGGTTGAGAAAGAAAATTTGCGGCAGTTTTTGAAGTACGTTCAGGACACCACCCGCGCATCCACGAGCGAAAACAGCTACCTGCAATTGTTGAAATAACCTGCAATAAGCTTTTCCTCAGCCCAACACGATTGCCCGTGTAACTTTCCAGCATTTTCACACGCCTGACAACAATACGACGCGAGAACTTGATACACTCGATGCGTATCGAAAACCATTTGAATCTGAAACCCTTTGCCGTCCGTGGGACTCTAACTGGTTAACACTGCGGATCAAGATCCCCGATTTAACGATCGCGGATCGACGATTCACCAAGGCAACGACTGCCGAAACAATTCATTTAACCAAGTTTTTCCCGTTGGGAGGACGTATCAGCCATGGTAGCCAGCGAACAGGCCGTCGTCACCGCGAAGCAACTGGACACCCTCAGCATCAATACCATTCGCACCCTTGCCATCGATGCCGTACAGCAGGCCAACAGCGGGCATCCCGGCGCACCGATGGGCTTGGCGCCGGTTGCGTATGTTCTGTGGCAGGAGTTTCTCCGCTACGACCCCGAGGATCCCAAGTGGCTGAACCGCGACCGTTTTGTGCTCTCGAACGGCCATGCCTCGATGTTGCTCTATGCTTTGCTGTACTTGGCCGGTGTCCGCCGAGTTTCCGAGAACGGCGAGGTGCTGAAAGAACTGGCGGTCCCGATGGAGGAGATCAAGCGGTTCCGGCAACTGGGCAGCTTGACCCCGGGACATCCCGAATCGCACATCACAACCGGAGTTGAAACCACCACGGGTCCTCTTGGCCAGGGCGTGGGAAACAGTGTAGGAATGGCGATCGGCAGCCGGTGGCTCGCGGCCAACTTCAACCGCCCCGGTTTTGAAGTTTTCAATTACAACATTTATGCGATGTGCTCCGATGGTGACCTGATGGAAGGCATCGGCGGCGAAGCCGCATCGCTCGCCGGCCATCTAAAGCTGTCGAATCTCTGCTGGATTTATGACCATAACAACATTACGCTCGATGGCCCTGCCGATTGGTCGTTCAGCGAAGACGTGGCTACGCGTTTCTTTGGCTACGGCTGGAATGTGACGCGTGTCGCCGACGCCAACGATCTCGATATGCTGGCTCGGGCCTTTGGAGTTTTCAAGAAGACTACCGACCGGCCGACGTTGATTATCGTCGACAGCCACATCGGCTACGGCTCTCCGCACAAACAAGACAGCAACGCCGCCCACGGCGAACCGCTGGGCGAAGAAGAGGTTCGGCTGACGAAAAAGTTCTACGGCTGGCCCGAAGATGCGAAGTTTCTCGTGCCCGAGGGTGTTCGCGAACACTTTCAGGATGGAATCGGCAAACGAGGGCGCGAATCTCGCGCGAAGTGGGCGAAGATGTATGCGGAATATTCGCAGAAATATCCGGAGTTGCGGGAGCAGCTTGGCCTGATGCAGCGGCGCGAATTGCCCGATGGGTGGGACAAGGGCCTTCCTACATTTCCCGCCGATGCGAAGGGCTTAGCCACTCGCGAGAGTTCCGGCAAAGTGCTCAACGCGCTTGCGCAGAACATCCCATGGCTGATCGGCGGGTCGGCCGATCTGGCAACATCCAACAAAACCGCGCTGACGTTTGATGGTGCTGGAGATTTCCAGGCGAACAATTATGCCGGGCGAAATCTTCATTTCGGCGTGCGCGAGCATGTCATGGCCGCGAGCGTGAATGGACTCGTGGTTTCCTACATCCGCGCCTTCGGTGCGACTTTCTTCAACTTCAGCGACTACATGCGCCCCAGTATTCGTCTGGCCGCATTGATGGAAATTCCTTCGATTTTTATCTACACCCACGATTCCATCGGCCTGGGCGAGGACGGGCCAACTCATCAGCCGATCGAGCAATTGGCTTCGTTGCGCGCCATGCCCAATTTGATTGTGCTGCGCCCAGGAGATGCTAACGAAGTTGTGGAATCCTGGAGAATTATCGCGCAACTGCAGCATTCGCCCGTCGCGCTCGTACTCACGCGGCAAGCGCTTCCCACGTTGGATCGAACGAGATATGCTTCGGCCTCCGGCACGGCAAAAGGCGCTTACGTTTTGGCCGATGCTCCTGGTGGCAAGCCTGACGTCATCCTAATGGCCACGGGAAGTGAGGTGTCGCTCTGCGTCGAGGCATACGAAAAGTTAAAAGCCGAGGGTATTCAGGCGCGGGTTGTCAGCATGCCTTCGTGGAAGATTTTCGACGATCAGGGCGCGGCCTACAAAGAAAGCGTTCTGCCCTCTTCGGTCACGGCGAGAGTTTCGGTCGAGATGGCGTCCACATTTGGATGGGATCGATATGTCGGACTCAAGGGACGCAAGATCGGGATGCACCGCTTTGGGGCCTCGGCTCCGCTGAAAGACTTGCTGAAGTTCTTCGGCTTCACCGTCGAAGCAGTCGTGGCTGAGGCTCGTAAAGCGATCGCAGAAAAATAGCGGCCGTAACAATTATTGGCAATGTGCCCGCCAGTCATTCAGGAGAAATCACTATGCAGCCGACAGGAGTACTGGAAAAAACGAAGACCGCGAATCCACTGAAAGAATTATTGAATTACGGCCAATCGATGTGGCTCGATTACATTCGCCGCGACCTGATCACGAGCGGCAAGCTGAAATCGATGATCGAGGACGATGGGCTTCGCGGTATGACTTCGAATCCATCGATCTTCGAGAAAGCTATTGCCGAAAGCTCGCTCTACGACGACATGCTGAAGTCGCTGGCTTCCCGCAGCGATCTCAACGCGACCGGCATCTACGAGCAGATCGCGATCCGGGATATTCAAGGCGCGGCCGATATTCTGCACCCGGTCTATCAGAGTTCGCAATTCCGCGACGGATACGTGAGCCTTGAAGTTTCTCCCCTGCTCGCGCTGAAAACCAAGGAGACGATCGAAGAAGCGCGCCGGTTGTGGAAGACCGTTAACCGCGAGAACGTGATGATCAAAGTTCCCGGCACCGCAGAGGGCATTCCCGCGATTCAAACACTGATCGGCGAAGGCATCAACATCAACGTGACCTTGCTGTTTGCTCAGGAAGTTTACGAGAAAGTCGCGGAAGCATACATCGCCGGCATCGAAGACCTGGCAAAGCACGGCGGCAATCTAAAGAAGATGGCGGGAGTCGCCAGCTTCTTTATCAGCCGCATCGATACGTTGGTCGATTCGCTGCTCGATGACAAGTTGAAAAATACGACCGACGCCCCGCAACAGGCATTGTTAAAGAGTTTGAAAGGCAAAGTCGCCATCGCCAACGGCAAACTAACCTATCAGAAGTATCAGAAGATCTTCAGCGGGCCGCGATGGGAGGCGCTGGCGAGCAAAGGCGCGCAGACTCAGCGCGTCCTATGGGCGAGCACCAGCACGAAGAATCCTGAATATCGCGATGTAATGTACGTCGAAGAGTTGATCGGGCCCGACACCGTCGACACTATGCCTCCTGCCACGGTTGACGCGTTTCGCGATCATGGCAAGTTGCGCAATAGCCTGACCGAGAACGTTGCTGCGGCGCAACAAGTAATGGACAATCTGGCGAAGTCCAGCATCTCCATCAAGGAAGCAACCACCAAGCTCACCGGCGACGGCGTAAAGTTGTTTGCCGATGCATTTCACAAATTGCTCGCCGCCGTTGAAAAAAGCACGCAGCAGAAAGGCCAGCAGCAGCCGGTTCAACAGGGAAAGACCGCGTGAGCCGTTTGAGATCGTCGTTGCCGGAAAGTTTGGCAGCTGCGGTAAAGGCCAACGTTGCCGACTGGCAATCTGGCGGAAAAATGCAGCGTCTTTGGCAGCGCGATGCCACGCTTTGGACCGGCGACGACGAGGGCAACTGGCTGGGATGGCTCGATATTGTCGAATATCAAATTGCGCATCCCATCGAACTGCGCAACCTCGGCAAAGAGGTGTGGAGCGCGGGTTTCAAAGATATTCTCCTGCTTGGGATGGGAGGATCAAGCCTCTGCCCCGAAGTTCTTCGCATGACCTTCGGTAAGATTGCCGGCTATCCCAACCTGCACGTGCTCGATTCGACCGATCCCGCTCAGGTCAAAGCCGTGGAAGACAAGATCGATATCGCGCGATCGCTCTTCATTGTTTCCAGCAAATCGGGCAGCACGCTCGAACCGAACATTTTCAAGCAATATTTTTTCGAGCGTACCAAGGAGGCTGTAGGCGCCGATAAGGCGGGCAGCCACTTCATGGCGATTACCGATCCCGGGTCGAGCATGCAGAAGGCTGCGGAGGCCGATCGCTTCCGGCACATTTTTTTCGGCAGGCCTTCGATCGGCGGGCGCTATTCTGCCCTGTCGAACTTCGGCATGGCTCCCGCGGCGGCAATCGGCATCGATACCAAGAAATTTCTCGACCGCGCACAAGAGATGGTGCGCGCTTGCGGCGCTTCGCATCCAGTAGAAGAAAATCCGGGAGCGATGCTCGGCATTATTCTGGGCACCGCCGCGCAGTCGGGACGCGACAAAGTCACCGTCATTACCTCACACGACATTGCCGACCTGGGAGCGTGGCTCGAGCAGTTGCTGGCCGAGTCGACTGGCAAAGTTGGGAAAGGCATCATTCCGGTTGATGGCGAGAAATTGGGATCCCCGGAAGTTTACGGCCACGACCGGGTCTTCGCTTACGTCCATACCGATCACGCGACCGATGTGGGCGTGGAAGCGCAGGTTTCGGCGCTGGAAAAAGCGGGGCATCCTGTCGTTAGAATCTCGATGGCCGACATCTACGATCTCGGTGCCGAGTTTTTTCGCTGGGAAATCGCTACAGCGGTCGCAGGCTCGATCATCGGCATCGACGCGTTCAACCAGCCCGACGTTGAGGCCAGCAAAATTGAAACTCGCAAGCTGACATCCGAATACGAAAAGGCAGGTTCCCTGCCTCCGGAAAAACCGGTATTCGAAGCCGACGGGTTTAAGCTGTTTACCGACGACAAAAATGCCGCCGAACTCGCGCGTACCCGAGCACACACTCTATCCGAATATTTAAAGGCGCATCTCAACCGCCTTGGCGCGGGCGATTATTTCGCCCTGCTCGCATATATCCAGATGAGTGCGGAACACAAAGCGCTCCTCGAATCCATGCGGCACTCTGTGCGCGACAAAAAGCATGTAGCAACCTGCCTGGGATTTGGCCCGCGTTTTCTGCATTCGACTGGGCAAGCGTACAAAGGCGGACCGAATTCGGGAGTCTTCCTGCAAGTCACGTGCGACGATGCTGTCGACCTGCCGGTTCCGGAGCAAACATATACGTTCGGAGTAGTGAAGGCTGCGCAGGCGCGCGGCGATTTTCAAGTTCTGGCAGACCGGGGTCGGCGAGCGCTCCGCGTGCATCTGCAAAAAGATATTGCAGCAGGATTGGCAAAATTGAAGGCGGCAATTCAGGAAGCACTGCAGTAGCTTCGGGTCCGCGGGCGTGGCGCATTTTGCAGTTGCGACTGTTTGGGTTCACACTTCCAGGCTTCATCGCATTTCGATTAAGGAGCACGCATGCAACTGGGAATGGTAGGTCTGGGCCGCATGGGCGCGAACATGACGCGTCGCCTTATGCGTGGCGGACATCAGTTGGTGGTTTCCGATTTGAGCGCGGATGCCGTGAAGGAACTTGCCGGCGAAGGCGCGAGTAGTTCGTCGTCGCTGGAAGATTTGGTTCGAAAGCTAAATCCGCCCCGCGCCGTCTGGATCATGGTTCCGGCCGGCGGTCCGACAGAACAGACAGTTCAGACCTTGGCGCAGCATCTGCAAACTGGTGACGCAATCATCGATGGCGGCAACTCTTACTTCAAGGATGACGTCCGCAGAGCCGGCCAATTAAAAAACAAAGGTATTCATTACATCGACGTTGGAACCAGTGGCGGGGTGTGGGGCATCGATCGCGGTTACTGCATGATGATCGGCGGCCCGAAGGAAGCCGTTCAGCATCTCGATCCGATTTTCAAAACGCTGGCTCCGGGGCGAGGAGATATTCCGCGCACTCCAGGCCGTGAAAAACTTGGCGGTACCGCAGAGGAAGGTTACATTCATTGCGGCCCATCCGGGGCGGGGCATTTCGTGAAGATGGTGCACAATGGTATCGAATACGGCATTATGCAGGCGTACGCCGAAGGATTCGACATCTTCAAGAACGCAACGGCTAAAGAATTGCCGGAAGAGATTCGCTACGATTTGAACCTGCCTGACATCGCCGAGGTCTGGCGGCGTGGCAGCGTAGTCAGTTCATGGCTGCTCGATCTGACCGCAATGGCGTTAGCGGAAAATCCCACACTTTCGGAGTACGAAGGCCACGTCCAGGATTCCGGCGAAGGACGCTGGACAATCCAGGCGGCCATGGACGAAGCCGTCCCTGTGGATGTGTTGAGTGCGGCATTATTTGTGCGCTTCCGCTCGCGCCAGCAACACACGTTCGCAGAAAAGATTCTTTCTGCCATGCGCCAAAAATTTGGCGGTCATATCGAAGGCGGCAAAACAAAGAACGACACGACCAAAGAAAATCAAACAGCGTAATGCATCTCAAGGCAGTTGAGGATTAACCGATGGCACAATTGGCTGAAAAACCCGCGGCTGCCGTACCCCGCGTCGGCAAACAAGGCGACCCTTGCGTGATGGTAATCTTCGGCGCGGCCGGCGATCTGACGGCACGCATGTTGATCCCCGCGCTCTACAATCTGTTTCGAGCCGACCTGCTCTCGAAGGAATTCGCCGTTCTTGGAGTAGCGCGGGCCCAGATGTCGGACGAGGATTTTCGCAAGCGCATCCAGGAAGACATCAAACAGTATTGCGGAGATTGCATCGATTCCTCGACGTGGGATAACTTTGCCCGCCGCTTCTATTACTTCGCCGGCGACTTCAAGGACGACAATTTATACCAGCAGGTCAAAGACCAACTGCAGCGCATCGATCGCGAGCATTCGACCGGACAGAATTTTTTCTATTACCTGGCGACGGCCCCCAGTTTCTTCGGCCCCATCGTCGAAAAACTTGCGGCCACCGGACTGATGGAACAGGCCAACGATCACTGGCGGCGGGTGATTATCGAGAAACCGTTCGGCCACGATCTTGAATCGGCGAAGGCACTAAACCAGCAACTGCTCAAAGTCGCCAACGAAAAACAGATCTATCGCATCGATCACTACCTCGGCAAAGAAACCGTTCAGAATATTTTGGCGTTTCGCTTCGCCAACGGAATTTTCGAGCCGATCTGGAATCGCCGTTATATCGATCACGTGCAAATTTCCGTGGCCGAGACCGTGGGCGTCGAGGGACGAGGCAGCTACTTCGATCATGCCGGCTCGCTGCGCGACATGGTGCCCAACCACCTGATGCAGCTCATTAGCCTGACGTCGATGGAGCCGCCGATTTCCTTCGAGGCCAACGCCGTGCGCGATGAGCAAGCCAAGATTCTCCACGCCATCCAGCCGATGAGCGACGAGGAAGTGCTCACCCGCGCGGTTCGAGGGCAATACGGGGAAGGCGAATTGGGCGGCGAGCGCGTGCCTGCATACCGCGCCGAACCCGACGTCGCGCCCGATTCGCGAACCGAAACCTTCGTCGCCATGAAGCTGCTGATCGATAACTGGCGATGGGCCGACGTTCCGTTCTATCTCCGCACCGGGAAACGCATGCCTGCACGGAACACTCATATCGTGATTCAGTTTCGGCGGGCTCCGTTTGTGCTCTTCCGTGATACGTCGGTCGAACACCTGATGCCGAATCAACTCGTGCTGCACATTCAGCCGGAAGAGGGAATCTCGCTGCAGTTCGCGGCGAAAGTTCCGGGGCCGGTGATGCGCCTCGGCACAGTCGACATGAACTTCGAATATCAGCAATACTTTGGCAAGCAGCCCAGCACCGGCTACGAGCGGCTGCTGCACGACTGTATGATTGGCGACCAGACTCTGTTTCAGCGGGCCGACATGGTGGAAGCGGGATGGAGCGTGGTCAATCCGGTGCTCGACCTGTGGAAAGCGCTGCCACCGCGCAACTTTCCTAACTATCCCTCCGGGACCTGGGGACCGAAAGATGCCGACGAGTTGTTGGAACGCGACGGACGTCGCTGGAGGAATTTCGAGAAATGATTCTGGCCGGCGATATTGGAGGAACGAACGCCCGGCTCGCCTATTTTCAGGCTGGCAACGGTCATCTGCAATTGGTCTCGGAGCGGATTTTCCCCAGCGGCGAGTACAGCGAATTCGGCGACATCGTCTCGCGATTTCTCGCGGACGCGCGCGAACGGCCCGAGGTGGCCTGTTTCGGAATTGCCGGCCCGGTACACCATGGCCGCGTAGAAACCTCCAACCTTCCGTGGGTCATCGAACAATCCCGCCTTGCAAAGCAGATCAAACTTCCAGCCACACTGTTGATCAATGACCTCGAAGCCAGCGCATGGGGAATCGGCGCCCTCAGCGGCAAGGATTTTGTGGCGCTCAACTCCGTAGTGCCCAGTAATGGCAATCAGGCGGTCATCGCGCCCGGCACTGGCCTCGGAGAAGCCGGCCTTTACTGGAACGGCAAAGAACACGAGGTTTTCGCCTGCGAGGGCGGCCACACGGATTTCGCCCCTCAAGGAGAGTTGCAAATCGAACTGCTGCGCTTTCTCGCGGAGCGCTACGGTCATGTGAGCTACGAGCGTATTATCTCCGGGCCGGGGCTCGTCAATGTTTACGAATTTCTCCGGGCCAAGGGGTGCGCCAGCGAACCGGGCGGCTTTGCAGAACGTCTGGAACTTCCAGACGCCGCCGCGGCGATTTCAAAGGCCGCCTTGGAGGGCAGCAATCCACTGGCGGAAAAAGCGCTCGATCTCTGGATTTCGGTTTACGGCGCAGAGGCCGGCAATTTAGCCCTTAAGACAATGGCAGTCGGGGGAATTTTTCTGGGCGGCGGAATTTCGCCGAAGATTCTGCCCAAACTAAACGGCCCCACGTTCATGCGCGCCTTTCTGGAAAAAGGCAGGCTTCGCCGGCTTCTGGAAGGCATTTCGGTACAGGTGATCACCAATGACAAGGCGGGCCTGCTAGGCGCGGCCCGGTGCGCGGCTGCGACGCGCGGAAACGGATCGTCGGTGCAAAAATGACTACTCGCGAAATCAGAAAACTCACCACACCGCAAGATCTTTTCCACGCGGCTGCGGAAGAATTCATCCACGCGGCCACGGACGCAGTCGAAAGGCGCGGGCGCTTTGCGGTCGCCCTTTCCGGCGGCTCAACCCCCAAAAGCTTGTATGCTCTGCTCGCAGTCAACGCCAGTTCCAGCCTGCCGTGGAGCCAAATGTTTTTCTTTTTCGGCGACGAGCGCCACGTTCCGCCCGACGATCCCGAGAGCAACTATCGCATGGCGAATGAATCTCTTTTTTCGAAAGCGCCAATTCCGGCCGGCAATATATTCCGCGTGCCCACTGAGAATCCGAATGCCGACGGAGCTGCGGCGGCTTACGATCAGACGTTGCGGAATTTCTTTGGCGTGAAGCCCGGTGAAATCCCGTCGTTCGATTTAATTCTCCTCGGCATGGGCCCGGATGGGCACACCGCTTCGTTGTTCCCCGAGACGGATGCGCTCAAGGAAAAATCGCGACTGGTCGTCGCCAATTGGGTCGAGAAGCTGAAGGCCAGCCGCATCACGCTCACGCTTCCGGTGCTCAATGCGGCTCGTTGTGTGGCATTCCTGGTGAGCGGAACCGACAAGGCCCCCGCGCTTCACGAAGTCCTTGAAGGCAATGCTTCCGGCGAGAAGTATCCTTCCAAGCTGATCCAGCCTGAAGATGGAAAGTTGATCTGGTTCGTCGATCGCGCGGCGGCCAGCGATTTATCCGCCGCAGCCTGAAGAATTCGGGATAGATCTACCCCCGCCAACCGGCAATTTCCTTGAGACCTTTTCCACGGGAATGTTCAAAGAGACGAACCATATGGCGCGAGTGTTCAAATTCATGGATGTCGGCCCAGACTTCCGCCTTCCACGAGGTGTCGTGGCTCGCTGACTCTCCGCAGGTAGCGCAGCGGGTGTGCAGGCTCCGGGTCGCGATCTCTGTAGTCCCGGCCTTCGATAGCTCGATGAAGATACAGCGGACCTCCTGAATCTCTTCGTCGTCGTCGAGCATGTGCTCATAGCGCAGCAGGTAGCCGAATCCGAGCCTGCGGGCTTCGTTTTCGGCCTCGGCACGCGCATGAAATGGCCCGTATTCAGCCCGCAACTGCTCGGTAGAGTCGCAGGCCATCCAGAATGTCTCTTTGTAACCCATCCCACTCACCCAGGAAATTCATAGACTGGCGCCGCTCTTGGGGTCGGCTGCCGCTTCCGCGGCTTCCGAAGTGCAATCGAAGGCCCACAGCCGTTCGTCGCAAGTCACATCCTATCAGCGCGTTAAATGGAGCGCCCGCCGTGAACGGGCGGGAGCGTGCAAAGCTTTTGCATCAGACTCTGCCGTCCTGCCACAAGAGACGAAAATTCCGGGATCGGTCCAGGTACCACCGGCCTAAGCTGCCCCTGGCTGTGCCGAGCCTTCCGTCCAAGTCTTGCCCCCGTGACTCGCGACATACATCGCCAACTCTAGGCGGCTCCAAACCCCCAGCTTGTCGAAAGTATTTCGGAGATGATTTTTTACCACCTGTTCGGTAGTACCCATGAGGTTACCAATTTCCCGGTTGGTGAGCCCCTCCCACACCATCGTGGCGACCTGAATCTCTCTGGCAGTCAGCTTCTCGCGCGGGGTCACGATTGCACCTCCGGCTTCTCGAACGCTGCCGTCGCCAATCGCACCCGCTTCCGCCCCTCACGGATTCCGGCACGCAGAAATAGCGTGCGCAGGTGCTGTTTCACGGTGCGCGGGCTGATGCTCAAATGCCCCGCAATTTCCTTGTTGCTGCAACCCTGCACCAGCAAATCCAGCACTTGCTGGTCACGGGCAGTGACTTTGATTTTCTGCAAGTCGATCACGGCAGTCTCCTTAAAGTTGGCTTCGTGCTAGCGGGTACGTAACGCACATCTCCCTAAGCACATCTTTCGCCAAACCTTCCCCCTCTTCTAATTTGGTTATAATGTATGCATCTGTCGACACTTAGGGATAACTGCCATCGCGCCGGAAGAGATCAAGAGGAGCCGTGGTAGTCTGTCTTTGTCCCGCATTGGAACGCATCTCGCGCCAGCCAGAATTCATTTACTTCAGAAAGCAAGCCTGTTGGGATGTGCCGAGAGAATCGACAAGCGTCAGCCGAACCGATTCAATTTATTCTCTGTCAGTACGTTGCGCGGACGTTGGGATTAGACACCCGAGTGAGGAAACGCTCCTCAATTCGCCCCTTTTCGTTTTTGCACGCTGTGGCTGATCTTTGTTTCCGAATTGAAACTGGGAAGGCTCGACACCTCTCTTACTGCTTCGTTTTGCACAGACACACTTCCTATGGAAAATGAGGCTCGACAAGGATGTTCGAAGAAACTCAGGCACAACGCAAAACCGATGCGCAAATGTCGTTCCGATCTCTGTTTGACAAATCCGCCTTGCAGAGCCAACCTGCGTCTCGACGCCGAGCGGCGTCGCTCACAAACCGCCTGACAGTGTCGAATCACGTATGACGCCTGCCAGAATCGAATCATTCTTGAACTTTGCGCGGGTACCCAGCGCGGCGATTCTGGCCCCGCTACTTTTCTTCTTTTATTTCTGTTCCACGGCATTCGCACAGGGAGGGCCGCCGTACTACACGAACGATCCCGGCACGCCCGGAAATCACAACTGGGAAATCAACCTCGGATACATGCCGTTTTATTACGACGGGCAATCGGTTTCGCACACGCCCGACGTCGATATCAACTTCGGCCTGGGCTCCCGCATTCAGCTCACTTACGAAAATGCGTGGCTCCGAGTGCAAAATCCATTTTCCTCGGTGAAATACGGCCTTGGGCAATCGAATCCCGGCGTCAAGTGGCGCTTCTACGACGCCGGCGAAGGCCATCTCGCCATCTCGATCTTCCCGCAGCTTTTCTTGAACAACGCGAATGACGCAGTGAAGCGCGGCATCACTCCAGCGAGCCAGGCCTTCCTGTTCCCGATGGAGTTCACCAAGAAGTTCGGCCCCGTCGATGTCGACTTCGAAATCGGCTACAACGTTGTCCACAGGGGGCCGAACGGCTGGCTCACCGGCCTCGTCGTCGGCCACGACTTCACCTCGAAGCTCGAAGGCGACGTCGAGTTCTACAATCAGGGCGTTTTTCATCCTTCCGAAAATCAGCCCACGATCGATGTCGGCGGCCGCTACAAACTTCACTCGCCCGTGATCCTGCTGCTTATGGCCGGGCGCAGCCTCGAACCGGCTCGGAATAATCAGTCCTATTTTCTCGGCTATTTTGGCATTCAACTCCTGTTGCCTCCCAAGTCGTATCCCGCCGACCTGCCGGAGAATCCTGAAAAATAGCGGTCTATGTAATGGAAGAATTCGGGTAGCGAACTGTGCACAAACTTGCAGGTCACCAAAGTAACTTCCCCGCGAACTCCGCCAGCAGTGAGCCAAGGGCTATGTTCTGTCTTTTTGATTCCTTTGTAAGACGCTGAATTCCGTACAGTTTCCGCATTCCGATGAGCACCAGCGGGGACTTCCCGGCCTTCACAAGTTAGGTTCCCTGGCGCAGGAATTGCTCTAGAATAAGCATGGGATCAGCCACACTTCTCTGTCCGTCGGTAAGGCCAAAGCATACAGGCGCGATGTCAGCCGAAGAACAAACCAAGCCGGTTCTCGACCAGCAGACTTTTGAGAAGCTGCTCGAAGCCGCGTATGTGCTGCAAGAGCACAACGCCAGAATGCGGCAGCGGGAAAAAAGCCTGGAGTCGCAAAGCGAACAACTGCGCCAGCAGGAATTACAGCAACAATCTTTGCTGCAAAATCTCAAGCAACAGCCGGAGACGGAGCCGCGCCCCAACGCCGATTACACGCTCACGCTGGCGGAGATCGTCGAGGCGCAGCACCAGATTCAGGTCCGCCACCTCGGCCTCGATGCCGCGATGGGCGTGGTGGCGGAGAGAATCGTCAGGATCACTCAGGGGAGCGGTGCGGGAATCGGAATTCTCGACGGCGCCACCGTGCGCTATCGCGCCGCTGCGGGCCCGCCGGCGTTGCCAGTGGGAAGCGAAGTGCCGATGAAGATCGCCGTCTGCCAGGCCAACATACGCACCGGCCAGGTGATCCGCACCAAGGATGTCGATACCGAATTCCTGTTCGATCCCGAACCCGCTCGTCAACGCGGGATCCGTTCGTTGGTGGCCGTGCCCATTCACTACGATGGCAGCATCGTAGGCGCTCTGGAACTTTACTTCGACAAGATCGAAGGCTACGCCGAGCAGGATATTCACACCTGCCAACTGATGGCCGGATTGGTGACGGAGGCGATGGGCCGCGAAGCAGGCGCCACTCTGAAGAAGTCGATGGACGAAGAGCGCTCCACAATGCTCGCTGCCATCCAAAAACTCCAGCCCAACCTGGCCGCGCTGGCGAACGAACCCAGTCCCATCACTGGCGAAACAGCTCCAGCCGGCAAGGCAGGCGCGAAATCCTGCAGAAAATGCGGGAGCCATTTACTAGCCGTCGATCAGTACTGCGGCAAATGTGGCGCTGTACAGACTCTCGACACCGGGCTAGGCGAGCCGCGGACGCCACGCTCCACACATCTTTCCCCATTGTTCACCGAGAGTGAAGCGGACGATCTGGCGAATTCCCTGGCTTTAGTTTCCGCTGCAGACTCTGAAATGCCCGCACTTCCACTCAAGGCGGGTCCGTCCGCGCCGCCAGACATCACTTGGAGCTCCGCTGCAAAGGCCCAGGAATTTCTGGAGTCGTTGGCGCCCGGCCAAAATCCAAATGCGTTAGTAAGGTTCTGGCGCGCGCGGCGGGGGGATTTCTATCTCGCGGTGGCTATCGTGCTTGTCTTGTTCGTCGTTGGGTGGGGCGTCTGGTCGAGTCATTCGGATAGCGCTTCCAGTGGCCTCTCAATTTCCCGAAGCGCGAGCAGAGCGAAGCATCCATCTCCCGATGCCGATTTGTCGCCGTTCGACAAATTTCTGATTGCGGTTGGATTAGCCGAGGCTCCCGAGTCGGCGCCGGAATACAAAGGGAATCCCAATATTCAGGTGTGGGTGGACCTCAGCACCGCCCAGTACTATTGTCCCGGCTCCGATCTTTACCAGAAAACGCCTAAGGGAAGGCTTTCCACGCAGCGGGAGGCGCAACTGGATCAGTTCGAACCAGCGGACCGCAAGGCATGCGATTGATTGCTTCGAGTTTCGCGGCCAGCGCCTCCGCTGACATTGACAACCTTCTGCGCTAGTAGTGCAATCTTAAACAGCCTGGAAGAATCTCCGTGTCCCAATTCATCGACAAGTCCGAGAAAGACACTCTGCCCGAACCCGACCTGAATCCCCTGCTGAATCCGCTGCTGGCCGCAAATATGGGGCGATGGGCGGAAGTTTATTTCACCAGTGCACCGGAAAGGCGCGCCGAGGCAGTAGCCGGCCTGGTTCGCCAACTAGAACTTGAGTCTGCAGGAAAAACTCCAAGGCCGGATGCGAACGTGGAGGCGGACTGGGTTGAAACCGACGAGAAAGGAACAGCCAGAAGTGGAATAGGCAAGACCCATGCGCCCGCGACGCAAATACCGCCTCCACCGGAGGTGGAGTCTGCATCGTATGACGAACGTCGCAGCGTTTGCGCCGAGTGTGGCCACGCAAATCCCGAAAGCTATAGCTTCTGCGGCATGTGCGGCGTCCCTTTGGTGCCTCTTGCAGAGACGCGCTTAGCGGATTCGTCGCCGGGAGAGCCGTGGACACAAAAGGCGAATTTCGGGCCCAGGGGGGAATCGCACTCCTTCGACCGCGCGGGCGAATTTTCTGCTCAAGAGGAGACTGCTGCGCACGAGTCAGTGAATGGGGACCGTGCCGAGATCGGCCAAGAAACCTCTGGAATCGAAACCGAGGACAAAGTAAATCAAGCCGCCGAGCGCTACGACACTCTCTTTCCGCCACAGCCGACTCCAGACACGCGCGACGAATTTTTCAGCCGAGCGCGAATAAAGGAAAACGATCTCCCGCAATTTGCGAGGCCGGCCGAATCGGTACCCTATCGTTTCCGGATCTACCTGGGCTTGGCGATCGCCGTTATTTTTGGCGCGCTGATCTACATGGCGCGCCGTGGCGACGTATTCTCCGGCTCTCAGCAATCTCCTGCGGTCAAAGCCCTCCCTGCACAGCCTGCGACCCCTGGGCCTGAGGCATCCGAACCACCGGGCCCGCCGGCGGTAGAAAAAGTCGAGAAATCTGAAGCGGCTCAGCGGCCATCTCCCGCAGCCACCAAATCACAAGAAATACCACCGAAGACGGCTGCCGCTCCGTCCACTCCGCGGCCCAAACTCCAACCTCCGGCGGTTCCCGCCAGCATGACGGCGCAGACACCGATTGCAGGTACTAGCCAGACAGGCGCTGAAGAGTTAGCGGAAGCGCAAAAAAATCTGAGTGGAAGCATTGGCAACCGCACCGGCGCCGAGGCAGAGCAATGGCTTTGGAAGGCAGTGGCGAAAGGAAACGGCTCGGCCGCGTTAACGTTATCGGATCTGTATCTGCACGGAAGCGGCATCGCGCAAAACTGCGATCAGGCGCGCCTCCTTCTTGATGTGGCGGCGAAAAAAGGCGTCAAAGGAGCCGCTGAGCGGCTCCGTAACATGCAGGCGTTTGGTTGCAGGTAGCGGCGGGTTGGATACTCTTTTACCCCGCCGCCGAAACTTCAAGAGCGCGGCTAATTAGAAAGTTCAGGCGTCTGCCTGCGTGACTCATACCACAGCGCAAGCTCCACGCGATTCCACAGGCCAAGCTTGTCGTAAATCACACGCAGATAATTCTTCACCACATGTTCCGTGGTACCGATGGCATCGGCCACGTCGCGGTTCTTCAGGCCCTGGGCGACAAGCTCGATGACGCGGTGCTCACGTTGGTTGGGAGTGCGGGGTCCATAACGTTCGTTTGTAAACACGACTGCCTCCTATAAAGCAGGGTTGCGAGTTTGACTCGCTTGATTCCGCCGGTTATTCCGAAACGGAGGAATAGGCGGTTGAAATGAGCCTTTACGGTTCTGCGCGCCATCTTGAGCTGGCTGGCAATCTCGGCGTTGTCGCAGCCTTGCAAGAGTAGTTCGACGATTTGCTGCTCGCGTGGTCCTAGCCGAACAGACTGATCCGTCATTCTTGCCTCCTGATTTTGCATTTTTGTTAGCTCCGAACTGCGCACACTGGGTAATTACCAGATCACTCAGCATCCACCATGCCATTGTTGACAAAAATTGGCTGTGACTTAAGAACAGCCATTTCCACAGGCGTGAAGCCCCACCCGCCCTCGATTAGCAACCCGCAAACCTCTCCAGAGTTGCGGACTGGGGGCAGTTTTGAAGCGGCCTGAACCAGCACGTGGGATCGCAAAACTGCGTAAATTCGGTATCAAAATGAACCCTTGTGCGTTTGCGTCGGCTTCCTGGGGAGGTGCCGGTCGGTCCTCTGGGTGTGGACATTCGCTCGAGGCAACAACCAGCGAGGCAAAGGAACCCGCCGACCGCGTTCCTGCCGAGTTCCGCTTGCAGGGCATCGCTCAGGTATATACCCTATGTGAAATTTGCTACATCAGCAGACCGAGCCTGAACTATTTACATGATCTACCTGAGACGCCGTAATATTGCTTTAACATGAAGCACTTCGACAGCCATATTTTTTCGCCCTTGCTCGAAACCAACGCGAGCATCCGAGAAGGATTGTCGGGGTGAGTCGAATCTTGAGCGTGGTCGGGGCGCGTCCCAACTTCATGAAGATCGCTCCGATCGTTGAAGAATTTCGGCAGTTCGACGGCATCGAACATCGACTGGTTCACTCCGGGCAACATTACGACGAATTGCTATCCGGAAATTTCTTCTCCGATCTCGGCCTGCCTGCGCCTGACGTGAATCTGCACTGCGGCTCTGGAAGCCACGCAGCCCAGACCGCCGAGGTCATGAAGCGGCTTGAACCCGTTCTCCTCAATTTCAAGCCGGAGATGGTTCTGGTAGTAGGCGATGTGAACTCGACCCTGGCAGCGGCACTCACCGCGGTGAAACTGGGAATCCCGGTGGCTCATATTGAGGCAGGCTTGCGTAGCTTTGACATGGCCATGCCGGAAGAGATCAACCGAAAACTCACCGACGCGATCTCGACACTGCTCTTCGTCACCGAACAAAGTGGAGTCGACAATTTGAAACGCGAGGGCAACGCGGAAGATAAGATTTTTTTAGTCGGCAACGTGATGATCGATTGCCTGCTCCGCCACCGCGAACTGGCTGCACAATCTCCTATCCTCGATCGACTGGGTTTGCGCCGCAACGGAACGCCATGCTCACCCTTCGGGGTTCTCACCCTCCATCGGCCCTCGAACGTCGATGATCGGGGAAAGCTGCGCAGCATTCTTGAGGCGGTGAACGTGGTGGCATCCGAGTTTCCCGTGTTCTTTCCGGTTCATCCCCGCACCCGCAACAATATCGAAACGTTCGGATTGCAAGAGTGTCTATCGGAATCAGGCGCAACCCGCGGGATCGTGCCGCTCGCCCCCCTCGGCTATCTCGATTTTCTTTCCTTGAACGACCACGCCGCTCTCGTGCTCACGGATTCAGGCGGAGTTCAGGAAGAAACCACCGCGCTCGGAGTGCCCTGCCTGACCCTCCGCGAGAATACCGAGCGCCCGGCGACCGTCGAGCACGGCACCAATCAGATCGTGGATACAGATCCAGATCGCATTGTTGCCGCGGCGCGATTGGCTATGGAGAAACGAACTCAATCGCCTCGACGACCGCCACTCTGGGATGGCAGAGCCGCCGCGAGGATTGTAAGCATTCTGCACAGGCATCTTACTGACGGCGAATATGCGAAATGAACGCTGGAGTGGCTTGGTTTTAAGCTACACTCTTCCGATAAACTAACTCTGAGTCATGAAGCTCTCGGTTGTCATGCCGGTCTATAACGAGCGTGCCACGCTGCGGCAGGTGGTTGACCGCGTGCTGTCGGTTCCGCTCGAGATCGAACTGATTTGCGTGGACGACTTCTCGACCGACGGATCGCGCGAAATTCTCGCAGAACTGCACGCCCAAAGAGCTGAAATTCGCGCCTTCTATCACCATAAGAACATGGGTAAAGGCGCGGCATTGCAAAGCGGCATCCGCGAAGCCACCGGGGATTTCATCATCATTCAGGACGCCGACCTGGAATACAACCCCGCCGAATACAGAGTCCTGCTCGAGCCGCTCATCGAGGGCAGCGCCGATGTGGTCTACGGTTCCCGCTTCCTTTCCGGGCGTCCGCATCGCGTTCTGTATTTCTGGCATTCGGTCGGCAACTGGGCGCTTACGATGCTCTCGAATGCGCTCACCAACATCAATCTCACCGACATGGAGACCTGCTACAAGGCCTTCCGGCGCGAAGTTCTGCAATCGATTCCTCTCGAAGAAAAACGTTTCGGCTTCGAGCCGGAAATCACGGTGAAGATCGCAAAAAGAAAATTGCGGATTTACGAAGTCGGCATCGCCTACTGGGGACGCACCTACGAAGAGGGAAAAAAAATTCAGTGGAGAGACGGTTTTCGCGCGCTATGGTGTTTGATCAAATACTGCATCACAGAGCCCGCCCTCCCGCGGCGAACGGCAACTCCCGCCGAAACATCGGCAATGATTTCAAATCCTTCACACAGTCCGGCGCGCGTCCCCACCTCATCGACTCCTCGTGCGTAATGGTTCGGCCGCATTTAAGATTGCACCGATGCATATAAATCGCGGCGATTTTCAGATCGATTCGAACCTCGCACTACCCGCGGATGAAGTTCACCTCTGGCGCCTCGATCTCGAAGCGGTTCGCAGCGAAGAATCCCGCTGGCAGAAGTTGCTTTCCCCCGACGAAGCCGCGCGCGCTGCGCGATTCCATTTTCCCGTCGATCGCAACCGCTTTGCCGCCTCGCGAGGAATTCTAAGAACACTTCTGGGAAGCTACCTGGAAGTCGAGCCCGGCAACCTCACCTTCTCCTATTCCAAAAAAGAAAAACCCTATCTTGCTCCTCCGTATTCCGACAGCGGCCTCACCTTCAATATCTCTCACTCCGGCGAAGTTGCTTTGCTGGCCTTCACACGCAAGAGAGAAATCGGCGTCGATATCGAGGAACTGCACCGCAAGATCGAAATCGATCCCATCGCCCGCCGGTTCTTTTCTGCGCACGAGCAACAGCAACTTGCTCCACTGCGAAATGAAGCGAAATTCGAGGCTTTCTTCCGTTGCTGGACTCGCAAGGAGGCATACATCAAGGCGACGGGCGAAGGCTTGTCGCTGCCCTTGCACCAGTTCGACGTTTCCATCGCGGCAGGTGCCCAGGACGCGCTGATCGCGACGCGCCCCGATGCTGCGGAAGCGGCATCGTGGTCGATTCGCGAGGTCCCGGCCGGAGATGGCTATTTTGCCGCTCTGTGCGTGCGCGGGCACGACTGGAGGCTAAAGGGCTGGAAAAGCGAGGCGCTCCCAAACTCGCACTCCCGGCGCTGAGAGCGCTTCGCGGTTTCCTCAGGCGCACACTTCTGCTATTCTTCCTGCGCTCTCCTCCGAGCGCGCAATTTGCGGCCATTGCTTCTCCAGTTTCACAATCCGGGCCACAATCAAGGAGCCTTATAGATGCTGAAATCAACGGTCCGTCTATGGTGTTTCTGTGTTCTTGTGCTTTCCGCCGCCCTGGTTGCGGCACAGGCGGAGTTTTCCGCCGACATTATCGATCTGCAAAAATCCGGCGACTCCTCGCAGGCCAAAATTTATTTCGCAAAAGATAAAATGCGAGTCGAGCCGCAAGGCGCGAACGCTCGCAGTGGCGGTGCGGTCATCGTCAACTTCGCGACCCAAACTGCCCTCGTGCTCATGACGCAGCAGCACATGTACTTGGAGATGCCTGTCCAAATGCAGGCGCAGCGCCTTGCCTACTCGTTTTTCCAGACTGCCGATGTCGAGAACGCCTGCACCGACTGGCAGAAAATCGGCCATAATCAGGACAACACTTGCCGGAAAATCGGCAGCGATACCGTCAATGGGCGCAGCGTCATAAAATTCGAGACGACCAATAAGAACGGCGACGTCAGCCATTTCTGGCTCGATCCAAAACTGCGTTTCCCCGTGAAATGGGAAGGCAAGAACAACAGCGGCGAACTGCGAAATATCCAGGAAGGCGCGCAGCTGGCCAGCCTTTTCGAGGTTCCCGCCGGCTTCACCAAGATGCAGATGCCCGGCGGAATGCCAATGCCGCAACACTAATCGGCCGGTTAAGATGGCTCAATTACGATTCGCGAATCGACGGCAGGGCTGAAAGCTTCTAATTGCCTGGAGCGGTATACTCCCACCAGGAGCCTCCATGCCACTTTCCGCCGTAATTGTCGATGATGAGCAGCTTGCCCGCGACGAACTCGCCTTCCTGTTGAAAAACGCCGGCGATGTCAACATCTTGGCGCAGGGCAAGAACGGCCTCGAAGCCGTTAACCTCGTCAAAGAACACAGTCCCGACCTGGTGTTTCTCGACGTGCAGATGCCCGGACTCGACGGCTTCGGGGTAATCAAGCGCCTTCTCGACAAAAAAATTCCGCTGCCTAAGATCGTTTTTGCCACCGCCTTCGATCAGTATGCAGTGAAAGCATTCGAGGTAAATGCGGTTGACTACCTTCTAAAGCCCTTCGACAAGAAACGCGTGGCGCAGGCACTGCAAAAGGCACGATCCCAGCAGGAAGCCGACGGCTTGCCCGCGGAGAAGATCGACAATCTGGTGCGCATGCTGCAGGCGCCCAAAACCCAGAGTTCCAAGATTCTGCTAAAGGCGGTGGGTCGAATGTTTCTGGTCGACCAGAAGGATATTTGCTACGCCTCGATTGAAGACGGCGTGATCACAGTGGTGACCGCAGGTGTTTCGGGGATGGAAGGCCATTCCAACTGCCGGACACTGGAAGAATTACTTGAGAGCCTCGATCCCGGCATGTTCTGGCGCGCCCACCGCTCTTTCCTGGTAAATATCAACCGCATCCGCGAGGTCGTGCCCTGGTTCAAGAGCTCCTACCAACTGCGCATGGATGACAAAAAGCAGAGCGAGATACCAGTCAGCCGTGCCCAGACAAAACGGCTGCGCGAACTGTTTGGCCTCTAATCTTTCTCCGTCCCAATCGACTTCTCTGGATTCCCGAATCTTATCGGCTTCTCTGAGTCCTGGCAGGACGTCAATGCAAGAATTTCCCGTGCCGACCCGTTCGGCCCTTTCTACTGCGTCGATCAAGTCGCCAATTAGCGTGCCAGTATGCAAGCCAGATCACTATTTTCTGCGGACCACCAAAACTCGCAATCCAAGAATCAAAAAATGGAGGGCAGCTAGATTTCGCGCTGCCCTCCGGGGTGGGGGGAAAATCAAACGGCCAGAGCTTCCAGCCCAGGCCGGTCGCGAATGATCAAGGTTGCTCCTTCCAGCCGGATTAGCCTCTTTTTCTTCAAGTCGCTGAGCAGCCGCGTTACGGTTTCACGTGACGACCCGATTCTCTGCGCCATCTCTTCGTGCGTCATCGCAGAGCGCAAGCGCTGCTCCTCCGATTCCTTTACTGCCGGAGGAGCGCAAGACAACAGAAGCCTCGCCAGTTTTCCGGAGGAAGAACGGGCCAGTACCAGGTCATGAATATCGCGGTATGCGCCTTGAAATTCGCGGCTCAGCCAGAGGGCCGTGTGCATTCCCACTTCACTCTCGCTTTGGAGAAGCTTCATCAGATCGGTCCGGCCAATAAAGTTCAACTGGCAAGCCGTGGCGGTCTCGGCGGTCATTTCGTAGTTCGTTCCTGAAATCGCGGCGCTCAAGCCCAACACATCCCCGGCTTCCGCCTGCTTCAGGATAAGCACCTTCCCTTCTTTGGATGTGGTCGAGAGTTTAACCTTGCCGGAACAGAGAACGAACGCGCCTCGCGGCGTCTGACCCTCGATAAACAACACGGCCCCTGCAGGCATGACGGTGTGGTGGCTGACCATGTCTGTCGCCCGAGATACAGGAGTTGAGAACCGGCAAAAAAATCCTTCGCGGCTTACCTTGCAGCCCATGCAGCTCTCGATGATCTCGAGGCCATAGGGAGTTCTCATGCCCGCCTCCGATACGGAATTCCGCCGGTATTGTTGTGTGCTGGAGTTAACCTTGGAAGCGTCGCGATCCATCCGCTCGAAGTGCTCAAGCAGAGATAAAGCGTGAGCCCGGGCGCCTTCGTGAGCGCCGCGAGCCGCGGCAATAATTTCCCACGCTGCACCCGTCTCAGAGTTTTTCTCCCACTCCACTTTGCAGGCGAATAGATAAAGCAGAGAATCCAAGTCCGGATCGGCCGGGGTTGCAACTTCAACCGCCTCATGCGGACGAACTCCTGTCCCAAGATCCGGCAGAATCGGAGGCCAACTTTCGTCACGCCCGTCTACCCAACCATGGTGCGACTGATTTCTCGCAATCGCCTGGGCTGCGCCGGAGATTCTCACGCGTTCCGGCATTCCACGCATTAAGGCATTCAGCGGGTAAGGTTGTGCCCCCAACACGGTTCACCCCTGCTCCGGGATGCGGCCAGATTTGATGAGGTCCCGATACCCCATCCATCCAAGTCAGGAAACCGCCCCAATAAAGTTCTCGATGTAGAACGCAAGAGCAATTGTGGTTCCAGAACGGTTCAAATCACCCAAACAGGAAAATGAGCCGAAATCCTCGAAGACGGCGAGCAACGCGCTGAGATTCGAATGCACCCTGCGCGTATCTGCCGAACATTCGGCAGAAGAGAACAGAATCGGCAGTTTCCCCGTTTCATTGAAATCTGGCTCTCCTTGCATCTATTCCTTTTTCCCGGAATAGTCTTGCCGTGTTATACCTAGCCGCTGCATCTTGGATTGAAGCGTGGTCCTCTTCAAACCGAGCCGGCGTCCCGCTCCCGTCGGTCCGGAGAGAACTCCCCCCGTCTCCCGCAGTACACGAAGAATGTGTTCCCGTTCGGTTTCCCGAAGTGAATCTTCGGGGGCTTGCGCGATTTCCGCTTGAAATTCCTCCAAAGGAGCCCGCAACGCACTGCCTTCCGTGAGGATGACCGATCGCTCGATAAAATTTTCCAGCTCCCGAACGTTTCCCGGCCAGTGCCACTGTGCCAGCGCTTCCATCGTCTCCCGCGGGATTGTCTCAATCTCTCGGCCCATCTGTTTGGAAAACTTCTGGACGAAATAACGGACCAACAACCCGATATCCTCGCGCCTCTCGCGGAGCGAAGGAATGCGAATCGGAAAGACATTCAAGCGGTAGAAAAGATCGTTGCGAAACTGTTTCTGAGCGACGCTCTTCGCCAAATCACGGTTCGTAGCGGCGATCAAGCGCAGATCAACCTTGATAGTTTTGGTCCCGCCCAGCCGTTCGAACTCGTGATCCTGCAGAACGCGAAGCAGCTTGGGCTGCAGCTCGAGAGGAATCTCGCCGACCTCATCCAGAAACAGCGTGCCATGGTCAGCCGACTCTAATCTGCCGATCTTCTGGTTGAGGGCTCCGGTGAATGCGCCCCTTTCGTGCCCGAACAATTCACTTTCGAGCAAGCCGGTGGGGATTGCGGCGCAGTTTAGAACCACGAAGCTCCGCTCTCGCCGCCTCCCCATCCGGTGGATGGCACGCGCCACTAATCCTTTGCCGGTCCCTGTCTCCCCAAGGATGAGCACAGTCGAGTCGCTGGCCGATATAACGGCTATCTGGTCGAGAACCTGCCGCAGCGCCGGACTCTCTCCGATGATCTCGTCAAATTGATGCGAAGTGCGCGATGCGCCGGCGAGGTATCCTTTTTCCTGTTTCAGCCGTTGCTTGAGTTGTTCCACCTCACGCTCGGTTCGCGCATTTTCCAAAGCAATGGCAAGGAGTGCGGCTACCTGGTTCAGCAGGAGAGATCGTCAC
>Ga0210398_10000544_pt1 | contig 42414 bp, 35 predicted proteins | sample IncBWC4OmetaG_FD_161047 | JGI IMG/M metagenome (GOLD analysis project Ga0210398, IMG submission 161047) | Forest soil microbial communities from Barre Woods Harvard Forest LTER site, Petersham, Massachusetts, United States - Inc-BW-C-4-O | ecosystem: Environmental > Terrestrial > Soil >...
TGCAAGCCCGACATTCTGCATTCCCGGAATGGCCGCAAACTGCACTTCCAGCGCCTGATGCAATGCCGCCAATCGCTCCGGCCTGTACCCGGCACCCAATGGATCCAGATGCAGCACGTACCGGTTAGCCGTCTGCAGGCCGAAATCCTGATGCTCCATGTTGTTGAGGCTCTTCGTCAGCAACCCCGCGCCCACCAGCAGCACCAGCGAGAAGGCCGCCTGGAAGGCAATCATGGATTTCTGCGGCAGCGAAGCGCGCTCTCCGGTCGACCGGTTGACGCCGCGCAAGGCTTCCGCCGGATCAGCATGAGACGTAACCCACGCCGGCATGATTCCGAACACAATGCCCGTAACCAGCGACAGCAGGAAAGCGAATCCCAGCACAACCGGTGAAGGTGTCGCGTCGATGGCGCTGTGCATGGAGTCGGGAAATGCCAGGGCCAGGATCATCCGAGTTCCCGCATACGCCACGGCGAGCCCGGCCAAACCGCCCAGGCACCCGAGGAGCACGCTCTCAGTAAGCATTTGCCGAACCAGCCCCGACCGTGCGGAGCCCAGCGCCAGCCGCACCGAAATCTCAATCTTTCGTTTCACGCCGCGCGCCAGCATCAGATTCGCCACGTTCGCGCACGCTACCAGCAACACAACCGCCGAGATCGAAAGCAGCAGATAGAGTTGTTTATCTGTCCGTTGTTGAAGGCCCTGAATTCCCGCTCCGGCCGGTGTCAAAACCACGTGCACCTTCGGGATGAGCGCCGGAAAACCGTGGCTCAGATATTCGTCCTGCGTCAGGAGCCATTGGCGCAGGTTTGCAGAGATTTTCTGTTGCAAGGGCCCCATCGCTGTACCCGGCCGTATTCGCCCGATAAGGTATAACCAGCACGCGACGGGCTGATGCAAAATCGAATTTGCCTGGCTGAGCAGAGGCTCGGCTGAAAGCGGTATCCAGAATGCCGGCGGATTTGCGCTGATCCGATCGCCATAGAATACGGGCGGCGCAACTCCCACTACGGTGACCGGCTGGCTCTGCAAATAGAGCGTGGCGCCAATCACAGATGGGTCGCCTGCATAGTCTGCCTGCCATGTTTGATAACTCATCACGACTACCGGTGACGCGCCCGCCCTATCGTCTGCGTCTGTGAAGACGCGGCCTGCAAATGCTCCCACGCCGAACGTACTGAAGTAGTTTCCGGAAACATATTCGCCGGGTTTTGTCTGCGCCGTGCTTTGGCCACGCCGCACGCTGAACAATGCCTGGTCCGCCTGCATCGCCGCTAACTGCTCGAACTCCGGCGTCGATTCACGAAGATGACGGTAATTCTCATAGGAGAAAATATCGAAGTCTCCGTTCTCGTGCTCCAGTCCGTTGTTGAAGCAGCAGTCGTCGTACCTGTCGCCGATACGATATAGCGACTTCGCATCGCTCACCGGGAGCGACTTCATAAGAATGGCGTGCACCAGGGTGAAGATCGCTGTGTTCGCGCCAATGCCAAACGCCATGGTCAGAATTACCGTGATCGCAAACCCTGGAGATTTCCTGAGTTGGCGAATGGCGTATCGTGTGTCTCGTGAAAGTTGTTCAAGCCAGAGAATCGAGCGTTCATCCCGGTGCATCTGCTTTGCCTGTTCGACGCCTCCGTAAGCTCGCCTGGCAGCGAGGCGGGCTTCGTCCGCGGTCATACCGCTGCGTAGAAAATCCTCTTCTATCAGTGCGAGGTGCGCGCTGATCTCGCGTTCCAGCTCTGCCTCCACTTGATCGTTGCGGAAAAAGCTACGCCACTTCGACAAAAGACGTCTGAGATACCGCATCACTGGAAATCCTCAAGCAGCAACCGCTCCACCAGCCCCGCCATCCTGCGCCAGCGCATCGTTTCTTGACTGAGGGCTTTTTCTCCCGCTTTGGTGATGGCATAGTATTTGGCTTCCCGATTACTCTCCGTCCTGCCCCAGGTGCCTTTGATCCATCCATACTGCTCGAGCCGAACCAAAGCGGGATAGAGGGTTCCCTGGTTGAGATTCAGCAGCCGCTCGGAGACCTGCTGGAGCCGGGTGGCAATCTGATAAGCATGCTGCGCTCCCATGCTTGCCAACGTGCGGAGAACGATCAGGTCCAACGTCCCCTGAAGGAGCTGGATCGGCTCTTTTTCTTCACTAGACATTCAAGTAATCTCTCCAGGAAATCAGGATGAACCCGTTCCACTGGGATGTCAAGTAAAGTGCGGCCACAGTCAAACTTTTTTTGGAAAGCCAGATCAAGATGACGTATCAGATGCCGGCGTACCACGCATAACCAGCTTCCGGCGAGGCGGAACCCAGGCCCTTGCCGAAGGTCTTGAGATTGTCTGTTGCGGTCAGGCGGGTGATGTACTTTACGCTCTTGTAGCCGAGCTGGCGAGGTACGCGCAGGCGGAGCGGGCCGCCGAAACCTACGGGAAGGTCTCCGTCGTTCATCCCCAGGGTCAGGAAGGTCTGAGGATGCAGAGCATCGGCCATGTCGATGCTTTCCCACCAGTCGCGGTCGATGGAGAAGTAGACGATATACCGCGCCTGCGGCAGGACTCCAACGCTGTGCAGAACCTCAAAGAGAGGGGTTCCGATCCACTCGGCGACATACGACCAGCCCTCTTCGCATACGACCTCAGTGATCTGGCTGCGGATGGGGAAGCTGTGGAGGTCGGAGAGGGAAAACGATGCGGGGTGGGTGACCATTCCGTCCACGGCAAGCCGCCAAGCCTTGAACGTGCCGGGCTGATGGAGCTTGAAGTCATCCTTGAAAGGCGAGACTTCGTTGGCGAATGGCGTCTTCGAAATCATGGTGCGCGGGAACTCGCGGGCCAGCGAGTGAGTGGTGAGAAGGCGCTGGGCGGCATAGGTGAGGGTTTCGCCGGGGCCGTAGAATCCTTTGCAATCGGGCGGGACGAGTCCATAGCGCCTGGCCATGAGGGCGGCAGCGGCCAAACTGGACGCACCAGCCGTGGCGGCGAGTCCGGCGGTGATGAGCTTGCGGCGCGAGATGTTCATGCGCGCTCCTCACTTATCACTGTACTCTCCTTGCTTATGACGGGACGCTCCTGACTTTTGTCTGTACGCTTCGGCGATTCAACAAGCCGGCCGGTGATCATTGTCCGGGTGCGGCTCCAGAATCCGGCGAGGGCAATCATCGCAACGTGAATGATGAGGAAGAGCAGGAGCAATCCGGAGACGAAGAAATGCAGCGTGCGAGCGGACTGGCGGCCTCCAAGCAGGTTAACGCCCACGGGAAATGCGGCGTTGAAGCCGGGAGAGAGAGCGAGGCCTGTCCAGATGACCAGGGGAAAGAGGATGAAGATGACGGACAGATAGGCGATGCACTGAACGACGTTGTAGGAGCGGGCTTCGGCTGGGTCGAGCGGCGCGCGGCGAAGAGTCTTCGCGATCACTGCCCGGAAGGCGCGCCATGTCCTGTCCGCAGGCGCGGGGATGAGGTCGTCGCGGAAGTGGCGGTTCAACAGGCTTGCGATCCCATAGACGAGACCGGTGAGCACCGCCAGCCATGCAGCCTGAAAGTGGAGATAGCGGCTCCAGCCATTCTGGTCGGGCATGACGTATTTGTAGCCGGTGGGAACGGTGTCTCGCGACGCGGGGATGGGTATGGTGAACAACGGACGCATGTTCACGTTGCCGGTTTCGCCCCAATAGAAGCGCGGATGAGAGACGACGATCTCCGCTCCGCTGATGAGCAGAGCGAAGAAGGCGATGACCGTGATCCAGTGGGTTACGCGGACGATCGCAGCATGCCGGGGGGTATCGGGATTGCGGAGCGAAGTCGCGGTCGACACGTGGCGAGGATAGCACGGACGAGGGCGAATTGCGTGGCATAACAATTCGCTGCCTGGCATCTCCTAAATTCTTAGTTGACAGACGGGCGCGATCCGGCATAATCTCCTAATTACTTAGGAGACGATCTGGCGATGAAGGCGAAAAAAGCCGGCTTAACAAAGCTCGAACTAAAGATCATGCAGGTGATCTGGAGGTATGGCAGCAGCACGGTCGGTGGCGTGCAGGCGAAGCTGGAGCCTTCGCTGGCCTACACCACCGTGCAGACGATGCTGAACATTCTGGAGCGCAAAGGGAAGCTAAGGCGTGAGTTGCAGGGTCGCGCCTATGTCTACGCCGCAAAGATGACGGAGGCCAAGGCGCTGGGTCAGGGCGTGCGGGATCTCATCGATCGCATGTTTGGCGGATCGAGCGAAGAACTGGTGATGAGCCTCCTGAAGAATGGACAGATCGATGCGAAGAAGCTGGCGAAGCTGACGGAACGATTTAATGAGAAGGCGGGCGAGGTATGAAGAGCTGGGTTTTGTCGTATCTTCTGAATTCGTTGTGGCAAATTCCGCTGCTGTTTGCGGCCGGGTGGGTTGCTGCGCGGGCGCTGAGGAGGGTTGGCAGCGCGGCAGAGCACAGGGTGTGGGTGAGTGTCCTGCTGCTGCAGACTCTTCTTCCAGCATGTTCTACGCTGCCGCCGGGATGGTTGAGTGCACTCTTCGCCTGGGGCCGGACCGCACACCCCTCCGGCGAAGCGCAGGTGTCAGTGGTGATGGGCGCGGGCCTTGGACCGGGCACGTTTCACCTGCCGGCCGGGTTGCTTGCGACGATCGCGATTGCATACGGCGCAGTGAGCGCGTATTTCGCCATGAGATTTTTATGGCAGTGGAGAAAACTCTGCGCCATACGGCGGGAAGCCGGGGAGCTGGTGCTGACAGGCGAAGCTGCCCGGGACTGGGCGGAATGCGCGCAGAGGTTCGGGACCGGCGAAGTATCGATTGCAGCTTCGTCGCAGATCTTCGGGCCACTCACGATGGGGCTCCGGCAAAAGCTGGTGCTGTTGCCTGCGAATATGGTCGCAGGATTGCCGGGAACGGATCTGCGCACGGTGATCGCGCATGAGTTCGCTCACATACACCGCAACGACTTTCCCAAGAACCTGATTTATGAGCTGCTCTCGCTGCCTGTGAGCTACCATCCGCTGTTCTGGTTCACACGGGAACGGATTATGGAGAGCCGCGAGATGGTCTGCGACGAGATGGCGGCCGAAACTGCCGGACGAAACGAATATGCACGATCGCTGCTGCGATTGGCGTCCCTGCTGGTGGAGGGAATGTCGATCAGGACTCCTCACGCCATCGGAATCTTCGATGCCAACGTATTTGAAAGGAGACTTATGAGGCTGACAGGGAAAGCCAACGATATTCGAGGAGTGCGGCGACTGGCCATTGTGGTTGCCTGCGCTGCGCTGGGCGTCGGGACCTGCGGGTCAGTGTTGGCGCTGAGCATGCATGTGGATGCGGCTTCGGCAGCTAGTGACGAGAACAAGCCGAAGACAACCGAGCCTCTCAAGGTTTCAGCTGGAGAGATGGCTGGAAACGTAGTGCGAAAAGTCCCTCCGGTTTATCCGGTAGCAGCCAAGAAAGCGAGGATTCAAGGGACGGTTGAGCTCGAGGCAATCATCGGGAAAGATGGAAGCGTAGAACACCTGGAGGCCGTTTCAGGGCCGAAAGAGCTGCAGGAATCGTCTCTTGACGCAGTCCGGCAGTGGACCTACAAACCCTTTCTCGTGAACGGGGATCCTGTCGAGGTGAAGACAACGATCAGCGTTATCTACACGCTCGCGAAGTAAATTGTGCAATGGCTAAGAGGGCGAGCGAGTCGGTTCGCCCCTCACGGCCACTTGATGTTCAGGGCGTAGATTTCCTGGTAGCCGATGTCGCGGGTGAAGATGGGAGAGCCGTCCGGCGCGACGTTGATCTGAGTATCCCCGTTATTCAACGCACGATGAAGGTCCTTCAGGCTGGTGATGGTTTCTATCTTATGGTCGGCGAATCGGAGGCGCAGAGCCTTTGGTTCCACGCCTTCAGTCGTGAAATAGACATACCTGCCATCTGGCGGGACCATCACGTTCAGGATGTTGCCTGAGGTGTTTAGGGCGAGGTCAGTCCATTTCTGGGTTTTCAGATCGAAGGTCAGGAGATTCGTCTCCTTTTGGTTACGAAATAGTAGCGTGTCCTGAGTAAGCCAGATGACGCCGGTGAGGGCCGAGCCGGAAGGAACAGCGGATGTCTTGCCGGTTCGTAAGTCGGTAATCTGATACCCGCCATTGGGGGAGAAGGCGTTACAAACTAGATAATTTCCGTCCGGGGACCAGGTCGCATAAATACCGCTGTCGCTGATCTTCTGCGGTATACCTCCTTCCATGCTGACCACAAAAACTTCACCCTTATCGGTGTGAAACGCAACTCTCGTTCCGTCTGGGGAAATCGCCGGAAACCTCACATCCATCGGAGGGAAGGTCAGCTGCATGCGTTCGGTTCCATCGCTGCGGCTGCGCCACACCGTATGGTCCGGATAGGAGTTATAAGCGACCCATTTTCCATCCCGGGAGAATGTTGGATCAGTCGCCGAAATACCTGAGAGGAACGGCAGGAACTGATGCGAGTTCATGTCATAGCGAACCAGTTCGCCGCGCTGCTTTGTGCCGAGAGCAAAGATCTGATGTCCATCGCGGCTCGGATACGGACTCGAGTAAGGCAGCGGTCCGTTTGTGAGTCGAACCGGTTTTCCCGGGCGGCGGAAAAGCCCGGTTTTCATCGGAAGCGTCCAGATATCTGAGTGGTTGGCATTCCCGGATTGGTACACGAGATACTTCTGGTCCGGAGTCCAAGCAGAGCAACATTCATCGGGACTGAGTTTCCGGATCTCCCGGAGATCCGTCCCGTCCGCCGCTATTTCAAACAACGTGCCACCGCCATTATTGCGCTCTGCGAGGAGAATTCGCTTGCCGTCGGGTTCAACCCACACTTCCCCAACGCGGCCGGGAAAGGAAACCAACCTGCGCGGGTTCACGCCGTCTTTGTCGGCAATGAACCAGTCCGTTTTACTGTCTGTTGCTGCAGCATCTACTCCCAGAGTGAATTTAGCGAAGACGATGCGCCCATCCGGGAAGATATCCGCATTCTGCGTCTCGATACCACCCAGGCGATGCGGCTCTCCCGCCGGGAGCGGAATCGACCATAAGGGGTATGCACGGTCTCGCGGAACACCGACCAGAGCGAGTAATGCAGAACCGTCGTGTGCCAGTCCGGCGATCTCGGAATTTGCAAACCTGCAGGTGCCGTTGGTCCACCGGTTACGGAGACCTGCGCAATTTTCCAATTCCCGGTCGACCCTTGGTTGAAATAAATCCGCGATCCGTCGCTAGCCATTCCCCCCGACTTAGGCTTGCCATCGTCAGTGAGTTGCGTGACGGACTCCACTACTGGAACTGCGGGCGGAATGCGCCACCATGCAATGACGAGCGCAGCGAACGCGACCACACCTGCTGCCCCTGCTACCCATAACCAACGCGAACGTGTGCTCTGGGTGATCGCAACAACTGGGGCACTGCCCGAGTCAGACAAGGCTTCCAGCGCAAACGCTAGATCCGATGCAGAGTGAAAGCGTTGCTCGGGACTCTTCTCCAGGCAGCGATGCACCACCCGCTGCAGCCCCGGAGGAGTGGCCTGCACGATCTGCGAAATGCTGGGCGGATCGTCATTCAGGATGGCGGTCATCGTCTCGGCTGATGTTGACCGCTGGAATGCGCGCTTGCCCGCCAGCATCTCGTACAGAATCGCTCCGAAAGCGAAGATGTCGGTACGGTGGTCGACCGGCTGGCCGCGTACCTGTTCGGGAGACATGTAGCCGGCGGTGCCCATCACCATCCCGGGGTCAGTCCCTTTCGTTTGAGTCGGTGCATCTCCGCCCGAGTCCGGCTGGGGTTGCATTAGTTTCGCGAGACCAAAGTCCAGAATCTTCACCCGGCCGTCTTTGGTGACGAACAAGTTCTCAGGCTTGAGGTCGCGATGAACGATGCCTTTTTCATGCGCTGCCGCGAGTCCATGCGGGATCTGAACGCCGTGGTCGATCGCCTTGCGCACCGGCATCGGGCCGTGCTGCAACAGATGCCGCAGCGTGTGGCCCTCCAGCAACTCGGAGACCAGGTATGGCGCGCCCTGAAAGACGCCGAACTGGTAGACGGCAAGAATGTTGGGATGGTTGAGCGCGGCGGCGGCCTGCGCTTCCTGCTCGAATCGGCGGAGACGGTCGGGATCCTGAGAAACAAAGGAGGGCAGGATCTTGATCGCCACTTCCCGCTTCAAAACCGGGTCACGGGCGCGATAGACCTCGCCCATTCCGCCCGCACCCAGCAGGCCGATAACTTCATAACTATCGAGTTTCGTGCCGGCGGCTAACGACATCGGTGACGCGGATTATATCCCGCCAGCTAAGAACCGGACAGCTAAGGTGCTGGCCGCACGACGGACACCCGGATCCCACCTTAGCGTCGCGAAGGTGGGGCACCTGGGCGTGCGGATTTTGGAGCACCCAGATCGGAGCAACTCGTCAGGGAGATGCAGCCTCGGGGCCGGTATGCGTCATCCAATTGCTTTCTGATAAAACTGAGCGACGCCCATAAAGGAGTTCCGCATGGCTGCCCCCGAACGGTACGTGTGCATTCATGGTCATTTCTATCAGCCGCCGCGGGAGAATCCGTGGCTGGAGACGGTGGAGATCCAGAGCTCGGCCGCGCCCTACCACGACTGGAATGAGCGCATCACGGCGGAGTGCTATGCGCCGAATGGCGCGGCGCGCGTGGTGAACGGGAAGAACAAGATCATCCGCATCCTTAACAACTACGGACGGATCAGCTTCAACTTCGGTCCGACGCTGCTGTCGTGGCTTGAAGACAACGCGCATCGCGTGTACCAGATGATTCTGGACGCTGATGTGAAGAGCCAGGAGCGGTTTGGAGGCCATGGGTCGGCGATGGCGCAGGTGTACAACCACATGATCATGCCGCTGGCGTCGAGGCGGGACAAGACCACGCAGATACGGTGGGGCATCGCGGACTTTGAGCATCGCTTCGCGCGCAAACCGGAGGGGATGTGGCTTTCGGAGACGGCGGTGGATACGGAGACGCTGGATTTGATGGCGGCGCATGGAATTCGCTTCGTGATCCTGGCGCCGCACCAGTGCGCGCGGGTGCGCCCGCTCGAGGTTCCGGCCAAGGCGGCAAAGGCGAAGGGCAGGCAGAGCGCGAAGCAGGCGGCGAAAGTCAGGTCGGGGGATGGGACATCCGCACCAGCGTCCAATCCAGCGCCGGCGCCGGACGGGATATCGGGGGGAGGGGCAGAGGCCGCTCAAGAGACTGTGGAGGAGATTCCGTGGACGGAGACACCGACGGCCAACGTGGATACGACGCGGGCTTACCTGGTGCGGCTGAACGAGAATCGCTCGATCGCGGTTTTCTTTTATGACGGGCCGCGCTCGCGCGCGATCGCCTTCGAAGGGCTGCTGAACCATGGCGAGGGCTTCGCAAGACGGCTGCTGAGCGGCTTCTCGGACCAGAGCGATCACGCGCAACTGGTGCACGTGGCGACGGATGGGGAGAGCTATGGGCACCATCATCGTTACGGAGAAATGGCGCTGGCCTGGGCACTGAAGTGGATGGTGGACGAGGGCGGCGCGAAGCTGACGAATTACGGGGAGTTCCTGGAGAAGTTTCCACCGGCGTACGAAGCGCAGATCTTTGACGATACGTCGTGGAGCTGCGTGCATGGCGTGGAGCGATGGCGGTCGGACTGCGGGTGCAATAGCGGTCGGCCGGGATGGAATCAGAAGTGGAGGAAACCGCTTCGCGAAGCGCTGGACTGGCTGCGGGATTCCGTGGCTCCGTTGGTGAAGAAGTGGGGAGAAACGCTGTTTAAAGATGTGGACGCGGCGCGCGATGGGTACATCTCGGTCGTGCTCGATCGCAGCCGAGAGAGCATTGACGCCTTTCTGGCGATCCATGCAGCGCGCGAGCTGAGCGCCACGGAACGCACGAGCGCCCTGGAGCTGATGGAACTGGAACGGCACGCGCAACTGATGTTCACGAGCTGCGGATGGTTCTTCGACGAGATTTCCGGCATTGAGACGGAGCAGGTGATTGCGTATGCGGCGCGCGTGCTGCAGCTGGCGAGGAAGCTCTTCGGTGAGGACGCGGCAACGCTGGAGGCGGAGTTCGTGCGGCAACTGGGTACGGCGCCCAGCAACATTCCGGCCCAGAAGAATGGAGCGAATGTCTACGAGCACTCGGTGAAGAGCATGGCGGTGGGGCTGGAACAGGTGGGAGCTCACTATGCGATCAGCTCGGTCTTCACGAGTTATCCGGAGCAGACGGATCTTTTCTGCTATACGATCCGACGGCAAGCGTACGAGGTGGAAACCTCGGGGCGCGGGCGGCTGGCGATCGGCAAGGCGCACATCTGCTCGAAGATTACCGACGAGCAGGAGACGGTGATTTTTGCGGTGCTGCACTTTGGCGACCAGAATATTACGGCGGCGGTGAAGAGCTATGACGCGGAGCAGGAAGCAGCGGACGCGGAATTCATCCGTGCATCGCGGGAGGCGGTGATCCGGGCGGATTTCCCGGAGGTGATTCGCGGCTTCGACCGATACTTCGCGGGGAGCACATACTCCATCCATTCGCTGTTCAGGGACGAGCAGCAACGGATCGTGGAGCTGATTCTGAAGCCGCGGCTGCAGAGGGTAGAGGCGAGCCTGGGATCGATCTACGAAGACCAGGCTTCGCTGCTGCACTTTTTAAGTCAGAGCGGCCTGCAGCGGCCGGCGGCACTGACGCTGGCCGCGACGTTCGCGATCAATGCCGGGCTGCGGCGGGCGCTGGAGAGCGATCCCATCGACACCATCCAGGTGCGAACTTATCTCGGTCTGGCGAAGGCGGATCAGGTGGAGCTGGACAAGCCGCTGCTGGGCTATATCGCAGACCGCCATATGAAGCGGGCGATGGTGGCACTGAAGGAAGAAGTCGTGGAAGACGCGGAGCAGACAGCGACGCTCGAGAATGCGCTGCAGGCGGCGCGGACGATCTCGGAACTGCCGTTTGAACTGAACCTGTGGCAGGCGCAGAATTTCTGGTATGACGTGTACCGGCGGCGCTACGGGACCCTTACGCATTCGGTGAAGCCACCGGCCGAAAAAGATTCGGACGAGGATGCGCAGGGACAAAGCGCGTGGGAGGAGAAATTCAAAGAGATCGGGCGGCTGATGGGAATTTCGGTGGACGAACTTGTGATTGAGGAAGAAACGCCTATACTCGAAGCGGCCCCCCAAGGCTCGGCAACTGAATCATAAGAGATAGAGAATGCAGTCTGCATGAAACTGATTGAAATCACCCCGGAAATTGTTCAACTCACTCGCTTTGGTCTGGTCAATTGCTTTCTGGTCCGCGAAGACGACGGCCTGACACTGGTAGACACGATGGTGAAAGGCTCCGCCAATGGAATTTACACGGCGGCCAGCACGTTGAATCGTTCGATGCGACGGATTCTGCTGACCCATGTGCACATGGACCATGTGGGCTCTCTGGATGTGCTTTCGCAACAGCTGAATGGGGTTGAAGTTGCGGTGGGGCGCAGGGAGTCACGCTTTTTGACCCGTGATTTTCACACGGAACCGGGCGAGGCGGCGAACAAGGTCCGGGGAAGCTTTTCCAAGGTCGAGACCATTCCATCGGCACTGCTGAGCGACGGTGAGCACTACGGATCACTGATGGTGGTTGCGACGCCGGGGCACACACCAGGGCACCTCTCCTTCTACGATCCGCGCTCGGGCACTCTGATTGCCGGGGATGCGTTGACCAGCGTGGGCGGGCTGCGCGTGTCGGGCGATGGCCCGGCGATGTTTCCGCTCGCGAACTGGGCGACGTGGCACCAGCCGACAGCACTTGCGAGCGCACGCAAGCTGGCGGCGCTTGAACCGAAGAAGATTGTCGTGGGGCATGGAATGCCGATAGTGGCGAATGCGAGCCAGGCTCTTAAAGAGGCCGTGCGGCACGCTGAGTGAAGGGGTCAGAGAGTAGGCTTCATCTCTTGAACTGTCTGTGCAGTCGTTCGGAGCGAAGCGGTCTTTCAGCATTTCGAAAAGCAGGTCTTTCGACTCGGTTTGAAGCACAAAACGCTCCAAACTTCGCTCAGGATGACAGCTTTGTTTTTCAACGAACTTTGGACTCAGGATACTAGAACTGGTCCGTTTGTCATGATTCCGGCAGTGTTCACAACTTTTTGCAATTTGTTGCGCGGTTGTGACATATCGCCGGATTCCAGGCTCTATTCTCAGTCCGATGGGGATGGAGCACCTCCCGGGAAATCCGCATATTATGTTGAAGCTGCAAATTCCACGGTGGTCCGAGCGGCCACGCATCTTGATGCTAATGCTCGCGATGATTCTTCCGGCGGCGGCGCTCATCGCCTTCAGCGCCTTCTATCTCCGGAACATGCAGCGCGAGAAGGCAATCGAGGCCGCATATCACGTGGAGTACGAACGCATGCTCGCCATCGCCGAAAAAGAGATCAACTGGCGCATGTACGAGACGGCCGACATGGCGCGGTCTGAATTTCCGGATCGAGATAACCCTGGTGCCATCGATGGCTTCCTGGAGACCCATCCCGAAATCACTCATGCCCTTCTCTGGACCGGAAAAGAACAGATGGTGTTCCGCTCGCAGTCCAGCCGACTTGCGAGCGGCGCTTTCTGCGCCGAGGACCAGACGCAAGCCTCAGATTTCACTACATGGTGGAACCTCGACGCGAAGATGTACATCGACAAGCTCAGGAAGTACGAGGCACACGAAGGCAAGCACCTCGTCTTTGACGATCATTGGGTGAGCCGCGGCGACAAATGGCAATACCAGTCGCTGGTCATGTTCATTCCTCGCGGCTCCAGCCCGGAGCGCCCCGCCTTGGCTGGCTTCATCTACGACACTGATTACTTGAAGAACAAGTTCTTCCCGGCGGCCCTGAACGAGGTGATGCCCGATCAGACCGAGGCCGATTCCATGCATCCGAAGACCGCCATGATGGTCCGTACCGTGAAAGACGACTTCCCGCTCGCGGCCTCCAATCACTGGGACGGCGGAACAGCGGAAGTCGAGCGCCCTTTTCAAGACGTTTTTTCAGGCCTGATTCTCGGAATCAAATTGCGCGGCACCACCATCGCAAATGTCAGCGCTCACCTATTCCGAAATCATTTTATGATTCTGGGTGCGTTGTCATTGCTGATGGGAGCGGGCATGATCCTCACCTATCGCAGTGTGGCACGCGAACTGGCGCTGGCGAAGTTGAAATCGGATTTTGTCTCCAACGTCTCGCATGAATTGCGAACGCCTCTTGCGCTCATTCGCCTCTATGCGGAAACGCTGGAGCTGGGGCGCATCTCCGGCACGGGAAAACAGCAGGAATATTACGAGATCATCCGCAAAGAGAGTGAGCGGCTGACTTCGCTGATCAACAACATACTTGACTTCTCGCGCATCGAGTCGGGCAAGAAAGAGTACAGCTTCCGCGAAACCAACGTGGCCGATCTGGTGCGGACCACGCTCGAATCGTATCGCTTTGAAATCGAGCAGAATGGGTTCCAGATCGAACAGAAAATCGACAACGATCTGCCGCCGTTATGGGTAGATCGCGAGGCGATTGCGCGCTCATTATTGAATCTGGTGAACAATGCAGTGAAGTACTCTTCGAACGAGAAATATCTCGGCATACGTCTCTACCGTCATGACAGTAGCGTCAACCTTGAGGTCGTCGATCGCGGGATCGGAATTCCCGAGAAGGAGCATGGCAAGATTTTCGAGAAGTTTTATCGAGTCGGAGATCCGCTGGTGCATAACACCAAGGGAAGCGGATTGGGCCTGTCGCTAGTACGCCACATCGTGCAGGCTCATGGAGGCGAAGTCGCAGTTGAAAGCGCTCCGGGGAAGGGCAGCAGGTTCATCATTATTCTGCCCTTGCAACGTCTGGGAATCCAGCAGGTGAACGAGGTGTCAGCATGAAAGAACATGAAAAACTGAAGACAGCTGAAGCGCGGCGCCCTGCGAAGATTCTTGTCGTCGAGGACGAACCGAATATGGTGGCTGGACTGCGCGACAACTTCGAGTTTGAAGGCTACGAAGTCATTACGGCGCGCGATGGTGTCGACGGCCTGCAGCGGGCACTGGACGAGTCTCCGGACCTGGTGGTGCTGGATGTGATGATGCCCCGCTTGAGCGGACTGGAAGTATGCAGGCAGTTACGGGCCAAGCGCGCTTCGATTCCGATCATCATGCTGACGGCGCGCGGCCAGGAAGTAGACAAAGTCGTTGGCCTGGAGCTCGGCGCGGACGATTACGTCACCAAGCCGTTTTCGATTCGTGAGCTGCTGGCGCGGGTCAAGGCGATTCTGCGGCGCACGGCGGTTGTTCCCAAAGATCAGGACCAGCACTCCTTCGGAGACGTCGAAGTGGACCTTCAACGTTGCCGAGTGGTCAGGTCGGGCAAGGCTATCGATATTTCTTCCACAGAGTTCGAGCTTTTGAAGTATTTCATCTGTCACTCCGGCGAAACGCTGAGCCGCGATCGCCTGCTGGAAGATGTGTGGGGATACGACAACTACCCAACCACTCGGACAATCGATACGCACCTGGTGCGTCTCCGCCAGAAGCTTGAGCCCGACCCGGAACAACCACAGTATTTCCTTACCGTGCACGGAACCGGCTATCGATTTGTTGGATAGATAGCAGCTTGCAGGGAAGACAGCTTCTTGCTGATTAAACGCTAGCGATCAGAATCGAAACGAGGTGGATCTTGACCCAGGGAGCAGTTTATTCAGGAAGCGACGGAGCGTTGCGAGCCAGCATCGAGCGCCGAGAGTACAACATGCTTCGCTTCCCGGCGACAGCGCCGACGCCGCCACGACCGCCGGCCGCGCCGCCGGACGAGATGGAAGCACTGCGGCGAGAGAAACTGGATCTGCACTCGCAGTTGTTCGAGGCTGCGCAGATCCAGCGAAAGCTAAGCGGCGCGCGCGCATTGCGGCACGGCGATCTGCAGTTCGCGAGCGAGGTTTTCGCGGCGCGCTATCTCTCCGGGGATTTCACCATGTTGTGGCAAAGTGGCTGCCGAGTTCTGGCCGCTCACGGAGACATTGCAGGTAAAGGCGTTGCCGCAGGAATGTGGTTCACGAATCTGGCGGGCCTTTTGCAAAGCTACGGCCGCCCGGAATCCGATCCTGCGACGATCGCTTCGGAAGTGAATCGCCATCTCTGCTATCTGCGGCCGGTTGCGCCTTTCGTCACGGCATTTCTCGCGCAGATTGATGGCCATCGCGGAGAAGTGACCTACTGCAACGCCGGACATTTCCCGCCCATATTGCTTCGCGCGGATGGGCAGGCGGAGTTGCTGGAGGCAGGCGGCCCGCTGTTGGGCGCTATGGAAGATGCGAAGTTTCACTCCGGCGAACTGGTGCTCGAACCGGGCGACACACTGGTCGCATACTCCGATGGCATACTCGAATGCTGCAATCCTGCCGGTGAGGAGTTTGGAACAGAACGACTGATAGAGGCATTGCGACGGGTGGAACGGCAATCCGCGCACGCCACGCTCATGGTGCTTCTGGCCGCCGTACAGGACTTCGCGTGCGGCAGCGCTCTTCACGATGACGTCAGCCTGACGGTAATTCAGCGTGATGCTGAAGGCGGCGGCTGCTCAGGTGCACCTGCCGCATTGTGAGCTGAGCAGGAGGCGCGATTTTCTGCTGATTGACAACAGTTGCCTCCGGAAGAGTGAATGGCTTTGATGGATTCGCTCACGAAACCCGGTCCGCGCTTGTTGAGCATCGACGCGCTTCGCGGGTCCGTCATGGTGCTGATGGCCCTGGACCATGTTCGCGATTTCTTTCATACGGGCGCGATGTCATTCTCGCCGACGGACCTGACCAGGACCACTCCGATCCTCTTTTTCACGCGGTGGATCACGCATTTTTGTCTGCCTGTGTTTATGTTCGCTGCCGGTATGGGTGCGTTTCTCTGGTGGCAGCCGGGCAATCACACCAAGGGCCAGCTCTCACGGTTCCTATGGACACGCGGAATCTGGTTCATCTTCGTGGAACTGACGGTGATGCAGTTCGCGTATAAATTCAGCATTTCTTTCAAATATCCGATTTTTCTTCTTATTCTGTGGATCTTCGGAGCATGCATGATCGGCATGGCAGCGCTGGTTCATCTACCGACGCGTTGGCTGCTGGTACTGAGCATTGTTGTGATCGGCCTTCACGATTGCCTGAATCGCCTGGATGCATCACAGTTCGGCTCCGGGTCGTGGGTCTGGAATCTGCTTCACCAGCCGGGCATCATCCGCTCAGGAAGCATCTCCTTTCTGGTTGCCTATACGCTGTTGCCGTGGATCGCGGTCATGGCCGCCGGCTTCTGTTTTGGCGGGGTGTTCATGCTCGACGTCGCAGCGCGGCAGCGGATCATGCGGAGAATCGGCATGGCTGCAGTGGTTCTTTTTTTTGTGCTGCGGGCGGTCAATCGCTATGGAGATCCTGCGCCCTGGTCGGGTCAGAAATCGGTCGCGCTTACTGTTGCTTCGTTTCTGAACTGCACGAAATATCCGGCATCTCTTGATTTTTTGCTGATGACATTGGGTCCGGCGATTCTGGTTCTCGCCTGCCTCGACCGGTATCCGCTGAAGGCCGCCAATCCGTTGATTGTCTTCGGGCGCGTGCCGTTCTTCTATTTCGTCCTTCATTTTTACGCGATTCACATTCTGGCAGTGCTTATGGCATGGCTGCGCTATGGGGGGCGGGCGTTCACATTCATTTTTAACCTGCTGCCTTCCATGGGCGGGCCGGCACAGCTCTTCCCGGCAAACTTCGGCTACAGCCTGGGGACGGTCTACGCGGTATGGGTCCTGATCGTCGTGTTGCTTTATCCGGTTTGCAGATGGTTTGCCGGGGTCAAAGCAAGACGGCGTGACTGGTGGCTAAGCTACCTGTAGCCATTTCTGAGGGGATGTGGCCCCCAGGGTCAATTTTCGCGGTACGCAACAACCAGGCGATCGATGCCGATCTCGGCCGGCGCGAGCTCCACTCGCGCGAAGCCGGCGTCTTTCGAGATGCTCTCGAGGTCAGCGAACGTGTAGGCGTCTCCCGAGGGTGTAGTGGCCAGCATCATCATGCTGAAGGCAGCCGCGGTGGGCGGCGTAACGCGATCAGGATTGGGTACGAACTCAGCAATTGCGGTGCGTCCGCCCGGCTCCAGCGCGGCATGCACCTTGCGCATGAAGGTGGTGCAGGTGGACGGATCGAAATGGTGTAGGAAATTCGGGACCAGCACCAGATCGTAGCCGCTGCCAAAATCGGTTTCGAAGGCGTCGCCGGGAAGCAGATGGTAGCGTTCGGCAACCCCCATGGCATGAGCATTCTTCGTTGCGACTTCGAGCACGTTCTTCCAGTCGGCGGCAAAGACTTGAGCAGCGGGATTCAGTTTTGCCACGGAAATGCCAAACATGCCGTGGCTGGCGGCGATATCGAGAACTTTGTGCGCCTCGCCGCCTTTGCGAAGTTCGGCAGCCGTCATCTCGGCGGCCATATATACCATTGGCATCATCGCCTCCGCAAACTTCACCCAGTCGGGATTTTCGTACTCCAGAGTTCCTTCTCCCAGCGCGGTGCCTCCCCGGCGCACGGCTTCGGTCAGCCGCGCGTTCCCTTCGCGGATGCGCGCGGTGAGCAGAAACTCAATTGCGCCGCCGAGATATGCCGGTGACTGGCGGTTAAGGAATAAAGCTGAATCGGGCGCGAGCCCGTAGTGCGATCCTTCTTTGGTCAGAAAGCCGTGAATGGTTAAGAAGTCGCACAGAATGCGCACGCCGCGTTCAGCAGCCTTGCAGCGCGTGGCAATCGTTGCCGGAGTGGTGTTGCCTTCGGCGATCGCGCTGAATATCTCCAGCTCGATGGCAGCCTTCAATGCCTCGGTCTGCTGATATGCATTGACGGCGTCGAAGAAGCGCTGTGGAGTAGGCGGATGATGCGGGGCCGCGGTCGTCATGGATTCTCCTGTCAGATAAATGAGCAGTCTAATTTAGTTACGTATTCTTCTGCTCATGTAATTTCTTGTCAGTATTTCTAGCTGCGCCAGCGGAGGGTGACGGGACCGGTCATGGGGTGGCGTGGCGGTTCGCCCGTCTGGAGCGAGTCGAGGCGCGCCTGCTTGAGAGCGAAGTACCATTTGGCGGGGCGGTCTGCGTCGTCGATGAGCATGAGCGAGGGATCGTACCTGAGGCCCTCGGCCTGCTGGATCATGGTGACCTGGTCCTGGCGGACGAAGCGGCGCCCAAAGAATGTCGCAATCGTAGTTACAAATGGGATGGCATAGAAGACGTTCCAGGCTGCGCAGACATCGATGCGGCAGGCGTTTGCAACTGTAGGAGTTACAGTTGTGAGACTGGCGAACCACTTGTCTCCGCAGCGGATGGTCTCGTAGCGGCGATTGGGGAGAACGAAATCGATGGTGGTGGTGATGGGCTCGCCGTAGACTCCAAGCAGCTTATAGGGCGCGCTGTTTCCTGAAGGCGCGTGGGCAGACATGCGGAAGCCCTCGGGAATGGGCTCAAAGTGCTTTTCCTTTTCGTGGATGCTGGCCTTTTTGCGCCACCACCAGGCCTGGTGAACGAAGGGACCATGGGCCGGGTCCATGAGGCCGATGATGCCGTGATCGACGTTGCAGGGCAGGTCGGCGGTGAGATGGGCGCTGCGGAAGCGGGGGCCGAACTTGGGGACTTCGGGTGGAGGAGGCTGCTCGCCGGGACGGGCGCGTCCGGCGCCGGGCTGCGGGATGAAGACCCAGGCGTATCCGTCGCGCTCTTCGCAGGGGAAGGCGGAGGCGTAGATCTTCTTTGGATCGAGCGTGTCGGCGGAGGTGAGGGAGGGGATCTGCGTGCATTGGCCGCTGGCGGGCTCGAAGGCCCAGCCGTGGTATTTGCAGGTGAGTTCCTGTCCGTCGAACCATCCGCAGGAAAGCGGGATGCCTCGGTGCGGGCAACTGTCGCGCATGGCGAAGAGCTTGCCGTCCTGCTTTCGTCCCAGCACGAGGGGAATGCCCAGGAGCATCGCAGTGTGGAGCTTGTTGCCGTGCAAAGGCTCGCTGCGCATGGCCGGGTACCAGTCGTTGTAGAGCAGCGTGGCGGCGGGAGCCTGGGGCAGAGTCGACATCGGGTCCTGCCCTACTATATCGGGACTGCACCTGTTGCTAAAACCGCCTCCCGCGGCGCTTAGCTGACCGGACTTTAGCTGCCCAACTATAATCGGCGAATGCCCCGCGAGGAGATGCTGCTACCTTGAACAGCCTGCGCACTGCGAAGCGCTTTGTCTTTCCCCTGCTTGGGCTGTGGGTGCTGCTGTATGCGTCGTTTTCGCTGGTGAAGCCTCCGCTGCTGGATCGGACGGATGGAGTGCAGGCGGAGGCGGCGCGGGAGATGGCAGTCCATGGCGGCTGGATGCCGCATGTGAACGGGGTGAAGTCGCCGCAGACTGCGCCGCTGCTCGTGTGGATGACGGCGGCGAGCTTCAACCTATTTGGGGTTTCGGACGTGGCGGCGCGGCTGCCGCTGGCATTTTGCGCGCTGGCGCTGTTTGCGCTGACGCTGATGCTGGGATCGCGGCTGTTTCTGACTCCGGTGGCAGGGTTTTATGCGGCGCTGATTCTGCTGACCTCGTTCGGGATATTTCTCTTCGGGCACCTGCTCTATTCGGAGCTGCTGCTGACGTTGTGGGTGACGCTGGCGATGTATTTCTTCTGGCGGTCGCTCAAGCTCAGGTCGTGGCAGTCGGCGGCGGGATTCGGGGCGGCGTGTGCGCTGGGATTTCTGTCGATGGGGCTGGCGGGCGTGGTGCTGCCGGTGGGGATTGTGATCCTGTTTTTGTTCTATACGCGGAATCTGCGGCACCTGGCGCGGTGGCATCCGGCGGTCGGGGTCGTGGTCTTTTTGCTGATCGCGGCACCGTATCCAGTGGCGGCATTCCTGGCTCTGCGGGGCCAAAGGCCGGATCTGGCTCCAAAGCAGGTTGTGACGACGACACCGGTGTTGGTGTTCCTGGCATTTGTGCTGCTATGGATGACGCCGTGGTTCGTGTTTGCGCTGGCCGCGCTGGGACGGCTCTCCGGGCGACTGTTCCGGCGCGAGGCGGAGCTGGATCACCGAGAGCAAGCGGTCCTTTTGCTGGTTCTGTGGGCCGGGCTGGTGGTGGTGCTGTACATCTTCTCGAACCGGCGGCAGGAGTTTCTCTCGCTTCCGGCACTGCCGGCGCTGAGTCTGCTGGCGGCGGGGTGGCTGGCGGCTGACGAGGCGGCTCCGTCGCGGGTGGCGCGGGTGCTGGCCTGGATCTTCTTTGTGGGCGGCGTGATCAAGGCGGCGACTGCGGCGTTTCTCGCGCTGCGCGCGCCGGCTCCGGCTCCGGGGACGGACATTGCGACGCTGCTCCATCTGCATCCGGGGCAGCATCGGCTGTTCTTTGGGCCTCTGAGAGATCTGACCGTTGCGTCGATGGGGGCGTTTCGGGTGCCGCTGCTGATAACGGCGGCGGCGGTTGCGGTGGGGGTGACGGCAAATCTCGTCTTCCGACTGCAGGGGAAGGCGCGGATGGCGAATTGCTTTCTCGCCGGCATGATGGCCTTCGTGCTGATTGCGGCGCATCTGGCCCTGAATACTTTTTCGCCGGTGGTATCGTCGGCGGTTCTGGCGGAGGCGATCAAGCCGGAGGTCGATACGGACGATGTAGTCGTGGTGAATGGCCCGTATGAAGACGCTTCGGCGCTGGGGTTTTATCTGGAGAGGCCGGTGAAGTTGTTGAACAGGCGGGCGGATGTTCTGGCTCCGTGGTCGTTCGCTCCGGATGCTCCGGCGATCTTTCTGGACAATGCGGCGCTGGGTCAGTTGTGGAGCAGCGATACGCGGGTGTTCCTGTGGACAACGCCGGAGAGCGTTCCGGCTCTGCCAGGCGAGACGTATGTCGTAGGGCGGGATGGCGGACGGGAGTTCGTGAGCAACCAGCCGAACAACGGCGGGGCGGCGTTCTAGAGGCGCGGCTAAGGTCCGGTCAGCGAAGAAAACGCCAACGGAAATCGAGATCCGGCTGCCTTCCCTCAGTGGCTAAAGCCTGACTCTTATTTCGGCGATTTTACGTGCGGGCTGAAGCCCGTACCCTTCGAAAGCGATGAGTTCTTCCGATTTCAGGGGAAATTATTCGCCGGGTTTTGAGGCGGGATCGGGTTGCCACGACATGACTTCAAGGGCAATCAGCCGCGCAATCAGAACGGCCAGATACAGCTGACCGAAGAGAGCCTCGCCGATGGCAAGACTGCGGGAGATGGGATGGATGGGGATGATATCTCCATAGCCGAGCGTGGTGAGGGTGCAGAAGCTGAAGTAATACCACTCTTGTACGGATGTAGTGAGTGGGACGGAACCCTGGAAGGATCCGGGTTTCAACTGGTTGAGTAAGAGATAAAGGTGTGCCCAGCCGAGACCGATGACCAGATAGACGGCAAGCGCACCCTGAACGCGCATCGACGTCATGTTTCCGCGGCGGAAGACCTGGAAGAGCAGGATATAGCAGAGGAGAGCCATGCTGAGAAGCGTGACGATTTCATGAAATAGATAGAACTGCTCGGTCCCGATCCACCATCCTGACCACTTGACGCATAGAGAAAATATTCCAAAGCATAGAGCCACAGTGAAGAGACGGCGCTGGCCCCAAGCAATGGCCACACCCGAAATCAAAATTACGGTGTAAGCGATGTCAGAAGCGAGATGCAAATGTCTCTGACCAAGACCTAACGCGGGCATGACGAATACGGTCGTCACCAGCAATGCGAGGAAGAACGACAGGTTCAGCTGCGATTCCCAGGTCTGGGTAATCAGCGTGCGGGTTCGGTGGACAGCGTGATGTCTCTGCTCTTTGGTGATTGGCGGATGCAGCATTCCAAGCCTGGATTTATGGCGAGATCATTCTATCCCGTAGCCGGAGAGGCGGTCAGCGAAAGGCAACACCGGGTAGTGGGTCAGTTTGAAATTGGTTTCCCCATGCGCCGTCTTCTTGAGAAGAGAACAGCCGCGCCGATTAGTAAAGCAATGGAAAGTGCACCAATCTCTGCATCGCGACGTTCATAATAGGCGTACATTTTCCGCACGTCCAAGCGGACAGGTTCTCCTGCGTCGGTCCGAAAATCGAGATAAGGGATACCTTGTCGCTCGAAATCCCGTCTCGTCTCTTCGTTATTGCGATAATCGATGATTGCCCATGCGCCGAGAACGATGGCAACAAGCAACGCGAGAACTGCTGCGAGTTTCATGCGTCGCGGTCTGTGCTTGAGCGTTTAGGCATGTCAATATGATGACCTGTTGCGCTCGGGCTTTCAACTCTCACCGATTTCAAACTGACCCACTACCCAACACCGCCTCAGCTGCACGAAGACGGCCGCGGACTACTTCGCTCCCGGGGTTCTGGCCACAACCGAGCAGCTTCCCCTTCCTGCAGCGGCCTTTTTGCAACGGTCGATCGCATCACTGTCGGCGATACTCTGGTCGAAGGCTCCCTGCGCAAGACCCCACTCTCCCTGTCCGTTCATCGCAAATGCCTTGCAGGGACCGCCCAGCAGAAAACGCTTCCAGGCTTCCTGGCCTTTTTCCTGCAATCCAGCCGGCGGCGGTATCTTCGGCGGCTGGGGCGCGGGCAGGACCACGTCGCCAAGGGGCAGGAGAGCATGTGCCTTTAGAAACTCGTCCACGGTTTCAGACCATGCAGCGGTGTGCGAATAGAGATGATGCCCGTCTTCGCCATCCGGCGGCGCCAGCACAAACTGCTCCGCGCCTCCCCCCTTGGTGTAGGCGGCCTCGAACTGCCGCGCCATCGCCGGGGGGAACCAGTGGTCGTTCTCGGAATAGATCCAGAGCATGGGCAGCGTTCCGTGCTTCCGTGCTCCTCTTCCGAAGGCTGAGTAGGCATCGATCAGGCCGCTCAGGTTGCAATTGTGCTCGTGTCCGTCGCCGCCTCTTCCGCCCGCAAAGCTGATGGCGGCCTTCAGTTCCTTCGGCGGATCGGCGACGAGCGCCGCCTGCGCAAATCCACCGGTAGAAACGCCCGCGCTGATCACCGTATCTCCATCTACCTCGGGAAGCGTCCGGGCAAACTTCATGATCGCCTTCAGGTCCTCCGCGCTTGCCTCGCCGGCCTCCTGAAAGCTGCCGCTTCTGGAGCCGCATCCGCCGTGGCGGCCGTCCTGCTCACCGCCGGAGCGTCCGTAGCCTTTCCTGACCACCACGATGGCCACGTATCCGCGGCGCGCGAACCACAGCGCCTGCCCAAGCTGCGACCATGGCGTGACGTGCATGCGATCCTGCTCCTTGTCGGAGGTTCCATGAGTCAGGACGGCCAGAGGATGACGCCCGGGCCGGTCCGCGTACACCTCCAGTACATCGAGGCCGCGGGGAAAGGCATTGGGCGCTGGCGCCCACATCTCTTTCTCGATCAGAGTCACTGGAGGTTGACCGGGTTTCGTGTTCTCCACGGCATCGGTATCTGGCGGCTCCTGAGCTGCAGCAGCCAAGGCAAAGAGCCAGATCAGGACCCACGCGAGAGAGGAAACCAGGCGCATAGTCCGCAGTACAGCCGATTTTCCGATCGGCGGTCAAGATGAATTGGTTATCTGGAGTGGGTTTCACCCGCAACGGGCTTCAGGTTGCCGTTTTCGAGGGTGAAGGTCTGGCCGCGCCAGGTGACGGTGTTTCCAGCGAAGCTCCAGACCCAGGTCCAGAGAGCGAAGAGGTCGCGGAGAGGCAGGAGCCAGAGGTCGCGGAGGACCTGGCGGTCATTGAGGATGCCGACGCCCACCGATAACGCCACGGTGACGCGAGCAAGGCAGGTGAGGCTGAGCAGGGCGAGGCTTTCGATGGCGAAGCCGGAGGCGATGACGTTGAAGATGGCCCAGGGAAGTCCAAAGGTGAAGATGAGGCCGAGGTAGCCCCATTTGCGTGAGTCGCGGATGCCTCGGGCCCAGCGGAGCTGGTGCGCGAAGTATCCGGCGAGGGTGTAGCCGGGGACGGATGTGTCAACGATTTCGCGGGTGAGGGAGACGGCGTATCCGGCGTGGGCGATGCGGTGGCCGACTTCATAGTCGTCGGCGAGGCAGTGGGTGAGAGGGAGGAAGCCGCCGATGGCGTCGAGCGCTGGCCGGGAGACGGCAAGTGTGGAGCCGAGACCGAAGCGGATTTCTCCGTCGAGCTTGAGGGAGGTGAGGACGCCGGGGAAGAAGTCGGTGGAGATCCCGAGGGCTTCGAGTTTTGATCCGACCGTCCTTGCGGATGGGGATCCAAGAGTTCCGTGCGCGAGGCCGCGGTAGGGCACGGTGACCAGACCGACCGGCCTGCCTCGTTGCGGAGACGCAAATTCAGCCATGACACGGGCGAGGTAACGGGGCGAGACGCGGATGTCGCTGTCGTTGACGAACAGATATTCGTAGCGGGCATGGGGCAGGAGCTGGACGACGTTGCCGATTTTTCCGTTAGGCCCGAGATTGTCGGGGGTCTGGATGAGGCGAATGCTGCGGTCAGGGAATTCGGATTGGAGTCGTTTGATTGTTTCCACGGCCGGGTCGTCCAGAGAGGAGACGCCGAAGAGGATCTCGTATTCGGCTGGGTAATCCTGGCGGCAGTGGCTGGCGAAGGCTTCGTACATGCCGGGGTCGAGTCCTTTGACTGGCTTGAGGATGCTGACGGTGGGGGCGAATGCGGACGGCGCGGGACGGCGGCGGACGAAGGAGCGCGCGCTCCACAGGGCGGCGATGTAGTAGAAGAGTCCAGCGAAGGTGAAGATCGTGGTGATGGATTCGATGAGGGTGGCGAGCATGAAAGATCAGTTTAGTAGCTGTGAGATGTGTGGATGAAAAGCGGGCATCCTATCGAGATATGGGTTCCCCTGCACACGCCGGGAACCGCGAAGGCGCGTCGGCTGCGGACGAGGATCGCTTAAAGCCGGTATCGCGACGCGCAAGTCATTTTCCCAAGAAGCACAATGGCCCCAAATCCCCTATAAGGAGTTGTAGGCAGCAAGTATCCTGCTCTCTAGCCTGGCCACCTGGCGCGTAGGGTTGCGCGGCTCTCCCACCTTAGCTTGGCGAGGGCGGGGAACCGGTTTTGTGGATGGGGTGGAGGAAAAGCAGATCCTTCGACTACGCGCTGCGCGCTCCGCTCAGGATGACATCGAGGTTGGGGGAGAGTGAAAAAGCAGGTCCTTCGACTCCGCACGCGTTTCGTGCTTCGCTCAGGATGACATCGGTGGGGGGAGGGTGAAAACGCAGGTCCTTTGACTTCCCTTCACCGCTCAGAGTTCGCTCGGGATGACGCCCAAACAGCTCGCCTGTTCCGACCCTCTGCTGCCGGAACAGGCGAATCCGGCTCAGGCGGTTTTGAGCTTTGCACCGCTGGTGGGCCGGGGACGTGTGGAGGACTTGCCGTTGTGACCGTTGTGGCCGTCGACGGTGAGTCCGGAGCCTTTGGCGTCAAAGGAGAAGGGCGAATCGACGACGTGTAATCCATTCATTTCGATCCATTTGCCGACACCGACTTTCCCTGCTTCCGGGTCCTCGCCGGTCGAGTCGTTGTAGTACTCGTCGACCAGGCCCGGAGTCGGAGGAAGCTTGCCGATTGAAAAAGGATCCTTGCCGAGGCTTTCAAGCGCCGCAGAAAAGGCCTTCATATGGGTGATTTCGCGGGTCATCAGGAACTGGAGGGCATCTTTCGTGCCCCGGTCGTCTGTGAGGTGCATGAGCCGCTCGTAGGTGATTTTTGCGCGCGCTTCGGCGGCGATGTTATTGCGGAGATCGACGTCGAGCTCGCCGGCGATCTTGAGATAGTCGGCGGTCCAGGGATTGCCCATGGAGTTGAAAAGATTCAAGCCTCCGCCGCCAACGACGGCGACGAGAGGGTCCTGCTCGGCGTCCTCGAGCTCCTTTTTCATGGGCTTGAAGTGCATGCGGATGAGGGCTCCGACGACTTCGAGGTGGCTAATCTCTTCGGTGCCGATATCCATAAGGAGGTCGCGGCGCTCGGGGTCATCGCAGGACCATCCCTGGAGGGTGTACTGCATGGCGGCGGCGAGCTCGCCGTTGGCTCCGCCGAATTGTTCGAGAAGCATGCGGCCGAAGCGGACATCGGGCTCGCCGACGTTGACGTCGTACATCAGATTTTTTACGTGGTGATACATAAGCTCCTAGTCAGGATTGCGGGGTGGGTCGATCTCGATCCATGGGGAAACCCGATGCGCGGCATACTTGCTCTGCCGCATCGAGCGAAGGCGGGGGAATGTTCGGGATCGTGCGAGGCTAACAGTTGGTAGGATGCAGTCGCGGGCGGTCAGGGATGAAGCGGCCAGAGAAAAGCAGGTTCTTGCTCGCGCTGCGCTTCGTTGGGGAGTGAAAAAGCAGGTCCTTCGACTGCGCGCTCCGCTCAGGATGACAACCATTATTTTTTTAGCGGGGGGCGGGGGTTGAGGCGTCGGCAAGCGCGTAGGCGACGACGGCCATGACGGCGGCGTTTTCTCCCAGGTGTTGCGGATCGATCTTGTCGAAGGTGTCGGCGGCGGTGTGGTGGTAGTTGAAGTAGAAGCGGCTGTCCTGGGTGGGGGTGAATCCCGGCACGCCTTTGAGGAAGCCGATGTCTTCGCCGGCTTCTTCGCCGCCGGTAAGGGTGGAGGCTCCGATGGCGTCGAGTACCTGGGCGACAGGGCGGAGGTAGTCGCCGAGTTCGGGTTTGCCGGCGTAGGTGACGCCGTCGGGATGGTCGGCTCCGAGATCGGACTCGAGCGCGCCGATGTGGTTGGGGAGATCGGCGGCGTGTTCCTGGGCGTAGGTCTGCGCGCCTTCGCCACCCTGCTCCTCGTCCATCCAGGCGATGAAGCGTACGGTGCGTTTGGGATGGACGCCGAGTTTCTGAAGCAGATGTATGACCTGCATGGAGACAACAATGCCGGCTCCGTCATCGATGGCACCGGTGCCGAGATCCCAGGAATCGAGATGTCCGGAGACGATGACGATTTGCTCGGGGTGCTCCGTTCCCTTCCAGTCGGCGATGACGTTGTAGCTCTGGACGGCCGGGAGGGTCTGCGGGGTGAGCACGAGGCGCATGGTGACCGGACCCTGGTGGGTGAGGTTGGCGAGCAGGTCGGCGTCTTCGTCGGTGACGGCGGCGGCGGGAATTTTGGGCAGGCCCGCAGGATAGTAGGTCATGCCGGTGTGGGGCAGGCGGTAGTCGGCTCCGCCGACGGAGCGGACGAGCACAGCGGCCGCGCCGAGAGAGGCGGCAACGCTGGGGCCGGCTCCGCGATAAAGGACGGCCTGGCCGTAGGCGGAGAGGCCGTTACCCTGGGCGGCGAGGCGCTTGTCGAAGGGCTTGTTGAAGAGCAGGATCTTGCCCTTGACAGCTCCGGCAGGGAGTTTCTTCGCCTCGTCGAAGCTGTTGACAACCACGACCTCGGCGGTGAGCCCATCGGGCGCGGTGGCAACGCTGCTGCCGAGAGCGGTGAGCACGATCTTCTGAGTAGTTCCCGGAGTCTGACCGGGCCATGCGGTGAGTGCCCCGGTCTCTTCGCCGCGCACCCAGTGCGGGACGGTGGTTTTCTCAAGCTGCACGTCGGCACCGAGGGCGCGCATTTCGGCGGCAACGTAGTCGACGGCGGCCTGAGCCTGGGGCGATCCGGAGATGCGTGGGCCGATGTTGTCGGTGAGATGGCGCAGCTCGGTCAGGGCATAGGGGTCGGTGAGAGCGGCGTCGCGGAGCAGGGTCATGGTGGCGAGCTGATCGGTGGTCCACGCACCGGTGCCGGGAGACATCATGCGGGCGATGCGATCCTGAACGGTGGGTCCGGATGGAGGAGCCTGAGCTGGGGGAGTCTGGGCAAGGACGGTCTGGGCAAAGACGCCGAGGGCGGCGACGAGAAGGATTCTCTGGCTGACAGGCATAGGGGGAAATTATCACGAGTGCGGCCGAAGACGGTCCGCAATTTGCGGTGATTCGCCGGTGTTAAGGGGTCTGGCCAACGGCCTCCAGGATCGGCGCCGACATGCGCAAAAGACCCGGAGACGATGTGTCTCCGGGTCTTGATAGCCGCGCCGAATCGTGCGATCAGCGATTAAGCGCGAGGTAGATCTGCTGCCCTGGTGTGCTCAGGCTGGCTTGCTGGGTACGAACCCTCTTTTCCTGCTTCGAGGCCGGAACTGCCATGTTCATGGCTGCCTGGGAGCAGAGAATCTCACGCAGGAAATACTGGTCGCCGTACTTGTTGAAGACCAGCTTGCCGGTATTCGATTCGTTGCCGTCGGCGGTAGCCATGGTCAGGATCGTGACGCGCTGTTCGCTGTTCTGAATCTTGATGACGTTGGCGTTTGCGAGGCTGATCGTGTAGTGGCCGGCGGGAAGCAGCTTGTCACCTACGGTGAAGTCAAAGGGTACGTTGGCTTTCACAGCCTGTTCCTGTGCGGAAATGCTGCCCACGGTGACGAAGCTGACGAGGGCGAAGAGTGCGATGGACGTGATGGAAGCGATCCGTTTCATGACATTTCTCCTTTTGAAGACGCCCTCTTCTGAGCGCGCCGGTTGGTCTTTTCCGTTCTGAACCCTGGTTATGCCGTGCGAAACAGCAGTAATCGTGCGAGCTCCGGCAGGGATCAGTTTGCTGGCTTCACGATGCAGTACGAGCAGCCGTCATGGCCTGGTGTAGAAACCCGGTTCTGCACTGATCCAATTCCGATCATGGCGAAACTTTCGAGGACAAGGAGCATGACTGCCGTGATGGGCGCGGGAGTATTTACAGAACAAACTGATTGGGAAGCGATCCGTTCCATGACGTTCTCCTTTTTGAAGTCGCCCTCTTCTGAGCGCCTCGTTCCTGCCAGCATCCCGAAGTTTTTGGCTTCAGGTGCTTGCCCTTACGCCGGTGGATAGTGCAAGCGCGGTGCCAAAGCGGGGCGAAGTTCGGGGATTTTACGCTTCCTGATCTTCGGCCTTGTATTTGCAATGGGATACGAGGGATGGAGTGACTCGCGATCCTGACAGCATCGCTGCGGACGGCGGTCAGTGGTATCCGAACGGATACCCGCGAGAACCGATCGGCTCCCGGGCGACAGCCACAACCGAGAATCACGAGAAGGAGGAGAGCTGGTTCGGATGATCGTCAATCTCTGGTGGTGGGGCTGATATGGTGGATGGGTTCCGAGTGACACGAATTCTTGCGCGGAAGAGGATTGCGAAAACGATGAGGTTTGCGGGAAAGATTGGCTGTGCGGCGGTGGGGATGGCGGCGGTGCTCGTGGCGACGGCTGGGGCGGAGGTGAAACTGCCGCATCTGTTATCGGACCATGCCGTGCTGCAGCGGGAAGGCCCGATCCATATCTGGGGTGAGGCGGATCCGGGGGAGACGGTCACGGTGCGCTTTCACGACCAGACGCGCATGGCGACGGCGGACGATCTGGGTAAGTGGAGCCTGTGGCTGATGCCGGAAAAAGCCGGCGGGCCGTACACGCTGTCGGCGACGGGGAGCGCAGGCGGAGCAGGTTTGACGGTGTCGGACATTCTGGTGGGCGATGTGTGGGTAGCGTCCGGGCAGTCGAATATGGAGATGCCGCTGGCAGGCTTTCCCAACAGCGCGGAACTGAAGAACGGACCCGAAGAGATTGCCCATGCCACGCTGCCTAATGTGCGCCTGCTGCGAGTGGAGAAGACGACATCGGAGTTTCCGCTGAACGACGTTTCGGCGTCGTGGACAGAGTGCAATCCGCAAACGGCAGCGGAGTTTTCGGCGGTGGCGTACTTTTACGGGCGGGAGATTAGCGAGAAAGAAAAGGTGCCGGTGGGACTGATCGATACGACGTGGGGTGGAACTCCGGTGGAGTCGTGGATCAGCCTGATGGGGATTTCGTCCGACGCGAGCCTGATGCCGCTGTTCAAGTCACGGGCGCTGTTTGCGCGGAACCTGGCGGATATGCCTGCGATTCTGGCGAAGGAGAAGCGCGAGCGCGATGCGGCGGTGGCCGCGCATCAGCCGCCTCCCGAGCAGCACTGGCATCCGAATCCTGCGTCGTGGGTGCCGGCGGCGCTCTACAACGGCATGATCGCGCCGGAGACGCAGTACACGATCAAAGGCGTGATCTGGTATCAGGGCGAGACGAACAGCGATCCGGAGCGGGCGCCGTTGTATGCGAAGGCGTTTCCGGCGCTGATTGCGGACTGGCGGAGGGATTGGGCGCAGGGGAATTTTCCATTCCTGTATGTGCAGATTTCAAATTTCTATTCGCCCAATGAGGACTGGGGCATGATTCGCGACGCGCAGCGCCGGACTTTGTTCGTCACAAATACCGAGATGGCGGTGACGCTCGATGTGGGAACAAAGGACAATGTGCATCCTCCGGACAAGCAGACGGTGGGCGCGAGGCTGGCGCTGGCGGCTCGGGCGATGGTGTATGGCGAGCGCGGCATCGAGTACTCAGGCCCCCTGTTCCGCGAAGCGACGGTGGAGGGTTCGGCAATGCGGGTGTATTTCGATCACGCGGAGAGCGGGTTGACGAGCACAGGCTCGCCGGCGGGTTTCGAGATTGCGGGCGAAGATGGAAAGTTCGTTCCGGCAACGGCGAAGATCGACGGCTCAACGGTGGTGGTGGAAGCGTCGGGAGTGAGCCAGCCTAAGTTTGTCCGCTACGGGTGGGCGAGCTGGACAGATGCCAACCTCTTTAATAAAGACAAGCTGCCTGCGTCGACGTTTACGTCGCAGTGAGTGCCGGGATGATCTTTGCGGATATCAATCTCGCGCGACGTCTGGAAGGCGCCGAAGGACATGCGTGCAAAGGTTTCGCCGAAGCGCGCCAGCGTCTCGATCCGGAGAGCACGTCTGCATGGATGGAATGCGCGGGCGCGTATGCGGTCTTCGACGGAGTGGACTCGCCGGTCACGCAGACTTTTGGGCTCGGTCTGTTTGAGGAGCCGAGCGAAGCTTCGATGGATCGGATCGAGCATTTCTTTTTGGATCGCGGGGCGGCGGTGATGCACGAGGTGAGTCCGCTGGCCGGGCTGGCGACGATTGACCTGCTGTGTGCACGGGGATACAGGCCATTTGAGATCAGCAGTGTGCTGTATCAGACCGTCGAAACACCGCAGTCAGAAGATGACGGAACGATCAGAGTTCGCGTAATTGGTCGCGAAGAGGCGGCGCTCTGGGCGAAGATCAGCGCGCGGGGCTGGGCGCATGACCATCCCGAGTTTCAGGGATTTCTGGAGCAGTTCGGGGCGCTGATCGCTGCGCGCGAGGACAGTGTGTGCTTCCTTGCCGAGATTGACGGACAAGCGGGAGCGGCGGGCGTGCTGTGTCTCCATGAAGGCGTGGCGTTGTTCGGCGGGGCCTCGACTGTGCCGGAGATGCGGCGTCGCGGGTTGCAATCGGCGCTGCTGCAAGCCCGGAAACGCTACGCATTCGAACACGGATGCGACCTGCTGATGATGGTGACCGAAGCAGGCAGCCAGTCGCAACGCAACGCGGAGCGAACAGGCTTCCGCATCGCGTATACGCGGATGAAGTGGCGGTTGCAGGCGGCAGCATCGGATATCGGAAAGGCTTGATTGCTTTTGCGTCCTCCCTGCCCGCGCCCGCATCTCTCCTAACTGAACGCTCATGGCTCGACTTCTGCCCCGCAGCTTCTACCTCGACTCGCCCGACGTCGTCGCGCGCAGGCTGCTCGGCAAGCTGATCACGCGCCGCATCGATAACCAGAAACTCTCCGGGCGAATCGTCGAAATCGAGGCCTATCTCGGCCTCGACGACCCCGCCGCGCACTCCTACAACGGCAAGACGGCGCGCAATGCCGTCCTCTTTGGACCGCCCGGCTTTGCCTACGTCTACTTCATCTACGGGATGTATTACTGCCTCAATGTCTCCTGCCAGCCCGACGGCCATGCCGGAGGCGTCCTTATCCGCGCCCTTGAACCGGTCGAAGGACTCGAAACCATGGCCCGGCTGCGTCATCTGCCCGCCTCGGCGAAGCCGCAACTGCTCACCTCCGGCCCGGGCCGCCTCTGCCAGGCGCTCGACATCACCCGCGCCGCTCACAACGGACTCGACGTTACCAGCCGCACTTCTCCGCTCCAGATCCTCGACGACGGCTTCGAGCCCGATCTGATCCGCTCCTCACCCCGCATCGGCATCCGCAAAGCGGTAGAACACCCGCTGCGTTTCGTCATCGAAGGCAATGCGTTTGTCAGCGGATAACTGCCCTGAACGGAGACAGCCGCATCATCTTGGATCCGGCAGGATCGCAAATCTGGTGCTGCTCCGCGCCGATCCCCTCGCCGACATCCACAGCACCACGCAGATTCAGGCTGTCTGGCTCCGCGGGAAGTATTTAGACCAGGCAGCCCTCGTCCAGTTGCTGGCAAAAGCAAAAGAGCAGGCCAGCAGGCACTGAACGCGCTTTCCCGCCATTACCTTCGTGACCTGTTCGGAACCGCCCCCGCTTCCTATCCTTAGGCACCATGCTCCGCCAAAAATCCGGGCTCGCGATTCTCGCGCTTGCGCTGGGATCAACCCTTACGCACGCCGCCGGAGCCAAGCCGCACATCGTTGCCTTGGGAGCCGTCTGCAAAGTCCCTTACTCCATCAATGGAGACCCCGCCGCAGCCCGTAAGGATGAGACTGATCTCCGCGTCCGCCCTCTGGTCGTCGACGGCAAGGTGAAGGAGTGGACCACCGGTGACGCCCACGACATCACCGATCGAAGCTTTGTTGTCCGCCGCGCTATCCGACTGAATGATGCCCTCCCCACGGATGCAGGTGGCCACACAGGGGCTGCGCGGTGGATCTGGCAGCGCGGCCCCTGGCTGCTCATCGACCGCCTCAGCGGCAAAGTCACCGCCCTGCGCCTGCCCGACTACGACCCCACCGTCTCCGAGGTCTCCTGGTTTCGCGACTACGCCGCCTACTGCGGGCTCAACTCGACCGGCCGCCAGCTTTATGCCGTCGTCGCCCAGATCGCCGCCCGCAAACCGGTGCTCAGCAAAAAGCTGCATGAGTGGAACCCCATCGATCATCCTTCTCCCGCTTGCACGCCGGCCTCGTGGCAACGCGAGCCGCTCCGCATCGCCTTCCAGCCCACCGGCGCGCAGCCGGTCAGCTTCGATCTCATCGGTCTCTCGGCGGTGCTGGTCGAGGACGGCGACGCTGACAACCCCGATCCGACCAATTGAGTACGGATTCCCGGACGTGGGAAAAGCCTCTTGACGCCGAGGTCTACACTTTACTCATGGACTCTTTTGACGACCTGCTGAGACTGGCGGAGATCGCGCACGGCCATCTCTGCGCCGGCCAGATCCTCGGCGTGCGGATGGCTACGCTCGGCTGCAGCCGCCTGGGCATTGAAGAGCCGCGCGGCAAAGACCGCAAGCGCCTCGTCACCTATGTCGAAATCGACCGATGCGCAACCGATGCCATTGGCGTCGTCACCGGATGCCGCCTGGGCAAGCGTGCCCTAAAGTTCCGCGACTGGGGAAAAATGGCGGCCACCTTCGTCGATCTCAAGAGCAACCGTGCACTGCGCATCGCCGCTCGTGAATCGTCAAAGGCCAGAGCCCGCGAGTTGTATCCGGAGATCGAGAACAAGAACCAGCAGCAGATGCGCGCCTACCGCGAACTTCCCGACAGCGATCTCTTCTCTGAAGAGTGGGTCGAGGTGCACATCGAGCCGAAGGAATTTCCCGGTTACAAGGGCGAACGCATCGTCTGCGCCGAATGCGGAGAAGGCATCAATTACGAACGGTTTATCCAGCGCGACGGGAAGACGCTCTGCATCGCCTGCGCTGATCCAGAAGCGCGGTACTACCAGCCTCTCGGTGACAAACCTATGGAATATGTAACTGAAGAGGTTACGATTCCAGGATCAAGATGCGACTGTCCGTAAATATGTAACCGATACAGCATCATTATGGGGCAACCTCACCGCCTCTCGACCACCTGCCCAACCCGGAATACCGTCGACTCTCCGAAATGCCGGCCCAGAATCTGCAGACCGATCGGCAGACCTGAACGCGACTCGCCGCATGGCACGGACATTCCGCAGATCCCGGCAAGATTCGCCGTCACCGTGTAGATATCCGCGAGATACATGGCCATCGGATCGTCGGTCTTCTCTCCCAGCTTGAACGCTGGAGTCGGCGCGGTCGGCGTCAGGATCGCATCCGCCTCGTCGAACGCCTTGAGAAAATCCTCGGTCAGCAACCGCCGCACCTGTTGCGCCTTCTTGTAATACGCGTCGTAGTAGCCCGCGCTCAGCACGTACGTGCCCAGGAGGATGCGCCGTTTTACCTCGGCGCCGAACCCGCCCTCGCGCGAGCAGTGATACATCCCCGCCAGCGTCGGCGTATTCGCAGCGCGATATCCGTACCGCACGCCATCGAACCGCGCCAGGTTCGCGCTTGCCTCGGCCGTTGCAATCACGTAGTACGTCGGCACGGCATATCTGGTGTGCGGCAACGAAACCGGCACGATCTCGGCTCCCGCCGCTCTCAGTCGTTCGATGGTTGCCTCGACCGCCGCGCGCACCTCGGGCTCGAGACCCTCGCCGAAATACTCCGGCGGAACACCGAGCCGTAGCCCGGTCACGCCCTTGTCAATTTCGGCAAGATAATCTGGAACCGGCTCAGTCGACGAGGTCGCATCCATCGGATCGTGCCCAGCAATCACTCCGAGCACCTTCGCCGCATCACGCACCGTCGTCGCAAACGGCCCCACGCGATCGAGCGAAGACGCAAAGGCGATCAGCCCGTAGCGCGACACGCGCCCATACGTCGGCAGCACGCCCACGACGCCGCAGAACGACGCCGGCTGCCGGATCGATCCACCGGTATCTGTGCCGAGAGTCGCCACTGCCATCCCGGCCGCGACCGCCGCTGCTGATCCGCCGCTTGATCCGCCCGGAACGCGATCGGTCGCATACGGATTTCGCACCGGCCCGTATGCCGAATTCTCGTTCGACGAGCCCATCGCAAACTCGTCGCAGTTCAGCTTGCCCAGCAGCACCGCACCCGCGTCGATCAGCCGCTTCACCGCTGTCGCCGTATAAGGAGGCCGATAACCTTCGAGAATCTTCGATCCCGCCGTTGCCGGCTGTCCATCGACCACGAGAACATCCTTGATGCCCATCGGCACGCCCGCCAATGCTGGCAGAGTCTCGCCGGCCGCAGCCTTCGCGTCGATCTCCCGCGCCCGTGTCAATGCACCCTCGCGGTCGAGCGACAGAAAGGCGTGGATCGTCGCATCCTCTTCGTCGATGCGGCTGAAGCACAGCCGTACCGCTTCTACAGCCGTCATCGAGCCCTTCGCGATGCCTTCCACAAGTTCATCAATGGACGGCAGCTTTACTTCTGAAATTTTCGTCGTCATGAATTGATCCAACGGCCGTCAGAATACGGCCGAGCCTTATCGCTCAATCACCTTAGGGACCTTGAAGAAGACCCCGTCTGTCTCGGGAGCACACGCCATCACGCGTTGTCGATCGAGAGACGGGACAATCCGGTCCTCGCGCAGGGACGCATTCACGGCTTCGCCGCCGTCAAGGACGTCGGAAACCTGCGCCATCGGCGTAATCGCAGCCGTGTCCAGCTCATTTAATTGCGCGACGTAACCGAGGATTGCATTCAGGTCCCGCTCCATGCGGATCTCTTCCTCCGCCGTTAGCTCCAGGTTCGCCAGCTCCGCGACGCGGCGCACATCTTCAGCAGCAACTCTTTCGTTTTCGGCCATAGACGACTTCGTAGATAAACTTCCGGATGTTACCTTAAATGTTACTGTTTTCTATTCAATTATCGCAGACCTTGCTTTGGGGGACGATTGAGGTATAGATCGCCGTTCAGATTTGCCGAAAGAACATATTGGAATATACGCAGTCTGGGGCTGCTTCCGGATCGTTTTCTGAAGGGAGGCCGAGGCGTAATCCATGTTGGTGCGAACCTGGGACAGGAGAGGTTCGTGTACGCTGGTTACGGCTTGAAAGTAGCCTGGGTCGAGCCGCTACCCGACATTTTCAGAGAACTCCAATCGAATTTGACCGACTTTCCCGATCAAACTGCCTACAACTGTCTGATCGCCGCGGAAGACGGGAAGAAATATGAGTTTCACGTCTCAGACAATGAAGGCTCCTCGTCGTCGATTTTGGAGCCCTCCAAGGAGCTTGGTCACGTCTGGCATAAGATCGGTTTTCACTCGATCGAGATGGAGGCGCTCTCGCTGCCCACGTTTATTCGCACGAAAGGTATCGATCTGGCAGCTTTTGACATCCTGGTTCTCGATGCGCAGGGTGCGGAATTGCTTATCATGGAAGGCGCGAAAGACATTCTGTCTCATTTTCGATACATCCAGTGCGAGGCTGTGAACTTTGAAATCTACTCCGGCTGCTGCCTCCTGCCGGACATGGATGCATTTCTATCGAAACAGGGATTCAAACAGAAAGGGAGGTTTATCTTAGCAAGAGCCCCTAACGGCGGACGTCAATGGGATGTACTCTACGGGCGCGCCTGATCTTCCTTGCGGCCTGGCGCCAGAGAATTTGCATCAGAGATGTCCCTCTTCATAGGATCACCTCTACGTAAGAGTCCAGAGTCCACATTGGGAAGGCGCCTGTTTTCGCAGCCGTCCCTGAAGAACTCTACCCAAGCGTCTCCGCGAGCGCGTCTTCCCACCTGGGCAGCTCTACTCCGAATCGAGCGCGCAGTTTGGAATTCGATAGAACAGAATTCTTCGGCCGCTTTGCCGGAGTGGGATATTCAGCGTCTGGAATCCCCACTACCTCGGGCCAGGGCTTGTGCTCCGGCGGAACAGAACGGTGAAAAATCTCCTTCGCGAAGCCGCACCAGCTCGTCTCACCCGCGCAGGTCATGTGATAAATCCCGGACCAGTCAGCGCTTTGCAATGAGTCGTCCGCATCCAGCCGATCGATGACCACCCGCGTCCCCATGGCCAGCTCCGCCGCTGTCGTGGGAGCACCGATCTGATCGTTCACCACGCGAAGCTTGTCGCGTTCTTCCCCCAGCCGTAGCATCGTGCGCAGAAAATTCTGACCATGCGGACTATATACCCAGCTGGTGCGAAAAATCAGATACCGTCCAGCGGCCTCGGCGATATTCCGCTCACCAGCCAGTTTGCTCGCTCCATAGATATTGATCGGATTAGGCGCATCGTCCTCGATCCACGGCTCCGTCTTCGAGCCGTCGAACACGTAATCCGTGGAGTAGTGCACGAGCAGGGCGTTGAGCTTCCGCGCTTCTTCGGCAAGAACTCCTGCCGCTTCGCCGTTCACTTTCATGGCCAGCTCTTGTTCCGCCTCCGCCCGATCAACCGCCGTATACGCCGCCGCATTGAGCACAATCTCCGGACGCACCTCGGCCATTGCCTCGCGAATCGTCTTCGGCCTGCTCAGATCGCACTTGTCGCGCCCCAGCGCCGTCACTTCTCCGGCACTTAGAAACGTCCGCTGCAATTCGATGCCAAGTTGCCCCTGTGCTCCCAGGATCAGAACGCGCTTGGGCGTCACGGAAAGACCTCCGCATCCTTCAACCGTACACCTTGCTGATCTTTCGCGGAAACAATGGCGTCTTCGGGCGAAATCGGCCACGCAATCCCCAGCTCGGGATCGTTCCACAGCACCGTTCGCTCACCGGCCGGCGAGTAATAGTCCGTCACCTTATAAGAGAATCCCGCCTTCTCGCTCAGGACTGCAAAGCCATGCCCAAAGCCGGGAGGAATCCACAGCATCAATCCGCTCTCTCCCGAAAGCTCCACTGCGATATGCTTGCCAAAATCTGGCGAGCTGCGTCTTAGATCGACGGCCACATCCACCACCGCCCCATAGGCCACGCGCACAAACTTCCCCTGCGGCTGCGTGATCTGATAGTGAATTCCGCGAATGACGTTCTTTGCCGACACAGAAAAGTTATCCTGCCGCCATTCCGTCGGCAGTCCTGCCTCGCGCATCTCGCGCTCGTTGTAGGTCTCGAAGAATGCTCCTCGCGCGTCGTTGAATATCTTTGGAGTAAACAGCAGCACCTCAGGCAATGCGGTTTCCGTGATCTGCATGCGGCTAGACCGCCCCACCCGGAAAGCTCGGCTCGCTCAGCAGCGAAATCAGATATTGCCCATAGCCGCTCTTGCGCACCGGGGCCGCCAGCGCCTCCAGCTCCTCCGCGGATATGTAACCGTATCGGTACGCAATCTCCTCGGGACACGCGATCTTCAGCCCCTGCCGCCGCTCAATCGTATGGATAAACATCCCCGCCTCGAACAGCGAATCATGCGTGCCCGTATCCAGCCACGCCATGCCCCGGCTCATCCGCTCAACCTCGAGCGTGCCCCGGTTCAGATACTCCCTGTTCACATCGGTGATTTCGAGCTCTCCACGCGGAGAAGGCTTCAGCGCCGACGCGATTGCTACCACCTCATTATCGTAGAAATAAAGCCCGGTGACTGCGTAGCGAGATTTCGGCGCCGCCGGCTTCTCTTCCAGGCTGATCGCCCGTCCGGCTTTATCGAACTCCACCACCCCATACCGCTCCGGATCATGCACCTGGTACGCAAAAACCGTTGCGCCACTGGTCTTCTTCGCCGCCCGCTGCAATTGCCCCGTCAACGAATGCCCGTAGAAGATGTTGTCGCCCAGCACCAGCGCGCTGGGATCGTTCCCGATAAAGTCCTTGCCGATAATAAAAGCCTGCGCCAGGCCATCCGGACTCGGCTGCACGGCATAGGTCAACTCCATGCCCCAGCGCCGCCCGTCCCCCAGCAGTTCCGCGAATCGCTGCGTATCCTGCGGCGTCGAGATGATCAGAACCTCGCGAATTCCCGCCAGCATCAGCGTGCTCAGCGGATAGTAGATCATCGGCTTGTCATACACCGGCAGCAGTTGCTTCGAAACCACATGCGTGACCGGATACAGCCGCGTTCCGGATCCGCCCGCCAGAATGATCCCCTTCATCATGCCGGCCGCTCCACACTCGGGCGTTCTGCATAATTCAGATCGATCCACTGCTGATACGCGCCTGACCGCACATCATCCACCCAGGCCAAGTTCTCCAGAAACCACTCCACCGTCTCCCGGATGCCACTCTCAAACTGCTTCTCCGGACGCCACCCAAGCTCATTCGCGATCTTCTCCGCGTTGATCGCATAGCGGCGATCGTGCCCCGGCCTGTCTTTCACGTAGGTGATCAACTCGCGCCGGCTGCCGATCTTCGCATCCGGCCTCAGCTCATCCAGAATGTCGCAGATGGTCGTCACCACATTGAGATTAGTCCGCTCACTCGATCCGCCGACATTGTACGTCTCGCCGATCCGCCCCCGCTCCAGCACTTGCCGAATCGCAGCGCAGTGATCCCCCACAAACAGCCAGTCCCGCACATTCAGCCCGTCTCCATAGACCGGCAGCGGCTTTCCTTCCAGCGCATTCAGAATCACCAGCGGGATCAGCTTCTCCGGAAACTGAAACGGGCCATAGTTGTTCGAGCAATTCGTCGTCAGCACCGGGAGCCCATAGGTGTGAAAGTAAGCCCGCACCAGGTGATCCGACGAAGCCTTGGATGCAGCATAAGGACTGTTCGGCGTATACGCGGTCTCTTCGGTAAAAGCCGGATCATCCGTCCCCAGCGTCCCATAGACCTCATCCGTCGAAACGTGAAGAAATCGGAACGCCGCCTTATCTTCCGCCGGCAACCCACTCCAGTACTTCTTCGCCTGTTCCAGGAGCGAAAACGTCCCGACAATATTTGTCTGAATAAAAGCGCCCGGCCCGGCAATTGAGCGGTCCACATGGCTCTCCGCAGCAAAGTGCAGAATCGCCCGCGGCTTGTATTTCTCCAGCAGCGACCCCACCAGCGCGCCGTCGCCGATATCGCCCTTCACAAACACATGTCGCGAATCGCCTTCGACCGACACCAGATTGCGGCGATTGCCCGCGTATGTCAGCAGGTCCAGATTCACAATCCCGGCCTTGGTCTTCGCAATCCAATTCAGCACGAAGTTGGAGCCGATAAACCCCGCGCCACCCGTCACCAGTATCGTATCGTTCACGCCGCTCCGATTCTCCGCATCCTGGTTCAATTCCCCCGTCAAGCCTGGTCGAAACTGCTCCGGAGGCCAGTCTACCTATCGTACGTGAACGCATCGCCCGGTTGGGATGGCCCAATCGGGGCAGGCGTGCCGAAGACCGAACAAGATCGAGAATCTGGATATCGTTGCGAAAGTGTCAGCTGCCCGAGCGTCTATCCGTCCCCGGCGTCGGAGACGTACTCCCCGGTTGCCTCGGTCTGACAGTCTCAGACACACGCACAGCCGTTGCGCGGGCGAACATTTGAGCGGTCCGTGACCTCATCGGGAGCACCATCATGGCTCCGATTTGCAGAAGCGCGAAAAGTATCTCCCCTGCTCTATACATTTCGAACATATCGGTCACCCCGTTCCCGTGCCTTGGCTGACTCGAGCGACATTCTCAGCTGTTGATTCTTGATGAGCAGCTCGCATATCCACTGCTGCGCACACCTCAAGCGCTCCTGCCATTCTTCCTCTCGTCCCCGATCCGGCAGAGTACTACCGGCAGCCGCCTGGGCAAAAGACTCCTGATGTTGATGGACAGCAATAACATCCCCAATGCAAATCGTTGTCATGCTTTCGCTCCTCATCCCCATTTCGGGGCGATCTCTGACTGCATCCTCGACAGAACCCCTGACCGATCCAGCTAGACCAGGTGAATCGCAACATCGATGTTGTTTCGTACCGCTTTCGAATACGGACACTCCTGGTCTGCGGCATCCACCAGGGCCTGTGCGACTTCGCGCTCCAAACCCGGCAGGCTTACATTCAGACGAGCCTGTATGAAGTAGCCGCCGCCCGCAGTGCCCAGATCCACTTCCGCGTCGATCGCCATGTCAGCCGGCAGAGCGACCTTCATCCTGCGAGACACAACCCCCAGCGCCCCTTCAAAGCAGGCCGACCAGCCCGCGGCGAACAGCTGCTCGGGATTGGTGCCCGTCCCCGGCGTTCCAGGCAGGGAAAGCTTGATGTCCAGGTGGCCATCGTCGCTGCGCGAGGCGCCCCCGTCGCGCCCACCCGTCGTGTGGACCTTGGCGGTGTAGATCACTTTTTCGAGTTTCGTCATGGTAGATTCCCCCTTGAATCGCCTTCGTGCTATTCAATTTTCCTTTTGGATTTGTTACCCAGGTCGTGACCGGAGATCTACGACGTGGCCACAGTTGCGAGAGTAGAGCAGAGCGCTTCCGCGCGAAACCTCAGGAACTCCAGCACGAGTCCTGTATTTTTCTGCAGGCACGCGTTTCGCGCAAATGGGGATGTACAGGGGTAACAAAAACGGGGGTGGGGGGTGGGGGTCACTCCACCGTCAAAGTCAGCTGCACGGAATGGCTCAACCCCGGAGCGGTACCCGTCACGGAAAGGGTGTAACTCCCCGGCGGCGTGGGATAGGTCGAGGCTAGAGGTGGAGTAGTGGTGGTGGACGACCCGCTCCCTGGTTTGACTCCCAGGCCGCACCCGGTCAGTCCCAGACCGCACCCGATCAGAGTCACCACAAGTCCGAGCAGCAGGAGATTCCTCCCCCTGCGCCGTCGCCTGGCAAGGAAGCCGATCGGCACCGCCATGGCCAGAGCGAACCCGATCTTCGCGAACCCGCCCTTCACCGCCGCACTCGACCCCGACTGTCCCGTCGCAATGGTCACCATCGAAGTTGCCGTGCTGCCTCCGGTAAGCGTCAGCGACGCCGGGTTTACGGTGCATGTGGCGTTCTGCGGAGCGCCGGTGCAGGCCAGCGCCACCGTCCCGGTCGAGCCGGCGACAGGCGTGACCTGTAACTGGAACGTCGCCGTCTGACCGCTGGTCAGCACCGCCGAGGAAGACCCGCTCACCTGCAGGGTGAAATCCTCCCCGGCTGCCAGTAAGCGCGACCTTCAGGGGCGCGGCCAGGTTGCCCGCACTCACGGTGAGCCCGCCACTCAGGGGGCCGGCCTGGGGTGGGCTAAACACCACCCCGAACTGGCAGGTGGCCCCCACCGCCAGGCTTGCCCCACACGCATTCGCCACCGACTGCATCGCGAAATTTCCCGTCACGCTCGCGCTCAAGCCATTCAGCGCGACTCCGCCATTGTTAGTCAGCGTGACCGTCTGCACCGCGCTCGTCTGTCCCACTGCATAGGCGCCGAAGTTGATCGTCGTCGGCGTCGCCGAAAACCCCGCCGGAGCCGGCCCGGTCCCGGCCAGCGTTACCGTCTGGCTGCGAAGCGCATCGCTCACGATCAGCGTCCCCGCTTCGGCGCCAAGCTGAGTCGGCACGTAATTCACCGCTATGGCACACGTCGAGTGCCCTGCGAGCGACGTGCCGCATCCATTGACCGCGTTGAAGTCTCCGCTCACCTGAGTCGCGATCAACTGCAGTGCCTG
>Ga0210398_10000546_pt1 | contig 42397 bp, 33 predicted proteins | sample IncBWC4OmetaG_FD_161047 | JGI IMG/M metagenome (GOLD analysis project Ga0210398, IMG submission 161047) | Forest soil microbial communities from Barre Woods Harvard Forest LTER site, Petersham, Massachusetts, United States - Inc-BW-C-4-O | ecosystem: Environmental > Terrestrial > Soil >...
CTGACGAATATGGACCGGACGATCCGCGGTGGGAGGCGGTGCACCGCTTTCTCGATGGACTGAGTCCGCTGCCGGAGCGGCGCCAGGTCGAGCGCTGGATGTCGGACGATCTCTCGGTGCAGCGCTACATCAAGGCGCACAAGAAAGTCTGGTCGATGATCGGGCGGCGCATTGGGGCGAGTCCGGTCGATCCGGAAGATGCGTGGGAGTCCGTACAAGATCGTATCGCCGAGCACGACCGGCGCGATCGGTTTTCGTTGCCTGGGCGCGGGATCGAGCATCTGCGCGTTGTGGACGGCGGGCTTGCTGAAGGCATGCCGCGCCGGCGCATTCCGTGGCGTGTGATCTCGGCGAGCGCTGCGGTTCTTTTGATCGGGACGACGTACGTCGTCGTGAGAGTTGCTACTGGGCCGTCGGTGGCGGTGAGTTATGTGGCGATGCGTGGTGAGACGCCGCATGAGCAGCGGTTGCCTGACGGCACACGCGTCGTGCTCGCGCCGGACAGCCGGCTCTCGTTCGCGATCGATCGCGCGGGGGATCACGTCGCGACGTTGGTCGGCGAGGCATCGTTTGCCGTCGAGCATCGCGCGGATCGCGTTTTTCTCGTGCGCGCCGGGGACATCGAGACGCGGGATCTCGGCACCGAGTTCGACGTGCGCGCGTATCCGGGTGGAGATGCGCGGGTGGCCGTCAAGAGCGGGCGGGTGTCGGTGCGGACGCCGTACGGGACCGAGGTGCTCGATGGCGGACGTTTGGAACAGGTCGACATCGCGGCGCGCGCGGTGCGTGTGACTGCGGTGAGCTCGGCGTACTTCGACTGGACAGCCGGACGATTGGCGTTCACGGATACGCCACTTCGCGAGGTCGCCGAGACGATCGGACGAAAGTACAATCTCGACATCGAGATCGCGGACGCCGGTCTCGCCGCCGTTCCAGTCACGATCACTGTCGCTGACGGCACAGTGGAGCACACGCTCGGGCTGCTCACGCAGACGGTTGCTGGTCTGCAATACAATCTCGCCGAGCATAAGGTTCAGCTATTCCGGCAATAGAGAACCTGATGTAGTGTGGGGGGCTTAAAGATGCATCCCCACCTCATTGGGAGGCCTAAGTCCTGGCCTGCACCGCCCGGCGGTTCGCTCTATTGCTTCTCGCCGCTTCCGTCCCATTGGGGGTGGAGCGCTTGCGCGCGCAAACTCTGGCGAGTTCCGGAGCGACTCCGCTGGAGCGGGTCGTCAACGTCGACCTGCGTGACGCGACCGTGCGTGAGGCGCTCGATGAGATCCACCAGTCGACTGGCGTCGACTTCAACTTCGAGACGCTGGTCGTCAACTCGCTTGCCCAGAGAGTCACACTCCACGACTCCCGCACCACGCTAGCCCGCGCCCTCGGCTTCGTTCTACGCGGCACCGGGCTCGTCGCGCAGCCTTTCGACTCGGCCATCATCGTCCGACAGGCTCCGCCGTCCGTCGTCCGGGGGCGAGTTCTGAACTCGCATACCGGCGCTCCTATCCCTGGCGCCACGATCGTCATCGTGGGCCTCTGGCACCATGGGGTTACTACGGACAGCGGGTCGGTCCGTATGGACTCGGTGCCGAATGGCACCTTCACCGTCCAGGCGCGCCTTGTCGGCTACCATCCCGTGTCCCAGACGGTCACGGTCACTGAGAACAGCCGGCAAACTGTCGAGTTTCGCGTCGAGCAGTTTACCGGTGAGCTCGAACGGGTCGTTGTGACCGGAACGGTTACGCCCACTTTGGTGGCCGACATACCAACGCCCATCAGCGTCATCACCAGTGACGAGATGCAGGAGCAGCACCTGACCCGAGTCGACGAGATCTTCCGTGGTCAGGTCCCGGGGAGCATCGCTTGGGACCAGGGCAAGGACGATTACTACAGCACAATTAGCGTGCGCGGCATCAATTCGTTCAACATCAACAACATCAAGACGTACATCGACGGGGTCGAGGTTGCGGATCCCGCGTATGCTGCTGTCGATGTCAACAGTATCGATCACATAGAGGTCATCCGCGGCCCCGAGGCTTCGACGATCTACGGATCGGATGCCAGCGGAGGTGTGATGCAAATCTTTACCAAGCATGGCGAGCGGGCGACCGACCATCCCACGCTCGACGCGTCAGTTGCTGAGGGCATCGTCCAAGATCCTGCGCAGCCCGGCGCCGCACTGCAACAGAAGTACAGCGTATCATTGGAACGGGCGCACGGTGATGCGAGCTACGACCTAGGCGCGTCTTATCGCCACGTGGGTGACTGGCTCCCTGGCTACTATTCGTCAGACCCCAGCGCCTACGCCGGAATTCACCTCGATGAGCGGCCGGTCTCCGTTCAACTCTCGGCTCGTTATCTCGAAAGGACATTCCCGGCCATTGAGTCGCCGGCTCTCATCGCCACGGGTATCCCGGCGTTCGGGAAGCCGCAGAACGTTACGGACATGGAACGGGAAGAGACGTACGGACTCAATCTCGTCTATCGTCCTCTCGAAGCGTGGACACATAGCCTCACGATCGGTTACGACCGCTCCGAGCTCGAAGAAACGCGCACGTCGCCACAACACACGAGCCCCGCCGACACGTTACTCGCATCATTTGACCAAGCTAGCGCCAAGGCGTCCATCGCTTACAACTCGTCCGTGCATGTTCCAATTGGCCGGGGTTGGGATGCAGTAGCAACAATCGGGTTCGATCACTACGAACGTACATCGGATCAAGTTGGTCTCTCACAATTACCCGCGGTCGTAGGATTCGCGTCCTCCCCGGCCGCAACTATCAACCGCAATCCCGTCAGCAATACGGGCGGTTTCGGTCAGATCCAGATCGATGTGCTGGAGCATCTATTCCTGACAGGTGGACTGCGCGCTGACGTCAACAATGGCTTCGGCCCGCATTATGGTGTGGCGCTGGCGCCTCGAATCGGAGCTTCCTTCGTTCAACCCTTGGGTGATGTGGTTTTTAAGGCGAGGAGCTCATACGGATCGGCGATCCAACCCGGCCTATCGGCGCAACGTGATTCCGCGACTCTTATGGGAGCGATTCAGCGCGCGAATTCGGTGCTGGCACCTGAACGTCAAGACGGTGGTGACGGCGGACTCGATCTCGAGTTCGGCCACTCCGGATCGTTCTCGGTCACGTATTACAACCAGCGAGCGCACGATCTGATCATTCACGAGCAAGTAGCAGTGACACAAGGAACGCCGATCTTTCAGTATCAAAATCTTGGCGAGATCAAGAACGAAGGGCTGGAGGTAAGCGGAACAGTTACCTGGCCACTCGTGCGCTTGACCGCGCAATACTCGTACACATCCAGCAAGATCATCAAACTCGGAGGCGACACGACCGGCTCCTACCGTGTGGGCGACCAAGCGCAACTCGTGCCACTGACGTCAGGTGGGATGACGATGAGCGTCACACCGTGGCGGGGCGCGGATATTGGTGCCGGGGCGACGTACATTGGTTATTGGACGAGCATGGACGTCGTGAAGGAAGTGCTGCCCGCGGATTCGCTGCTTACACCTCGTCAGGAACTCAAGCGTTGGCCTGGCTTCGTCAAGCTGCGGCTCACGATTGACCAGCAATTCAGCCGGCGCCTCTCGGGTTGGATCAGCGTCGATAACCTGACCGACAACCACGCAGTCGAACAACTTGCATCGTTTGTGACGCCCGGACGCACGACCACCCTTGGCCTTCGCGTCCAGTACTGACGGGAGCGGTGACTTGCCGCCCCCGTCAGAACCTTGGCCTAGAAGTGATATCCGGCTACCGGCTCGCCAGCCTGAGTGACGGTCCCGAGGGTGACAGCCGCCACGCCCGACTGCATAGCGCTCGGCGCAACATAGCCCTGCTTGATGGTGCTGTGCATTGTCTTGCTTTCTCCCAGATGAGTTGGTTTCACACGGCGACGGCGAGTGTAGTAGCCGCCGGATAGGTGGGAAGGCCGCGGACCGCCCACCGCTGATTCATCACTTGCAGCCAGAACTCGAGCGCTAACGTTCGCGTGACCGCGAACAGCACCGCGTCATCGCCGGTGCGAGCGCGTTCAACTGCCTGGCGCACTTTAGCAATGTCGATGCAGCCTAGCTCGGCGAGGATCGACGACTTCAGCATTCGCCCTATCGTCGCCCCTTCTCGACTCACCGCCCAACGCGTGCGACCGCTGATCGCGCCCTTGTCGCGACGCTCACGAATGACCTCGGGAAGTACACCTTTCATCGCCTCGCGCATGAGCACCTTCTTGGTCGCCGACTCGATCCGCAATTCACGGGGAAGGCGGAGGCAGAACTCAACGAATGGGCGATAGAGGTATGGACAGCGCATCTCTATCCCATTCTCGAATTCGCCGCGATCGATGCAGGCCACGAGGTGAACAATGTCTGCTTCACCCTGCCCCGCGAACTTGTGTCCGATCGGGGCGGCGTTGAGACCGCGATTCCAGGCGGTGCGGTCGTTCAAGCCGAGTCGACGGGCGAACGTTGGGTTGATCCAGTCATACACCTGCGCCCAACGTGGCGCCGCTAGGCGGCGAAGGCTGGACGGCAGCAAGGGAGCGATCGCGTTATCGACGGCGTACTTCCAGAATGGCTTTTTGCCGAGGACAGACCAGCGCCAGAGTTCGCGAATTGTCTCGAGCACGCGACCGCGGGCGAGCCAGTCGGCGAAGAAATACAGGTTGCCAGCGACGAAGTGGTCGGGGCCGACGCCGCTGAAGAGCACGCGGCCGCCGGCGTTGCGTACGATCGAGCAAAGGGCGCGGTTGCGGGCGTACATCGGGTACAATGGGTCGGGCAGGTCGTTGGGCGGCGGGGGTTCGCCGTCGTCCTGCCAGAGCCAGTAGTCGGTGATCGTCTCGAAGCGGACCCCGTACTGCTCGACGACGGCGCGAGCGTACGACGACTCGTCGTCGAGAGAGTCGACCATCATCACGGTGCCGGCGATCCCGTGTGGGATTCGGCCGGCGCGGCGCATGGTTTCGGTCAGTGAGACGAGCGAGGAGGAGTCGAGACCGCCTGAGAGTTGCGACCAACAGTCGTCGGCGCCCGTCAGGTTTGAAATGAGCGCGCGCTCGAGTAAAGCGCGGAACTCGGCGGAGCTTTCCTCGGCCGAGGCGTGGTCGGCCGGCTGGAACTCGGCGGCGGACCAGTAGCGCTTGAGCGCGGTGTCGCCGGCGCGCGTGATTAGGACGTGGCCCGGAGGGAAAGCGCGGACGCCGCGGTAAGGCGTGCGGTGGTCGCGGTCGAAGCCCGAGAGAATGAACTCGGCGATGTAGTCGAGGTCATAGTCGGTGCCCTCGGCCAGGCGAGCGGCGTGGGAGGAGAACGCCAGCTCGTCGGGCTTGGTGCGATAGTACAGAGGCCTTACGCCGAAGGCATCGCGCGCGGCGATTGCCTGGTGAGTCACCGTGTTCTGGGCGACGAAAGCGAAATCGCCGAGGATGTCGCGGACGCAGGAATCACCGCGCGTCGCGATGGCCGAGGCGATCAAGGCGAGATCGGCGGTGTCGGGTGAAACGTCGGACCACGAGCGGATCTCCTCGCGGTTGTCGAGGCGTGCCGTGCCTACGACCGTCCAGTCGCCGCAGCGAACTCCTTCGTCGGCCGGGACGCCGCCTGGGCGCACCAGTGTGAAGAACGAGGGCATGAGATCAGGCGAAGGCGACGTAGTGTCGGAGCGCTTCGCGATCCTCGTTGAGCGGCTCGCCTCGGTAGGTCACCCAGGCGTGCGCGCCGAACGGGTACTGTCGCATGCCGAACGTCAGCTCGACGGGGACACCGCGGCGGCGGAGTAAGTACCAGAGTGCCAACGATTGCTCGAGGCACTCGATGCGGCCCGGGATCAGTATGGCGGCAGCGACGATCGAGCGCGCGGAGGCATCTAACGTCGCCGCGTCAGGTTCCGTGGTCGTGGAGCGATCGCGCACGCGCGATTGGAGCAATGCGTGCGTGCGAGCGAAGCCGATCACGAGTAGCATCAGCTTGATCGCGATCAACGCGACGGCGCTGTCGATGGCCCGAATTCGCTTCATGGCGCGAATTCGCGTCATCATTGGGCACGCTCGAAGCGGACCAGGGAGGCAGCGAGCAACTCCGTGGTCATGGTGGAAGCGTCGGCCGCGATCTGTTCGCGTGGCGCATCGTACCGCGCTTCGAGCGCGTCGACGATCTCGCCGAGCGTGGTCCCTTGCTTCAGCATGTCCCAGATGAACGCACCGCTCTCGTTCAGCGTGTAGTACGCCCCGCCCGAGAGATCGAGCAGCATGGTCTGACCGTGCTGCGTCGCGCGCGACACGCGCGGCGACGCGATCAGGCGGTCGGACAACGAAACGGCTGGCTTCCCGCGGGCGCGCCGGAAAAAGCTCGCGATCATCGGAACAGAGGGATCGAACTCACTTCATACGACCCGTCAGCGGCGCATTCTCACTGACTGCTTGCCTGTGGCGGCATAGATATGCCCACTGAGTCACACCCGCAACTGTAAAATGTTGCCAGAAGCAATACGCGACGAGGACGATACGTGGTGTTGAAAACGGAGTGCTTATGAACGGTGCGGCTACAACGGATGGCGCATGAGTTTGCGCGCGATGAGCGCCGAGAACTCGTCGGGATCGACGGTCCGCGACAAGAGCATCGGCGTGAGCCCCGTCAACGCCTTGCACTCGTCCGCCAACTTTCGCGGCGACGAGTAGCCCAGCCGCGGCGCGATAATCTTGAGGCGGAGCCCGCCCCGGCGCACCAGGAAGTACACGCGGACCACGCGGGCCGATCGCAGGAGACCACTAGGCGACGTCAGCCCGGCCTTGGTGAGGGCACGGCCGAGCGTCATGCGTGACATACCCGCGACGCGGCGGAAGGCATCGACCGATCTGATTGTTTCCGGGGCGCGAAACAGCTCGGCCAGCGCGCGACGGAGCTCGGGTCGCACGGTCGTGAGGGCCCCCTCGACCCGCGCCAGCACCTCGTCCGTCAGCGAGGCCGCCGGCGCGGTCTCGAGCAGGTCGCGAAAGTAGGTCGGCCGGTCGTCGCAGTTGAAGAGCACGACGTCGCGAACGCCAAGGGCCGCAACGTCGTGCATGGAGTCGGCCGTGAGCGTCGTGTACACCACGACGTGCACGCCCGGATAGCGCGCGAGCAACGGTCCGAGTCGCTCGGCCCCCGGCCGACCAGGACCCTGCGGATCGACCACCGCGCAATCGGCGCGACCCTGTCGCAACGCTGCGTCGAGCTCCGACATCGTCGCGACAGTCGTGACCTCATGACGCCCCGCGGCGACCACGCGGAGTGTTTGCAGGAGCCGGTCGGGCAGGAACGCGATGACATCGATCGATCGCGTCGACGGCAGGACGTGATCGGCGAGCGCTGGCAGCACACGCAAACGGCGACCCAGGTGCAACCGCATGGTCAGGAATCGACTCCGGCCAATGCGCGGATAGCGGTGACGACCCGCGCAACGGCGGGCGTGGCCGCGACCTCCGGCGATCCCCGCGCCGCGATCGCTCCGGCGGCAACCGACGGAAGACCGAACTCCAGCGCGAGCTCCGCGGCGCGCGAGAACGCACGGCGCGCCCGATCGGGTCGCCCGAACCGTGCGTGCCCCTCCCCGACGAAGAGGGCATAGTGGGCCGCATGCGTGCCCGTCAGCGATTCCCGGCGCAGCCGAAGCCGGTACTGCTCAAACTCGCTCTCGTTGTGCTCCAGCACCGCCAACCGCATGAGGTTGAGGCCTGCCCACCACCGGAGGTCCCGCTGATGCGACGTCGAATGAATGACGAAGTACGCATCGTGCGCCGCGCCACGCAACCCGAGACTGCCGAGCGCGGTCGCGAGATCATTCAACGCCCGGTCACGGTTCGCGACATCCTGGTACAGTGTGAACGCTTCATATAGAAGCAGTACCGCCCGCTCATATTCCTGGCGGACAATCGCGACGCCACCACGATCGTGGAGCGCCGCGGCCCGGACCGCCTTGAGCTCTGGCCCGACAGCGCCGACAATCACCTGGTCGAGCACGGACTCGGCTTCCGGCAGCTCACCGCGCTGCGCCGCGACCGCGGCCAAGCCAACGCGCGCGAGCATCGCGCTGTGCCTATCGCCGATCTCGGAGGCAACGTCGAGACCGAAGCGGTACACCCGGTCAGCCTCAGGTAGCTTGCCCATCATCCGGAGACAGAGGCCGGCACGCACCGCGCAAACCGGCAACGCCCGCGCGTCCGACGCCGATCTCGCATTCATTAGGACCGTGTCGTACACGTCGGCCGCCAACGACCACTGCGCGCTATCCTGCAGGACCTGCGCGTACGCCATGAGACAGTCGTTCACCGGCGCCGCGCGCGCGCTGGAGAAGACCGCGACCGCCGAGGCGAGCTCCCCGAGCGCGGCGCGCATCGCACCCGGCGCGACGCGCGCGATCGCTCGCCGAACAGTGACGAATTCACGAAACGTCGGTGCGCGCTCGCGGACGTGGCGCCAGACCCAGCGGTCGACGAGCCTCAGCACGACGAGTCCGGCCGACGTCGCCTCCCACTCCTGGGTGCCGGTCTCGGAGGCGCCGAGTGCCTCGAAGTACGCTATGTGACGGAGCGGGCTAAGACCCTCCTCGCCGCTGCGCGGCTCGTCGCCGAACGCGCATCCGGGTGCCTCAATGGGCATGGACCGGCTTGCGAGTGGGGTTACGCCACCGGCAATGCCAACAACCGGGGAACGCAATGGGCGCCAGTAGTATGCGAGTTGCGCGTTCCCCTGCGCGTCGCGCTGGATCTCGACGGCGCGCTCGTATCCGTTACAACACTTGCCCGCATCATCTGGATCGGACCAGACGTGTGCTTCCGGGCCCTGGCAGTAGAATACGCGCTGCTCCATACGCCCGAGGTCCAACATATACCAAATTGGCCATTCGTCCATGATTCTCGCGCTCAACGCTGGCTCGTCGTCTCTCAAGTTCGCCGTCTTCGGCGACGCGAACGCGCGGATGATGTCCGGCGCGCTGGCACGCATCGGGACGCCGGACGGCACGCTGACCGTACACGGCACGCCATCGGACGAACGGCACGTGGATCTGCCCGATCATGCCGCCGCGTGGCGCGTGCTGACCGAGACGCTCGAGGCACGGCTCGACGTGCGGAGCCTCGCCGCGGTCGGGCATCGCATCGTGCACGGCGGCGCGACGTATTTCGGACCCGTGCGCATCACGTCAACGGTGGAGGACACGTTGCGCGGGCTCATTCCCCTGGCGCCGGAACATCTGCCGCAGGCACTCGAGGCGATCGATGCGGTGCGGCGATGGTCGCCCGCGCTCGAGCAGATCGCGTGCTTTGACACCGCGTTTCATCGGCGCATGCCGCGGGTGGCGCAGCTGTGGGGGCTCACCCGGCCGCTCGCCGATCGCGGCGTGATTCGGTACGGGTTCCACGGGCTGTCATACGAGTACGTGGTCAGCGCCGTGCCGCTGGGCAAGCGGGCCATCATCGCGCATCTCGGCAACGGCGCGAGCGTCGCCGCTGTCCTCGACGGGCACAGCATCGATACCAGTATGGGGATGACGCCGACGGGGGGACTCGTCATGGGAACACGATCCGGGGATCTCGATCCCGGCGTCATGCTGTATCTGTTACGCGATATGTCGGTCGGTGACGTCGCGCGCCTCGTCAACCATCAAGCGGGATTACTCGGGCTGTCAGGCGCGACGAGCGATATGCAGGAGTTGCTTTCGCGAACCGACACCAACTCGCGAGAAGCCATCGACGTGTTTTGTTACCATGTCAAGAAAACGATTGGAGCGTATGCGGCCGCGCTTGGCGGCGTCGACACGATCGTGTTCACTGGCGGCATTGGCGAGCACGCGGTGCCGGTGCGTGAGCAGATCTGCCAGGCGCTGGGATTTCTCGGCGTGCGCATTGACCCAGCTCGGAACACAGCCAATGCCGACATCATCTCGGCGGACGGCGCCGGCGTCACTGTGCGCGTCATCGCGACCGACGAAGAGCTCGTGATCGCGCGACACGTGACTGAGGTGCTACGTGACCAATCTCCGACGGCGCCGTGAGTCAGCGTAGTACGTCCGAATGCACCCCTGCACCATGCGATTCAGGAGGATATCCGGTGCCGCGCGCGGCGAGCGGCGAATGGCGAGAGGAAGCTCGTGCCAGCAGGTCTTCACGACTACCAGAAGTTGCTCGACGCGCAGGTTGAGATGCTGCCCTTCTCGCGTCAGCCGCTCGATCACGCGATCGAGCACTTGGGCCTCGGGCGCCGGCTCCAACGTGACGTGCTCGATGATCGCCGATCGCAGCGCGTCCGTGGTCTCTACTGGTATGGCGGGCATGCCAGTATCGGGAAGCGAGATTCGCGCCCGTTGGGGCCCGGTTCTCAACTCGTTGGCCTACAAGTCGTTGGAACCGAAACACGGCCATAACACGCATGAGACTGTCCCCCCCGGAGGGCAATCCCGGTATCACGCAGGCGACAGCCGCGACACGTATTGGTCTTGAGTCCCCTCGGCCGATGCCGCGTTCGGGTCCTGCACATACGACCCGTCGGCGCGCATGATCCATCGCGTCGGGTCATTCAACTCGGAGGTCAAGATCTCCGCGACTTGACGCCGAGCCGTCGCGTCGACGATTGGCGTGGCGACCTCGACGCGGTGCAACAAGTTGCGCATCCGCCAGTCGGCCGAGCCGATCCAATAGTCGTCGCCGAAGGCATAGATGCGGCCATGCTCCAAGAACCGGCCGACAATGCTGGAGACCGTAATGCGTTCCGACCGACCTGGTACGCCCGGGCGGAGCGTGCACAGCCCGCGTACGAGGAGGTCGATGCGCGCGCCCGCTTGGGACGCCGTGTAGAGGGCGCCGATGATTTCAGGGTCGTCCAGGCCGTTGAGCTTCGCGCGAATGCGTCCCTGCTCGCCGCGCGCGGCCTCGCGGCCGATGAGCGCCAGCAGTGGGTCGCGCATCGAGTACGGCGACACCAACACGTGGTGGTACGCCGCACCGGTCACATCGCCCGCCGCGAGATCATCGAATAACGCCGCGAGCTCGGCCAAGATTTCCTGGCGTGCCGTGAGGATCGCGAAATCCGTGTAGTGGGCCGCCGTGATCGAATTCAGGTTGCCCGTGCTCACGAAACCGTACGAGCCCTCGGGACGGACGATGACGCCGACCTTCCCGTGCACCTTGAGGCCTGGCGGCGCGTGCACCACGCGGCAGCCGGCATCGGTCAGGATCGCGGTCCACCGGAGATTTGGGCTCTCGTCGAAGCGCGCCATGAGCTCGACAACCACCAGGACGTCCTTGCCGGCCTTGGCCGCGCGCACCAGCGCCGAGATCACGCGGGAGTCGCGCTCGGTGCGATAGATCGTGCAGCGCACCGCCTTGACCTCCGGATCGGCGGCCGCATCATCCAGCATCCGACCCACGGAGGCCGTGAACGAATCGTACGGGAAATGGACGAACACGTCGCCCGTGCGCAGCCGCTCCCAGATGGATTGCGACTCCGGAATCGGGATGCGCTGGCGGAACGAGGGGTACGCGAGATCCGCTCGCTTGATCGACGCGATGGACGAGAGCGCATCGAGTGAGACGACCGGCCCGTCAGTCTCGAAGACGTCGCACGCATCGAGCGTCGCCCCGGTCGCGCCGACCGCCTGTGCCTCGGCGCTGAACATCGCCAGGAGTTGCTTGCGGATCGCACGCGGCATCGAGCAGTTCACCTCGAGGCGAACGACCGGCGCGTGCTCGCGGCGTGCGAGCAAGGCCTCGGCCGCCGACACGGCGTCGCCGCTTGGGCGTTTCCCGAGTCGTGTATCGGAGGCGCGGGTGACCCGCAGGACGAACGCCTTTGCCTCGGGTCCGGCGTCTGGGCACAAGACATTGGCGTGGAGCAGCATCAGCTCCTCGAGCGCCATGTACTCGGTGCCCGGCTCGAGCTCGATCGCGCGAGGCAGCGTGCGGGGAATAGGCACAATGAGAAGCTTGCCGTCGCTCTGACGGACCACGACCAACGCGAGGGAGAGCGACGGCAGATGCGGGAGCCCGTCGCTCCCGACCGCCCCGAATACGGGAAGGACGTGATCCGTGAAGTACTGCTCGGCGATTTCCCGGGATGAAGGCGAGAGCTCGGTCCAGCGGCTCAGATGAATACCGGCATCGGCGAATGCGGGCCGGCATTGCGTGCGGAACCACTCGCGCCCATGGTGCAGCAGCGCGCCGGCGCCTTTCGCGGCCTGCATCGTGTCGTGAATCAGCGTCTGGACGTCCGAGCCGCGCGCGCCTATTCCGCCGTCAGTATCCGTGAAGTCCGGCTCGAACGCGCCCTTCCCCGCCAGCCACGCTTTCGCTTCGCCAACATGGACCGTGAAGAACTCGTCGAGATTTCCGCCGAGGATGGCGAGAAAGCGCGCCCGCTCGCAGAGCGGCGTGCGCGGATGCTGCGCGAGTGCCAAGACGTGGGCGTTGAACTCGAGCAGCGTATCGTGCGTGTCATCGTCATCGGGCGCGCGCCAAACAGGGACCTCGGCGATCGCGCTAGAGTCCAGTGCCATATCCGAAATAGAATCTGGTGCCGTCCGTCCCGTGGACCAGGAGAAAGTTCGCCGTCACCTTACCCGAAAATGGTGCCAGGAACAGACCGCCACCGTAACCATCGTGCCACGCCGAGGAGTGCTCGCCCGGCACCCACACGCGGCCGATGTCGTTCAAGGCGATGAGCCCGAACGTGGTGCGCACCAGGATCAGCGGCTGGAAGATCGGCAACTCGACTTGCGCGTTGCCGAATGCCGACGCGGTCCCGGTGAAGCGGTCGGCGATGTAGCCACGCACGCTGAACGGCTCGCCGGGGGCGCTGCCGCCGATGTGCGCCATGTCCTCGTAGGGCGCCGTGCCCCACAGTTTCTCGCCGCCGATGCGGAGCGCAAGCGTTGGGCGCACCGCGGCGTCGGCCGGCGGCGACAGATAGGTGCCCAAGGTTGCCCGCACCTTTCCGTACGAGTCCTGCGCATTCCAGACATCGGGAACGCCACGGCCAAAGACGTTGAGGAGCACGCCGCTCCGTGCGTACCCCCTGTCGTCGCGCGTGTCGTACCGGAAGTCAACCGTCCCACCGATCGAACCGAACGGGCCGGCGCCACCGTACGGCTTGGTCGAATCGATGTATGTCCCCTGCTTGCCGGTCTGCCAATAGCGGAGGAACGGTGACACCGTGAGCGAGGTGGTCCCATTGAACGGGAGCGTCAACCCTGGATTGAACTGGAAGTACGACTGGCGCGCGCGGTAAAACGACTCCCCGAAGCCGTTGTTCAGGTTCGGATTGAACGTGGTCTTGTTGCCATAGCCGAAGAACCACGTGAACTGCGACGTGATCGCGGACACATGCCACGTCCAGAGCTCGCGGCTCCCGACGGGACGGAGCTGACCCAAGTAGTCCAGTCCTCCGCCGCCGGCGCCGCTGGCATAAGCGACCGTGAAGCTGTTGCTCAGCGCCCAGGGCTGCCGGCGAAACCCATAGTCATTACAGGTCATGTTGAGCCCGAAGCCCACCCCGACGTCCGACCCGCCGGCGGCGCCGGGCTCCGTTATGCACGTCTCGCCGACATCGCGCACCAGCGTGCCGGGCGGCACCTTGGGTCCCATGAAGCGGCGACTGTCGACGCCAACCGCGTGCGCGTTGACTACGCGCACCGGATGGCCGTAGTCGTAGACGCGCGTCTGGCCCGGGCTGTCCGTGGTCGAATCGACCAGGACATCACCATTCGCGCCAGCGAGAAGCCGAATCTTGATCCCGTCGCCGCCGCCACGTTCGGTGATGCTGTCGGGACCCGCATCGAGATAGAGGCGGATCTCGTGCGTCTCACCGCGCACGAACGACCGCTCGAAGTATGGGTCGACCGCGGCGGCGTCCTTGAGGCGAATCCGGACGTCGACGGTGTCGTGGCGCCGCGTGATGTCAATGACGCTCGCCTCGCTCGTCGTGTGCACGTCCGCGCCCCACGCCATCGCGCGATAGAACGCGTCAGCCTCGCGCGGGAGATTGTCGCGTCGCTTCTCGAGCGCTTCGGTCGTGAACGGACCGCGCTTCGCCTGCATCTCGGGCGGCATGTGCGCGACCGCGTCCTTGATGGCCGAGTCGGTCCACACCGTCTGCAACCAGCGGGCGGTCGAGTCGAACGCGGGCCGCTCCAGGTCTTGCATCAGCCGGCGATCCTGGTCCCATTCCGCGAACATCAACCCGAAGAGCTGCGGATAGTGATCATGAAAGATGATCAGCTCCGGCCGGTGCGGTCGAGCGAGCCACGCGATGAGGCCATCGCTGCGCGTGAACGCCCAGTCCCGATCGACGGGGATCGCTTTCCAGACCCGGTCGTCCTTGTCGCCGAACCGCGCCCACCGCCACTGTGACTCGCCGCGATCAAAATCGCCGACGTACATGTCGGTGAGTCGCGCGGTGAGATAGCTTCGGGAGTCGAGGCGGTTCGACTCGCTCTTGGCGTTCAGGTTCTCCAGCAGCTTGTCGGTCTTCACGACTTTCGAGGCGTCACCGAACCCTTCTTCGCCATCCTTGGTCTTGGGCCGGCCCTCGACTTCAGCGAGCATCCCCGCGAATTCGTGCCGAAATGCGCCGAGGCGTGGATCGTCGGGGATCACGTAGTATGCGGGCTCCTCATGGAGCACGTGGGCCGCGGCCTCCAACGGCGCGACCATCAGCGGTGCGGCGGGATGGCCGGCGCTCGTCTGGTCCGCGACGATTTGCTCGACAACAGTGCCTTGCAGCTCATCGGGCACCTTGGGGCGCTTGTCGACCGAGCGCAGCGAGTATTCGATACCGTTCGCGCCCATCATGTGCAACGACACGGTTTGCAGGCCGCCGCCGTGTTCGATCGGCGTCAGGCCGCCGGCGAATCGCGCGAGATCCAAGACTTGTACGCGAATCGGCGTGGTCCATAAGTCGCGATTGTGCGCACCAGCGAAGAATGTGCGCCAGAACGACGCACGATATTCAGGACCAGGCACGACGGTGACCGACTCCGGCACATCACTCGTCGGAGGTGGCGGCGCGGGAAAGACGTGCCCCGGCGCGGCCTTGGCATGCGGCCCGCGGTTCGTGTCCTTGGACGTCGTCAGGTCCGCGCCCGGATTCTGGGCGTGCACCGAGGCGGAGGCAATGCAACAACAGCTGGCGAGATACCAGAATATTCGTTTCGTCACTGTAGTGTTTCTGTATAAGCTTCTTTCGTGCCACCCTGCGCGTCGACGACGTGAACGGCGAGCCGGGCCGTACCACTCTTATAGAAATCCACCCGCACGTAGCCCGATGCGCGTTGCTCCCAACGGGTGCGATCGACGCGCCGCGTCGGATCCAGATGGTCATAGTCACCCGCGCCGGACACGATGTAGCGCAGCGGCTCGTGCGCCGATGGTCGGCCGGTCAGAACTTGCAGGCCATGGTCGTGGCCGGACACATACAGCAACGGTGGGAGCGGGTCGAAAGCGCTCGACAGCGCTTGCCGCATCGCCGTATTGACGCTGTTCCGGAAATCTTGCGGGGAGTTCACCATCCGTCGCAGGAGGAGAACCGGACCCGATCCCAGATAATCACCGATGTTCCAATGCTCGCCGTGTGCGCCGCCGGAATAGATCGGGTGATGCGCGAGTACGACGACCGATCGACCTCCCGCCGTCGCGATATGCGTTCGGATCGAATCGACGACGTCCGCCGAGGTCGCGGCCGGACAACCAGCGCTTCCCGGCGGTCCCTCGGGTTTCGGGCCAGCTTGCAGCCACCATTGGGTGTCGAGGAGCAGCAGGCGAACCCGTGTGCCCGCGTCGAACACGGCCGGACCGGGGCAGCCATTCGCCGGCAGAAATAGCACCGTATTGTGGCTGATCTGACGGACGTAGGCTGCCTCGCGCCGAATCGCCGCCAGCCCGTCCGGGCGCTCGGCGTCCCAGTCGTGATTGCCGGGAACGAAGATGGTCTTCGCGTGCGAGGACTCCGCGGCGACGACCTGTACGCTGAGTCGACGCTCGGCCTCGATGCGGGCAGCGAGATCCGTGGAGTCGGGAAGGCCGCGGGGGTAGATATTGTCGCCAAGGAACACGACCACCCGTTCGCCGGGCGTGGCGGCTACCTCGCGTTGGAGCGCGGCGAGCACCGGCTCGAAGCCCACGCGCGGGACACCCGCGTCACCGATCAGGAACAGCGCAACATCGGTCGTATCGGCCTGCGGCGGCTGCTGCGACTGCGCGATCGCGGCGAGCATCGCGCAAGCGATGACCGGTAACCCAATCACGTGCTCGTCGCTGGCGCCGGCACGGGTGCGCTCGCCGGTGCCGGACCTTGGTCGATCTCGGCGTGAATGCCTTGCGATGCGCCGGCCGCGTTGATGGCGCTGATCAGGGCATCGGCATCCAAACGCTTCTTCGTGCGGACGATGTAGCGGAGGTGCGCCTCTTCCTGCAGGGCGTTGTTCTCCAGCGTATCGAGGCGCCAGTCTTTCGCCAGGCCGTCGAGCAACGACTCGACCGCCGATCGCGCGTGCTCATCGTGCGGCGCCGAGACGAGGATCGCGACGCTGCGCGCGGTATCGTCCGGAGCGGCGGCCGCGGGCGCGTCGGTCTTCTTCGGTGGCGACGATGACGACGACGGCGAGGGCGCGACTGACACGGGCGGTTGGCGGACGATACCGGACAGGCCGGAGACGAAGAGCGCGGCCGCGCATGCGCCAGCGGATACGACGGTCGCGACGTCGAGCGCTTGTGCCCCCGCGGCGATGCCGATCGCGATCGCGAGAAAGATGTACGCGGCGTCGTTCGTGTCTTTGAGCGAGCTCCGGAACCGAACGGTCGTCGCCACGCCCGCGAGACTGAACGCGAGCGCCAGGCTATTCTGCACGACCATCACGATCCCGGCGACGATCGGTGGCAGCAGCAGAATGCTCTGCGTCACACCGCGGTCGAGCGTCGTGCGCCGGCGGTTGGTGAACTCGTAGACGCCGGCAACCGGTAACGCGAGCATGAGGGCACCCGCGAGCGCGACGAGCGTGGCCAGTGTCGCGCCGCGGCGCCACACGAAAATCGGTTCGACGTCGCCGCCGGGTCGGATCACTTTGCGACCGTGGCCGACTTTGATCTCTTGCAGAGGCTCGCTGTCGGTCTGTTGCTGCGCTTGCGCAGCGGGTTGGGCCGACGCCGTACGCGGGATGATCGCCGGTGCGACGCTGACCGCTAGGCACAACGCGAGCGTAAAGGCTTTCATGGTGGTGAAAGTAATCCGGTCTCGCAGTTCGCGAGGAAACGCCGCAAAATGCGGCAAACGCCTGGATTGGGAGCGGTCGCACCACAAGATAACGCTATGAGCCCATGGTAGTTGGCATGGGTCGACATCATGGTCCGGATATCGCTTGAGGTCGCTACTATATATGTCCGAGCCGGCTCGCATCTTAGAACCTCGGGACGATGATGTCAGCGCCGCGGTGGAAGCCGTTCGCGCCCATCTCGGTCCGCCGACGTCGATCCTCGTGTTGAGCGAGGAAGGTCCGCGTACGGCCTTTGGTTGGACCATTGGCCGTGGGCGCGCGGACGGGCGCGACGGCGCGAAGCTCTCGCGCAACGTCGGCATCGACGTCGTCCTCACGACTGACAACTGGTTTGTCATCAGCGAGCGGCTCGCGACGGAGGACTCGGACGGAGCCGCGCAGCTCGATGCGCATTGCGCGACGTTTGCGACCTCGCTCGAGGTTCGGGCGCATTGCGAGGCCACCACGTTCGATCCCATGTGGGACGCGGCGCGGCGTGCGGCGCTCGACAATGCGGCGCGCCATTGGCCGGCGCTGTCTCGGCGCGGGCACGGCCGTAAGACTGGGCCTGTCGTGCTGCCCTTCTCGCTCGACTAAGCACGGTTCATCGCGCTCACAGCGACGCGAAGGCGTTGTTCAGCGCTTCCATGAGCGTCGGATGCGCGAAGATGGCGTCGCGGAGGCGTGGGTACGGCAGCTCACCCATCATCGCGATCTCGAGGGCGCCCATGATCTCGCCGCCTTCGATGCCGAGAATCGCGGCGCCGAGGATGCGCTGGGTGCCGGCGTCGACGACGATCTTGATAAAACCGCGCGTCTCATCCATCTCGATCGCGCGCGCCACGGCAGTCATTGGCAAGCGCGCGACGCGCACGTTGAGCCCCATGCCGCGCGCCTCGGACTCACTCATCCCGATCCGGCCGAGTTGGGGGTCGGTAAAGACCGTGTAGGGGATGAGGCGACCCGTGGTCGTCGCATTGCCGTGCTCGAGCAGATTGCGCCGCAGGATGCGATAGTCGTCGTAGGAGACGTGCGTGAACTCGGGCTCGCCGGTGACGTCGCCGGCCGCGTAGATGCCGGGTGCGGTGGTCTGCAAGCGTTCGTTCACTTTGACGAACCCTCGCGCGTGTCTTTCCACTCCGGCGGCATCCAGGCCGAGCGTCGCGGTACTCGGGTCGCGGCCGGTGGCGAGGAGGAGGTGCGAGCCCGAGACCATGCGCTCACCATCGGCGGTCATGGCGGTGACGCTGACAGCGGCCTCGCGACCCGGCTCGATGCGGATCGGCATGGCGCCAAGCAGCACCTCGACACCTTCGCCGCGCAGGACCTCGGCCAGGCCATCGGCGACATCCGGATCTTCGCGGCCAAGCAAGCGCGGGCCGCGCTGGACGATCGTGACCTGGCTGCCGAACCGCCGGAACATCTGCGCGAACTCGACGGCCACGTAGCCGCCACCGATGACGACGAGATGCTCGGGCAACGCCGTGAGCTCCATGATCGACATCGAGTCGAATGCCGTGACCTCGTCGAGCCCCGGAATGTCCGGCCGTGCCGGATGGCCGCCGGTATTGATCACGGAGAGCGGCGACGTCACCGTGCGAGCCGCATCGCCAACGGTCGCGACCCGAATGGTGCGCGCGTCGACGTACGTGGCATTCCCGCGGATCAACTCGACGCCGGCGTGAGCGAGACGTCGCTCGCCACCGTGCCGAAAGCTCTCGACGACGCTGCGTTTCCGCGCGACGACCGCGGCCAGGTCTACGCTGACAAAGCCGGTGCGCACGCCAAAATCCGTCGCCCGCCGTGCGACGTACGCGGTACGCGCGCTCGCGACCATGGTTTTGGTCGGCGTGCAGCCCTCGTTCACGCACGTTCCGCCAACGTGCCGGCGTTCGATAATCGCGGTGCGCCGGCCCGCTTGCGCGAACGCTACCGCCAGCGGTACGCCGGCTTGGCCTGTCCCGATGATGATGACATCGAACCGGTCTTCATTCATACCACGGTCAGCGTGACTCGCAGCAGCTCGGCCACCGACCAGGCCTGGAACGGGCAGCCCCCGGGCTCGAACGGCGCATCGCCATTGGCGACTTCCGGCAGGTGTCCCATGCCCGGCCCTTCATCGAGCCTGGCGATCAACGGCTCGACGAATTTCGCGCGGGCTTCGCGCCGTACGCGATCCGTGCCGCCGCGCACGCGCACCCACGCGTCGATAAACGGTCCGGCGAGCCATGGCCACACCGTGCCCTGATGGTACGCTTCGTCGCGTTGCTCTTGATTGCCGCCATATCGGCCCCGATAGGCCGGGTCATCGGGAGCCAGCGTGCGCAGTCCCATCGGCGTCCACAGGCGCTGCTCCACGGCGTCGACCAACCGGCGCGCGTCGTTGCCACCAAGCAGCTGATTCGGCAATCCACCGACCGCGAAAATCTGATTCGGCCGGAACGACGGATCGACGGCGCCGCTCACGTTGTCGGTGTCGACGACGTCGTAGCACCAGCCCACATCCTCACGCCAGAACCGTTCGCTGAACGCGGCGCGGGCGCGCTCGAACCCCTCCATCCATACGGAGCACCGCGCCGGATCGAGGTCCGCCGCGATCCGGAGTGCATTGATCCATAGCGCTTGGATCTCGACCGCCTTGCCCGCGCGAGAGGTCATGCACCGATCGCCGACCTTGGCGTCCATCCACGTGACCTGCACGCTCGGGTCGCCGGCGGCGAGCAGACCATCGCCCTGGGCCCGAATGTGATAGCGGGTGCCCCGGACATAGGCGTCGACAATGTTCAGGACGGCCAGGATCAATTGGCCAGCATGCGCGATGTCTCGTCCGGCCAGTCGGAGCAGCTCGTCGACCGCAATGATGAACCAGAGGGACGCGTCGACCGAGTTGTACTCGGGCTCCTGGCCATGCTCGGGAAACCGGTTCGGTATCATGCCTTGCGATATGTGTTCCGCCCACTCGGCCAGGATGCGCTCGGCGACGTCGAGGCGGCCGGTTGCAAGACAGAGACCACGAACCGCGATACACGTGTCACGTCCCCAGTCGCCGAACCAAGGGTAGCCGGCGAGAATGGTTTCGCCGTGCCCGCGACGGACAATGTATTGGTCGCCGGCGCGCCGGAGCGGAGCCGCCAACGCCGCTCTCCGCCGCCGCTCCTCGCGACGCGCCCGCTCGGACAACGCGATCGACGAGCGCGCGCGGCCGATCCACTGGCGTGCTTCGTCGGTATCGGCCGCCATCACCCACGATGCCGCGCCGGACGAGAGCGACCACGTCAGGACACCAGGTGAGGCGACGTCTTCGACGAAGTCGTAGCCCCGCGCGCGATCTTGATCGTATTGCACGTGGCGATACCACTGCGGATCCGCCTTATATGCGCCATTCGCAAGCGAGACCACACCTGGCACAGACTCGTATGGCTGCCAGTGCACGCCTCCCGCCACGGTCTGCGATTCGAATGCGAAAGACGGATTTTCGGCGTGCAGGGTATGGATGCCGCGCCCGGTGATGAACGGGCGCACGACGAGTGTGATGCCGGGACGCGTGACGGTCGCGCGCCAGGAAAGGCAGACGGCGGGCGCGCCGTACGGCACGACCAGCTCGTGCACGATCGTGGTGCCGTCAGGGAGCTGATACGTCCACGTGGGCCACGGCTCGTGCGTGAACGCCACCGCGTACGGCGTGTCGGCCGGGACGGTCACGTCCGGCGTGTAGCGCTGGGCTGAGAGTGGCCAACGGCCGTATGGCGTCACGGCCCACGCCTCAAATCCATTCACGAGCATCACGCGGTCGGCGGGGGGCCGGCGCGCACAGACGAGAAGCCCGTGATACCGACGCGTGCGTGGGCCAATGACGGGGCCCATCGCGAATCCGCCGAGTCCGTCCGTCTCCAGCCATTCGGCGTCAGGGCGCATGTGGCACCGCCGAGATTTGCACTGACGGGCGAACCGGGGTGTAGCGGCCGCGGCGCTCGCCGCTGCGCTCGCGCGCCAGGTCCTCGACACTCCTCACGACCAGCGCCGTCCATCCCGTCTGATGGCTGGCTCCCAGTCCATGACCGTTATCGCCGTGAAAGAACTCGTAGAACAAGATCAGATCGCGCCACGCGGGGTCTGTCGCGTAGCGTGGATCATCGCCGTGCACCGGACGGCGACCGTGTGCGTCGGGCAAGAATATGGAGACCAGTCGCCGCTGAATCTCGCGAGACACTTGGCCGAGCGTGAGGTACTGCCCGGATCCGGTCGGGCACTCGACCTTCAGCGAATCGCCATAGAAGTAGTCGTAGCGCTCGAGCGCTTCGATCAGCAGATGATTGAGCGGAAACCAGATGGGTCCGCGCCAGTTCGAGTTGCCGCCGAACAGCTCCGATTGTGAGTCGCCGGGCTCATAGTCGACCCGATAGCGGGTACCGCCCGCATCCAGGTCGAACGGGTGCTCAGCGTGCACCCGTGAGAGCGAGCGGATCCCGTAGGGCGAGAGGAACTCGTTCTCGTCGAGCACGTAGCGGAGCACGCGCGTGAGGCGCTCTCGCGAAGGGATCGCGAGCAGGTGCCGGCCATCGGCGCCGGCAGAAGCGGGATCCGCGTGGACGATGAGCCGGGCCTGAAGCGGGCGATTTTCCAGGAACCATTCGAGGCGACTCTTGAAGCCGGGCAGCGACTGGACGAGCGCGTCGGTGAGCACGTCGCACGCGAACAGCGGAATGACGCCGACGAGCGAGCGCACTTTCAACGCGCGCCGGGCGCCGTCGACGCTCAGCTGATCGTAGTAGAACCCGTCCTCGTCGTTCCAGAGCCCCGTCCCCCCGAACGTATTCATGGCGTCGGAGATCGCGACGAAGTGCTCGAAGAACTTCGACGCGACGTCTTCGTACGCGTGGTCCTGGCGCGCGAGCTCGAGCGCCATCGACATCATCGTCACGCAGAAGAAGGCCATCCACGCCGTGCCATCGGCTTGCTCGAGGTGTCCGCCGGTTGGGAGAGGACGAGAGCGATCAAATACGCCGATATTATCGAGGCCGAGGAATCCACCAGAGAAGAGGTGCTTGCCCTCCAAGTCCTTCCGATTGACCCACCACGTGAAGTTGATGAGGAGCTTGTGGAAGGCGCGAACCAGGAATCGCCGGTCGCGGGCCTCGCGCGTGCGGCCAGTCATCTTGTAGAGACGCCAACAGGCCCAGGCGTGCACCGGCGGATTGACGTCACCGAACGCAAACTCGTAGGCGGGAATCTGACCGTTCGAGTGCATGTACCACTCGCGCATGAACAGGATCAGTTGGTTCCGCGCGAAATGCGTGTCGACGGCGCCGAGTGAGACCATGTGAAACGCGGAATCCCATGCGGCGAACCAGGGATACTCCCATTTGTCCGGCATGAGGATGATGTCGCGCGCGTGCATGTGCCGCCAATCACTGTTGCGCCCATGGAGCCGTGACGCCGGCGGCGGGGGCTCGGCCGGGTCGCCGTCCAGCCATTCGGAGACGACGTAGTTATAGAACTGCTTCGACCAGAGCAGGCCCGCGTATCCCTGGCGGATGATCGCGCGCTCGTCGCGGGTCGTTGCTTCGGGGATGCGTGACTCGTAGAACTCATCGGCCTCGCCAATGCGGGCGGCGAACGTCGCATCGAACTCGTCGCCAAATGGGTCGCGCGGTGGGACCTCGCCACCCGTCAGCCTGAGGCGAACGACCTGCTCAACTCCCGCGGGGATATCGAGCAGATAATGCGCGGCAACTTTTGTCCCCTCTGGCTCCGAGCGGACAGCGTCTTGTCGCCCGTTGACTACGTAGGCGTGGAACGCGTCTTTGACATACGCTGATCGATTCGGGATGTCGTACAGGCGAACGAGGTCACTCTCGTTGTCGGTCCAGAGCAGCGGCGGCCCGCCTTCGGCAAACCACGTGTACGGTCCCAGCGTCTCGTGGTCGCTGTGCACGTGACCCGGGGCAACCTGCTTCATCGTCGGCTTCGGCGGATACTCGCGCCCGTGCCGTCCGCCCGACCACGTATTCCGAAACCACAGCGTCGGCATGAGGTGCAATGACGCCGCTTCCGGGCCGCGGTTGGCGACCGTGATACGGATCAGGAGGTCGTCCGGCGCAGCCTTCGCGTACTCGGCGGTCACGTCGAAGTACCGCCCTTCGTCGAACACGCCCGTGTCGATCAGCTCGTACTCGGGATCCAACCGCGTCCGCCGGCGATTCTCGGCAACGAGTTGGTCATAGGGGTACGCGCGTTGGGGATATTTGTACAACGCGCGCATGTACGAGTGGGTCGGTGTGGAGTCGAGGTAGTAGTAGCACTCCTTGACGTCCTCGCCGTGGTTGCCCTCCGGTCCAGAGAGGCCGAATAGGCGTTCCTTCAATATTGGGTCGTGGCCATTCCACAGGGCGACGGCGAAGCAGAGGCGGCACTCGCGGTCAGAGATGCCGAGGAGGCCGTCCTCGCCCCAGCGGTACGCGCGGCTCCGCGCATGGTCGTGCGGGACGAAGTTCCAGACGTTGCCGTCGGGCGAGTAGTCCTCGCGAACGGTGCCCCATTGGCGCTCGGAGAGGTACGGGCCCCAGCGCGTCCAGTTGCGGACGCGCCGCGCGTCCTCGTCGATGCGGTCGGCCTCGCTCACGCGGTGACGGCCGCCTCGCTCTTCTGTTGCACGTCCTGCATGACGTTCATGTAGCGAATGAAGGCGTCGTACGGCGAGCGGTACGGGCTGAAGTACGAGTGGACCTCGGCGTCGGAATGCTCTTTGGTCGCCATATAGTAGAAATGATCACTCGTGGTGAGCCGGCGCCAGTCCTCGATCCGCATCGCATCGCCGGTTTTCAGCACGGCGCCCCGTAGCGCATAGGCCCGGTCGTGGGCCGCGCGCTGCATACGGTTCCCGAGCCAGGCGCTGACGTCGCGCTCTTGGTCGGCCCAGGACGTTGGTCTTTTGAACCACACCCGATCCGCCGGCTGACGGGTCGCGAGCTCGGACGGCTGTAGGAACTTCACGCCTCTCGCGTGCGTTTCGGCCGGCAACCTGGCCAGGAACTCGAAGATGCCAGACTCTTCCCATTGGTGCTCGCCGAACGTCTCGTAGTCCATGAACAGATTGACGCAATCGCCAGGCGTCTTGGCCAGCCACTCCGCGTAGGTGTCCGCCCGGAGCGGCCATTGATTCCAGCCGCGAGCCGAGAACCGAAAGGCGACGTCGTCGCTCAACTGATAGTGGCGCGTCAGCAACCGGAGCCCAGGCGCCGCGCCGGCCTCGTAGACATAGGCGGGTGAGCGCCAGCCCAGCACATGCGCCGCGCCCTCCGCGAGGGCGCCCGCAAATCCGAGATCGCGAACGACGGGTGCGATCTCGTCGCTCATGATCAGCTCCGTGTTGCGAAATACCCGCGGGCGCTGGCCGAAGAGCGACTCGATGAGCGTGCCGTGCAGCGTGATCTGCGCACGAAATTCGTCAGGGTCGGCGAGTGACGCGAGGCTGTGATAGTAGGTCTCGCCGAGCAGCTCGACGCCGCCCGTGGCAACCAGGGACCGGAAGCTTTCGAGTGCGTCGCACGCATGCGTCTCGAGCTGCTCGATGAGCGTACCGCTCAAGGACATCGCGACTTTGAACGCGCCGTCCGATTCGGTGATCAGTCGCGCCAGCAGATCGTTGGCCGGGATGTAGCACCGCTCGGCGATACGCTTCAGGATGTCGACGTTCTTCTTTTCATCGAAGTACGTCGCGCCGTTCCCGATGTCGAACACCCGAAATGCGCGTAGCCGATAGGGTTGATGTACTTGGAAATAACAGCATACATCAGCCATGGGTGTTCACCACCCGGCGATAGACGTCCTCGGTGCGGCGCGCGGGCTCGTCGAGCCCGAGGCGCGGCGAGTCGAGCTCGGCGAGTCCCTGCTCGCGAATCGTGTCCTTCAGCGCCGGATATCGCGCCAGCGCGACGATCGTGTTCGTCATTTCTTCGATGTCCCAGAAGTCGATCTTGAACACGTTCTCCAGCACTTCAGCGACGCCCGACTCCCGCGGCACGATACAGGGCGTACCGTTCCGTAAGCTCTCCAACGCGACCAGCCCGAACGGCTCGCTCACCGACGGCATCACGCAGACGTCCGCCATGCGATACGCCCGGTCGACCTCTGGTCCTTCGACGCCGCCGGCGAACAGGATCTGCTCGCCGATCCCGACATCGGCCGCGTACCGGACCATGTCGGGGAGCGCGTCCCCTTCCCCGACGACCACGAACCGTGCGTTCGGAAAATAGTCGGCCACGCGCCGGGCGACGTCGACGAAGTACCGGGGGCCTTTCTGCCAGGTGACGCGGCCGATGAAGAGCAGCACCGGGTGGGCGTTGCCGAGGAGGCGGTCGCTTGCGTGCGCTTCATCGACCGCGACGCGAATGCCGTCGACGCCCCAGTGGATCACGTCGACGCGGTCGCCCGAGACGTGGAACTGGTCCGTGACGCGCCGGGCGAGCCGATGGCTGTTGGCGATGATCCGGTCCGCGCCATGGAGTCCCTCCCATTCGCGCGCGAGGATCGCGGGGTTGGCGCCATCGCCGGCGCGATCGTACTCGGTCGCGTGAATGTGGGCGATGAGGGGTTTCGCGGACGCACCACGGGCGCGTAAGCCGGCGGCGAACGTGATCCAGTCGTGGGTGTCGATCACGTCGTGCGGTTCTGTCGCCGCGATGTGGGCGGCGACGGTAGCGAACCGGTCGACTTCCGTCATGAGGTCCCGCCCGTAGACAGCGGCAGGGGCGGGCATGGGCCCGGAGGTCGCGACGGACTTCAGCTCAAACAGATAATCGGCCGCGCCGGTGTAGGCGACCAGCGGCGAGTCGATGCGGACGATCGAGAATCGCTCGGCGATCTCGGTGGCGCTCACGAGTCGCGCGCCTTCGGCGCTCCGCGCGGTGACCGGGAACGGCACCACGAGCGTGACGCCGACGCCACGTTGCACGAGCCCTTTGACGAGTCCTAGCGTGGCGGTTGCCAATCCGCCCGCGCGATACGGGGGAAACTCCCACCCGAACATCAACACGCGCATGACGGAGCAATTCCAATGGTAGGTCTCGTGCACAGTCGACTAATCGGTCTCGCAACTTATTGGTTGCAACTACCAAGACTACAGCAATCGACTGTATCAACTCATCTACATTCGGCTGAGCTCGTCAGGCGGCGATGCTGAGCGGACCCGAGCCGAAGGCAATGATGAGAAGCGCCGCGCCGAGCATCGAGACGTTCTTGAAGAACATGGCTTGGTGCATCTGAGCCATCATCGGGTCCTTCGCATTCCAGAAGTCGTGCATTTTGTAGGTAACGGGAATGAGAAAGAGCGCGATGAGCGCGGCGCCGATGCGGGCGTGAAAGCCGAGCATCACGGAGAGCGCCCCGACTCCCGCGAGGACGCCAGAGGCCGGCACGAGTACGGACGCGGCCGGCAGTCCAACCTGTTTCGCGTAGGCGATCGTGCCGGCTTTGAAGTGGCCGAAGAACGCCGAGAGGAAGATGATCGAGAACAGGATGCGGCCGACGAGTATGAGAATTGGCATGGTGTAAATAGTACGCTAATGAACTTGTACTAGTAGTGCTCAACAGTCCATATTTCTTGACTGATCGTCCAGATTGGAGGGAAAAAATGGACCCTATGACAGACGTCTTCACCGCAATCCATGTGTCGAGCGCCGTGGGAGCGCGCATCGAAGCGACGGCGCCGTGGGGGCTCGAGCGCCACAAAAGTGACCCTGCTACCGTCTATGCGTACGCGCATTTCGCATACGTCGCGCGCGGGAACTGTTATCTGCGCGTCGCCGGCGGCGAGGCGATTCCGCTCGTCGGTGGCGACTGCGTGCTCGTCGCACCGAACACGGAATATGTGCTCGGCGATCAGCCGCACTCCCGCGCGGTGAGCTTCTGTGAGGTCGCGCCCCCTGGTGTTGACGGCGTCATGCGCGTGGGTGGTGGTGGCGCGCCGACGACGATCGTGAATGGCTGGTTCGCGCTCGATCCTTCGAGCGGCCGGTTCACCAATCTCCTGCCTCCGGCGATCCTGATCCGCGCTGATGAGCCGCGCAGTCACGCGCTCGTGACGACGCTGCAGATGCTGAGCGCCGAGCTGACGTCGCCCGCGCCGGGGTCGCCGGTGATCGTCACGCGACTCGCCGACATTCTCTTCATCCAAGCCCTGCGGGCTCATGCGGCATCGGGTAGTTGCACGCAGAAGCCGAGGTGGCTGCAGGCGTTGGCCGATCCACAGATCGGCAAGAGCCTCGAGGCGATGCACCGCGCGATCGGGGAGCCCTGGACCTTGGCAACGCTCGCGTCCGCCGCGGGTATGTCGCGATCGGCGTTCGCCGCGCGCTTCAAGGCACTGCTCGACGAGACGCCGCTCGAGTATCTCACGCGTTGGCGGATGGAGACCGCGGGTCGGCTTCTGCGCGAGAAGGGGAGCAAGTTGTACGCGATCGCGAAATCCGTCGGCTACAAGGGCGACGCGGCGTTTACTCGAGCGTTCCAGCGCGTGTTCGGCGTCACCCCGCGCTCATGGCGCGATCAGCGCGTAGATCGCGCCCGCTTGATCGTCCGTAATGAAGAAACGACCCGAAGCGTCGATCACAACGTCAACGGGCCGGCCCCAGTAACTATGGGCATCGGCCCAGCCGCTCACTAAATCGGTTGGGGTCGTACCGGTTCTCGGGAGCGATCCCGAGAACGGCACATAGATGACCTTGTAGCCGGTGTTGGTGGACCGGTCCCATGATCCGTGCAGGCCCAGCACTGCCCCGCTGCTGTACGGTGCCGGAGCTTTGGTGCCGATCGTGAACGTGAGACCGAGGGGGGCAGAGTGCGCTTGGATACCTTTTACGATGCGATCCATCGTGGCGCAGCTGACTTGGTTCGCATCGTTGACGCCTTGGTCGACCGATGGATCGAACGGCATGTCGTCGTAGCCGGCCGACGAATCTTGCGTGGGATTGCAGTACGGCCACCCGTAGTTCCCGCCGTCGCGCACTGATGTGAGCTCATCGGGCGGGTGATTGTCGACGTACGGCTTGTACACGCCACCATACGAGTTGCCGCTCTGGTCGTGATACGGATACGGGATGTCGTCCCGTTCGTTCACCGCCGCCCACAGTGTGTTATTACTTGGCAGGATCGCGAGCCCTTCTGGATTGCGGAGTCCGTTCGCGAACAGGTGGCCGCCAGTCCCGTCGGCGTTGTACTGATAGATCGCGGCTCGCTGGGGCGTACTCGTGAGATCACCCGTGCAGATGTTGCAGCTCGAGCCGAGCGCGACGTAGAGCTTGTCGGTCGCATCGAGGGCGAGGTCTTTGTACGGATGCGAGCCGCCGGTCAGGAGTCCGGAGACGATGACCTGGCGAGCCGCCGGCGTGAGCTGGCCAGCAGTCCAGACGTACCGATCGACCTGGGTCTCCTCGGCGACATACACATACGTCACGCCGCCGACGGTGTGCATCGCGAGTCCTTGCGGGTTGTCGAGACCGGAGAGGTAGGTCGAGACGAGTGGATCGCCGGTCGCGTTCGGGCGGACGAGTTGGACCGACCCCGAGTTCGGGACTGAGACCAGGAGGTTGCCGTCCGGCGTGACGACGGCGAACCGCGCGCTCGGGATGCGTGCGTAGACCGCGATGTGGTAGCCGGTTGGGACCTTGAGGGAGCGCGGGACGTCGAAAGGCGCGCTGCGCATGCTGGCGGGCACCGTGATCGTCGTCGAGCCGAGCGGCGGTGTGACGACTCCGGCGTCGTGACCGCCTGCGCAGCCGGCCAGGACGCACAACCAGGGGAGTGTACGCATGGCTCCTTGAACATAGCGAGTACGCCAGCTATCGCTCGGGGTATGGAGTCGGTGACAGTCCCCGAGGCTCAGACTCATACCCCGCGGTTCGACCAACTATTCCGCGAGGGGCTCGATGCCCTGCTCCTCTGGCGGCGGGACGTGCGACGGTTCGCCACCGCTCCGCTCGAGCCAGGCATAGTCGAGCGGCTCGTCGAGCGCGCCTGTCTTGCGCCGTCGGTGGGGTACAGCCAGCCGTGGCGTTTCGTGCTGGTCGAGTCGCCGCAGGTTCGGTCTCAAGTGCGGGCGAACTTCCTGGCCTGCAACCGGGAGGCGCTGGCCGAGTACGCTGGCGAGCGCGCGCGGCGTTACGCCGAGCTCAAGCTGGCTGGGTTGGACGACGCACCAGTACATCTCGCGGTGTTCGCCGACACCGGCACTGAGGCCGGCCACGGACTCGGCCAGCGCACGATGCCGGCGATGCTTCACTACTCCGTGGTCACGGCCGTCCACACGCTGTGGCTCGTCGCTCGGGCTTGGGGGATCGGCGTGGGCTGGGTCTCGATCCTCGATCCGATCGGCGTCCGCGATTCGCTCGATGTCCCGCCGTCGTGGGATCTCGTCGCCTACCTCTGCATCGGATATCCGGAGGCCGAGTCCCCGACCCCCGAGCTCGCCCGCGCCGGGTGGCAGGGTGCAGATCCGGACGCGCGGTTGGTGCACAGGCGATAGCGCCCGTATCTTGGGCGCCATGCGACGACTCGCGCTCATCCTGCTGCTCACTCTTCCGCTCGTGGCCAGCACCGGGCGGTCAGTCAAGACGTATCAAGTCGGTCGGATCAAAACCGATCTCGGCGAGATTCTGTTCGTGCTCCATGACGAGACGCCGGTGCACAAGGCGAGTTTCATCAAGTTCGCGGGGGGGCACTACTGGGACACGCTGACGTTCAACCGTGTCATCAAGGATTTCGTGGCGCAGGGTGGGTGTCCCGACACGCCGCAGGGGTTCGGCTCGTTCCCCAACTTGTTGGCGCCGGAGTTCCGCGACGACTTGAAGCATGTGTATGGGGCGGTCGGCGCCGGGACCGATGGGAACAAGCAGTCGTTGGATCCGGGCTGCCAGTTCTATATCGTCGCCAACAAGCAGGGGCTCGCGCGGCTCGACAACCACTACACGGTCTTTGGGCAGGTATTCAAAGGCATGGACGTCGTCGAGGCCATCGTGTCGGTGCCGAAAGACACGACGAACAACCCGTTCAAGCCGATCCGCTTGCATGTCGACGTCATCACGATGACGTCGGATCAGTTGGCACAGGATGGGTTCGTCGAGAAATAGGATCGTGCAGGCGCTCCGATGTGATGTCGACGAGGATGCCGAGCGAGAAAACGCACTGTAGTACTGATCCATCGGGAACGTCGTACTCCCACGAGTCCCACGGCCACCAGCCATCGTAGCGGTCGCAGTCTCCGAGCGAGGCCTGGGCTTCGGCTGTCGTGTCATAGCCAAGGCGAAGCGCGCGTCGCGCCGCATCGATGCTGAGCGGTGACACGCGTTCGGGCCGGCCCGGTACCCGGCGCACGATCTGGCAGGCTTTCCCGATGTCCCAATCGGGTCGATCATCGAAGAATGCAACCAGCAACTGATGATCCGGCCACAGCGTGAGCGGCCAGAGATAGGAGTCATCGCGGCGTTCGGCCGGCGGCCCGAACGCTTTCGTGTGGCCGTCGAGCGTCATAGGCACGCGTGCACTGTGGATGCGCCAAAATGCGTGGTCGGTGACGTCCCGATCGGCGCCACGCGCGACAAGCTGGGCCCAGACAGCCGGATAGGGCTTGAACGCGTGGGCGAGATACAGATCGAGATCAGGCAGTGGCCGTTTTATCCAATCGGTCGCCATACTCGAAACATACCGTCCGTCAAATGCGACTCATCGTACTCGGCACGCTGGCCGTCGCCCGGGCCGCGGCGCAGGACGTTACGGTCCCCCTGACGCCCGACCGATGGACGTCATACACGCTGTTCGAGCGTGACAAGTTGCCCGACAACAGCGTGAGATTCGCAACGCATCTCGGCAGACCGAGTCTGCTCGTCAGGAGCGGGTTTGCGTACGCGAGCGGCGTGAATTTCCGCAACGGGACGATCGACGCGGATGTCGCGACGTACGACAGCGGGGGATTCTACGGCATTGGATTTCACGTGGGGGACCCCCACGAGCGCTACGAGATCGTGTTCTTCCGACCGCCGCACTTCGATCCGACGTTGCAGTACACGCCATCGTTCTACGACATGAATGCGTGGCAGTTCTTCCCGGTACCCGACTACGCGGGGTCACCTGACTTCCCTCAAGGACAGTGGGCGCACGTGCGGATCGTGGTCAAGGGTCTCGTGGCCTCGATCTACCTCGACACGGCAACGACGCCGACGCTCGAAGTACACGATCTCGCCCTCGGCAGCGTCGGCGGCACGATCGGGATCTGGGGCCGTGCCGGCGGCGCCTACATCTCGAATCTGCGCTATCGGCCGGACACGACGACGTACGCGCTCGATCGCCAGCGCACGTTCGCGCCGGGCGCGATCACGGCCGGATGGTCGCTGTCGCAAGCCTTTCTCGCCTCGCGTCAAAATCCCGAGGTCTATCCGGACGTCCGCTCGCTACAGTGGCAGCCGGTCGAGGCCGAGCGCGAGGGGATTGTCATGATCGGCCGCTACCGGAAGGATCCGAGCACCGAGGGCGAGAAGCCGTTGCCCAATGGTCCGTCGGCGCGGACGCCGGCGACCGAAGTCGTTTTCGCGCGGAACACTGTCGTGTCCGATCGGGATGTCGTGCGAAAAATGTGGATCGGCTATAGCGACGACATCGTCGTCTATCTCAACGGCCGTCCGCTCTACGCGGGTCGCAACAGCATGTCCTATCGCGACCCGTCGGCGCTGGGATTCTTCTATCCCTACGCGGACGCGGTCTTCTTGCCGCTCAAGAAAGGGCCGAACGAGTTGTTGCTCGCGGTCAGCGAGGCGACGGCTGGTTGGGGGTTCATGGCGCGCTTTGACCCACCATCTCTGTCCGGCGCTCCATGAGGATTTCACCGGGCGTGAGGCCACAGAGCGCGTGGCATTCGCGAATGAGATGTGACTGATCGTAGAACCCGCTATCCGCTGCCACTTTCGCCCACGATATGGGCTGCGCCGCCGGATACGCATCGGCGATCGTTACGGCCCGCAGCAGCCTTACCGTACGCGCGTACATCTTGGGCGTGACGCCGGCTTGGCGCTCGACTTCGCGTCTCAAGTGCCGTGGCGAGACATTGAGCCGGTCGGCGACCTGCTCGACCGCGCACTGCCCTCTCGTCCATCGCACGATGTCGAGCGCCCGCGCCGCCACGGGGGCCGCGCGAGGCCGCGGTGCGACGTTCGCGACCAGCAGATCGGTCGCCTCCTCGATCGACAGGGTGTGAGAGAGGCGGTCGAGGACTACCCGTGCCAGGCGCGGGAGCTGGTCCAACACCGCATCGCTCCATTCGAGCTTTACCTTCAACGCAACGATCTCGCGCCCCGGCTCGAACCCTGCGACGACCGGCGTCGCGATCGGGCCGCCGACGACGAGTGTTGGCTCACATACGTGCCCGGCGGCATCCCTGAGATACGCGAGCTGGATATTCACCGCCAGATCGGGCAGCACCCGGTGCACTGCTTCCTGATGCTCGCTCGGCGTCTTGTAGGTCCACACGGCCTCGCAATACGGTGCCAGCGCGGCAGGGGCCGAGTACTCGAGATAGCCGCCGAGTCGATGCTGGAGGACCATATGGCAACAAGTTACCTTCCCGACGTTAGGTACGGGACGTAGCGCAGCCCGGTAGCGCACCTGAATGGGGTTCAGGGGGTCGCGGGTTCAAATCCCGCCGTCCCGATTGATTTATAAAGACTTACGATTTGCAAGATTAACGGGGGCCCGTTGGGGGCCCGTTTCTCGCACCAACCGCGCAGTCTCGAAGCTTCCGCTCCTCGCTCATCACGGCGAGGAGCGTTTCGTTATCTGACCGCGCGTAGCACGTGAGCAATGTCACCGTGTCTTTCCACCCGCCAGCTTCGGCAACGTCCGTAATCGAGAGGTGCTTTCGCTCCGTTGCCCACTTTCGCCGATACGGGTGCCATAGTCCGCCGTCCAGCTTCTTAAGTCCTGCTTTCTTCTCAGCATGCGCTAGCCACTTGTCGAACAGATGGCGATCCATCGCCTTCGTCGCGTCGTGCTCGGCGCCGAACACCAAACCGGCAACCGCACGCAGCTCGCGCTGAAAGCGCCGCAGCTCGTCGAGCAGCCGAACGGGCACAGGCACGATAGCCTCTCGGCGTTTCTTGTCCGCTTCGGCACGCCAGCGAATCGTGCCGGCGTTCCAGTCAACGTCTTCCCACCGCAGCTGCCTGATCGAACCGAGCCGCCGTCCAGTTGCCTCGGCGAGTACCAGGGCCAGCTCGATCTTGACCCACCGTACTCGATCGCCTTCTGTCTCGGCTTGCGCGGCCAGCTCGTGCAACGCCGCGCGAGTGGCGAGATATCGATCCCCGGCGTGACGACGTCCGCGCGAAAGGGACCGGAACTCCGGAAGCTGAGGCATGAGCTCAAGATCTGCGAACGGGATCTCGTAGAACAGACAACCATGCTCCGGTGCGCCGATAACGGAATCGTCGAGGACGTACCACTCGATGGAACCCGGCCAAGCCTCCGCGGCACTCCAGGCGATGGTTTTGGAACGCGTGCCTTGAGGTAGATCACGGCCGGTGTAGCAGTGCTCGTCAAGCCAGGCATCGAACTGTGGACCGGCCATTTGCCTGGCTCGTTCGCGTTCGATCGTGCGCGCGAGAGTTCGGATGGTCCGGTATAGAACTGCACGACCCTCAAACATGACTAACCCTCCGTGAGCCCTAGGTCACCGTCGCGGCATCGGCGGCGATCTAGGCCCTGCAACAGGTGAACTATTGGCATGTGGAATACAATAGCGTACATGCCAATAGTGTCAACTGTTGCTCGGAGGGAGATTAGTCGAGTGTCGCGGCTCAGATCGCTGGATTGCGCACTTGGTCATTCCCTTACTGAGGACGCAGGGTGGTCCGACTGCGGGTGGCAGAACTGCTTCGGCAGCGTGGCTTGAAGCCTTACGACCTGATAACGGGTGCTGGCTTCAGTCCGCACGCCAGCTATAAGCTGGCCACCGAGGATGGACGATTCGAGCGGATCGGTGCTGACACCATCGACCGCCTGTGTGCATTTTTCGGCGTCGCGCCGGGTGATTTATTCGCAAGGGATGCGGAAACTGGAGCGCGGCGCCGGCAGACGCGATCGCGCTAGCGAATCTCACCACTAAATGGCGATTGCCCCACACCTGTCTAGGTGGCTACGTTGGTTTGACGCGTTCGATCGACACCTCAAGCCTCGGGCGGATTATGTACCAGCTTTCGCCTTGGAATTACGCTGCAATGCAGGCCGGTATACGTGCACATTACTATCAGCCGCGCTATGTGACGCTGATAAGGCCAGTTATACGTCCGCGTGTCGGGCCTATAAGGTATTCGCGGAGCCATTCTGGGGCCGCTTAGCAGCCGCGATGAAAGCAATTCTGGCACAGCGGTGCCCAGAGCAACTGGAGCTTTTCCGACCACTTGGGGGGGTAGTCACATGAGCAACATGCGCTGGGAAGACTTCATAACGGCAGATCCTGAGGTCATGACCGGCAAGCCCGTGGTCAAGGGAACCAGGTTGACCGTGGACTTCGTGCTCGACCTCATGGCCGGAGGAACGTCCGAGGCGGAGATTTTGCGCAATTATCCGCGCCTTACAACAGACGCGATTCACGCGTGTCTGGCCTATGCAAGCGAAGCCGTGCAGCTAGCGCGCGACGTGCCTATACGCGCCCACGCTTAGACAGGTCAGCCGTGGGACGATTTCTCGCCGATGAGAATGTGCCGGCGGACGCGATCGACGGGTTACGGGCAGCCGGCCACGACGTTCTGTGGATCACTACGGGTTTCGCCGGCCTGACGGACCAGGCGGTGCTGGCGAAGGCTGTCGAGGAACAGCGTGTTCTTCTGACCTTTGATAAAGATTTCGGTGAGCTGGTGTTTCGAGGACAGCGACCAGCTTGCGGAGTCGTGTTATTCCGGACCGGACCGGCCACCGTCGGCGCTTTAGTCACGCTCATATTGACTGTCATCGCCAGCGGCTCCGATTGGGCCGGGCAGCGTGGTGAAAGGCAGCCGATTGCGAAGAGTGCCACTGCCACGGCCTATGTAGCGTCTACCGAGTGACTCTCTGATGGCCGCTTCCCGCTTCGTCGCATAAGAGGGACACCGGGAGGTCTCCGCCCAAGGGATCGTAAGCGACTCCTACGCCGACCTACCGCCTGGTAGGGGCTTGCGCCAGTTGCGGGTATTACGACCGGTCGCACATGATCCGGAGTTCAACGCCCTGGCCGGCTCCCGGCCGAACGAATTGATTCGTGAGGTGACCGCTTGAGGTTAGCGTTGCGTCGCTTGCTCTCGAGTCCCGCGTTCACGATCGCAGCGACATTCACCATGGCGATCGCGATCGGCGCGACCGCATCTGTGTTTGGGCTCGTTGACGGGGTGCTGCTCAAGGCATTCCCGTATCGCGATCCGGATCGTGTGCTGACGATTTGGGAGCGCAATCCCGCCATGCAGCTCCCGAAGGTCTTCCTCATGGTGGCCGACTACCTCGACCTGCGGGCCCAGAGCCACGACTTCGCGGATCTCGCCGCGTCCACGGGCGACGACGAGGGCACGGTGACGGGCCAAGGGGCGCCGGAGCGCGTGTCCGCGCTTTCCGTGACCCCGAACTACTTCTCGGTGCTAGGCCTCACGCCGGTCCTCGGCCGAGGGTTGGCGTCGGACTCGAGCGGCCCTGACGAGGTCGTGATTGGATACGGCTTCTGGCAACGGCGGTTCGGTGGCGCGCGATCGGTTCTCGGCAGGCCACTCACGATCGACGACCACCCGTACACCATCGTGGGGGTGGCGCCGCCCGGCCTTACCCACGAGGTCGAGCTCTGGGTGCGGTGGCGATTCGGACCCAATGATGTGTTGCGCGGCGGTGCGCACTTTGCTCAGGTCTATGGCCGACTCGCTACTGGCGTGACACCGGAGGCGGCGCGGCGCGAGCTGAATGTGATCGGCGGGCGGCTCGCCATAGCGTACCCTCAGACGAACCAGGGTTGGTCCATATTCGCGTTGTCGCTTCCGGACCAGCTCGTGGGTGACGTGAGACCAGCGCTGACCATGTTGCTGGCCGCGGCGGCGTGCGTGTTGCTGATCGGCGCCGCGAATCTCGCCAACCTCTTTCTCGTGCGGAATTTGGCGCGCGAACGCGAGCTGGCGATGCGCGCCGCACTCGGCGCAACGCGCGGCCGCCTGGTGCGCGAGCTGATCGCCGAAGCGTTGGTGCTCGGTACCGGCGCGGCGACCATCGGCGTCGCTCTGGCGGTTGCCGGTGTCGGGGCCTTACGCGCGTTGGCGCCAACGGGGGTATTCGCGCTTCCGCGCGTAGGGAACATCGCCGTTGATGGCCGCGTCGTCGCATTCTGCATACTCACGACGATGGTGACCGTGGTCATCTTCGGCGTCCTTCCGGCCTGGCACGCGTCAGGTGGAAATCCCGCCGGAGCGATCAAGGAGGGAGCGCGCGGGACGGCCTCCGGGCGGCAGCATCGCGTGCAGGATGTCCTCGTCGTACTGCAGGTGGCGATCGCGCTCGTGCTCCTGACGGGTGCCGGACTCCTGGCGGAGACTTTTGCGCGCTTCGAGCATGCCGATTTGGGCTTCCGGCCGGACGGGGTGCTTACGGCACACGTCGCGCTGTCCGCAGAACGGTATCCGACCGCGGAACGAGAGGCCGCATTCGGCGCCCAGCTCACCGAGCTGCTCGCCGCGCAGCCGGGCGTCTTGTCGGCGAGCGTCAGCTCGGCGCTGCCAAGCAATCCGACGATCCGATGGGTCTTCCACATCGCTGGGGATCCCGCGCCCGACCCGGGCAAGGAACCGACCTTGAGGCCCTACTTCATTGCCCCGGATTACTTCCGCACGATGGGCATCACGTTGCTGCACGGCCGTGGCGTGGTGCCATCCGATGGCGCCCACGCCGTCAAGGTCGCCGTTATCGATGAGCGCACGGCGCGTCGGTTTTTCGCGGGCCGCGATCCGATCGGCCGGCGCCTCGTGATCCCATGGACGGCGGATACAATGGAGATCGTCGGTGTCACCGCATCCATCCGACAGGGCGGCCTCAAGGCCGATGACGTGCCGGTGATGTACGTACCGTACGCGCAGATCCCGTGGCGCCTCAACACCTTCGCGATCGCCGTGCGGACGCACGGCGAGCCCGAAGCGCTGACCGCGACGCTTCAACGCACGGTCTCGAGGCTAGACCCGCTGGCTCCCGTGTCCCAAATTGAATCGTTGAGCGCGCACGTAGTTGAATGGGTCGGAACGGCGCGCTTCTCGACATTCCTCGCGTCGCTTTTTGCGACGGTCGCCCTGATCCTCGGCATGGTCGGGATCTATAGCGTTCTCTCCTACATCGTCAGACAGCGTCGGCGCGAGATCGGTCTCCGTCTCGCGCTCGGCGCCACGCGCGCCCACGTGATAGGCGACGTGCTGCGCCATGCGCTCCTCCTGGCTGGCGCCGGGATCGTGTCCGGCTCTGTAGTCGCCTGGTGGTTGACCCGAGGGTTGGCCGGACTCTTCGTCGGGATCAATCCCCACGATCCGATCATCTTCGCCGGCGCCGCGCTACTCTTCGCTCTCGTGACCGTGTCGGCCGCGGTGATTCCCGCGTTCCGCACGACGCGCGTGAGTCCCACCGTGGCGCTACAGGACGGGTAAGAAATCTGGCGCTCCGCTACAGCGGGGGCCCGTTTGGGGGCCCGTTTCCGCCGGCAGGCGCCGACATTTGGGCGTTGAAGATCGGGCCCGACGCCCGGTTTTCACTCTGAACGGCGCCAAACTATGTTGTTGATGTCGTCCCCGAGAACCGAATGGGGTTCAGGGGGTCGCGGGTTCAAATCCCGCCGTCCCGATTGAGTTACGAGGACTTAACAACTCGCTGATAGTCGAGGCCTTCGTGGATCCGCTCCGGAGGCCGGTAGCTCAGGTGGTTAGAGCGCACGCCGACCGATGCGGCGGGAGCCAACCATGCGGTGGTCGAGACTCAAGCAGATGGTCGAGAGCCGGATAGCGACCTCGCTCCGCGGCCGAATCGAGTTGCATAGCGCCCGATATCGGCATGCCCACGATAGCGACGGCCGCGTATGGCTTACCGTCGATGGTCGCGAGGTCGTTAGCGTGAGCTACCATCGGACGGCAGCCATCCGATACCACATCGCACGCGGCCTGCGAGAAGCGAACGCGCATGTCGTGGCCAGCGATCCGGCATTTCGTGCCGAATTCCAAGACGGATGGGCTCCAGCGACGGCGATCACCCGCAAGCAGGGCATAGTGACACAGTTCGAGTTCTACGACGATCTCGAAGAGTACCTCTCGCAGACGGTTGAGCAGGCATTGGAGTCGCCCAATCCGCTCATTCGAGCGCTCGCCATCGTCGATCGGAGGCTCGGAAAAAGGCGCCTCCGTTCACTGAGTCCGGATGCGCTGGACCATCCGCTCATACGAGAGTTGTACGATCTGCGGTGTGTTGCCGAAGGGATCGAGCACGATGCGACGAGTATCCGCACCCCGTGAAAGAACCGATCCTGGCGTTCAAGAACTCGCACGAGCTTCAAACCCGTATGTCTCGCGAACCGCGAACCTCGAAGGGCTTCTGGCTCAAGCTCTCGAAGGCCGGGGCGCCCGAGGCGACCATCACACGAGATGAAGCGATAGAGACGGCGCTTTGCTGTGGCTGGATTGACGGCCAACTCGCGAAGCTCGACGAGTGCTACTTCCTCGTCCGTATGACGCCGCGGCGACCCGGTAGCCGTTGGTCCGCAAAGAACCGCGCAGCGGCAGATCGGCTGGCTGAGCGAGGCCGCCTGCTGCCGGCCGGTCTCGCCGAGGTCGACGCTGCGAAAGCGGATGGCCGATGGGACGCCGCGTACCCTTCCCAGGCTGGGGCAGAGCCACCAGAAGACTTGCTCGCGTCATTGCGCTCGAACAAGGCCGCATCGCGGTTCTTCGAGACGCTGGATCGAGCGAACCGGTACGCCATTATCTATCGGGTAGGCGAAGCCAAGCGGCCCGAAACCCGCGCGAAGCGCATAGCGAAGTTTGTCGAAATGCTGGCCCGCGGAGAGACGATCCACCCGCCAAAGGGGAAGCGACGGCCGCGGGAGTAGCTTACGGCTCGACATCCTCACTACCGTAACACCATGGCCGTGCGCCTCAGTGATCTCGCCGTCGACCCGTATCCCGTGCTCGCCCGCTTACGCGAGACGGAGCCTGTCGCCTGGATCGCGGACGCCGGCATGTGGTTCGTCACGCGATACGATGACGTGATGCAGGTGCTGCGAGATCCCGGGACGTTCCGCACCGACGCGCCGCGCTCGACGATCCGCGATACGTTCGGCGAGTCGATGTTGAGCGTGGAGGGCGACCAGCACCGGCGGTACAAGAGCCAGTGCAGCGGGCCGTTCAACACGCGAGCGGTTCGAGATCACGCCATGCCATTGATCGAGGTCCGCGCGCGGGCGCTGCTCGACGCCTTTGCCGGACGGGCGGTCGACCTGCGACAGTCGCTGGCAAGCCCGCTCGCCGTCTATACGGTGGGCTCGGTGCTGGGCATCCCCGTCGCGTTCCACGCGACGATCCGCCGCTGGTATGAGGACTTCGCGGCGGCGCTCGCCAACTTCGCATGGGACGACGCGATTCGCGCCCGTGGGCACGCGAGCGTGGTCGAGTTTCGGGAGTCCATGCGCCCGGTCCTGCATGACGCCGAGCGCACTGCCGATCCGTCGCTGCTCGGTGCGTTGGCCCGCCATCAGCCGGACCGACTCTCCGACGACGAGATCTTCGCCAACGCACTGATCGTGTTGTTCGGCGGCATTGAAACGACAGAATCGACACTGCTCGACGTCATCTGGACGTTGCTGAGCCACGTTGACGCGTTAGCGGACGTGCGGCGCGATCCCGCGATGCTGTCGTCAGCCATCGAGGAAGCGATGCGCTGGGAGCCGGCTGTCCAGTCGTGTACGCGGCATGTCGGCACAGCGACCGAGCTCGCCGGGGTACGGCTCGACCCGGGGGCCGTCGTGCAGTGCATGCTGGGGGCCGCGAACCGCGACCCGGCGCACTTTCCCGATCCCGACCGGTACGACATCCGCCGCGCCAACGCCGGCGATCATCTCTCGTTTGGCTCGGGACGCCATTTCTGTCTTGGCGCAGCACTGGCGCGAGCAGAGGTCCGTCTGGCAGTGGAGTTGCTGCTCTCGCGCTATCCTATGCTACGCCTCGACCCGGACCGTCCATCGTCGCCTCGCGGATACGAGTTCCGCGCTCCTCCGACCCTCCATGTTCTTCTGTGACTGAGGGGCGAGCGCGCATCCTTACCGCAATAGGCCACCGGCGAAAATCGCCAGTACCGAAAGAGTCCCCGAGGTACGGACTCGAAGGCCACCGCGGTCGAACGTGGTCGCGCGGCCGGACGCACGTACCGCCGCCGCGACCGAGTCCGGAACGAAAATCACAATCCGCTTCCTACCCGGAGCATTCTGGGGACGCGCGTCGATCGACACCGGGAGCCCAGTGACGGTCAGCTCGACATCCTTTGTTCGGACAATGACTCGCTTCGCCCTGGGCACGATCAAGTAGCCTGGACCCGGCGTGAGCGTCCCGGCCGTACCGCCGTCCGCGTCGATCGAGATCGCGCTCGAATCTCCCGCTCGCACTCGCATATCGACCTTGAGCGGATCGCTACGCTCGTCGAGCGCATAGAGCGCTCGGACCAAATATGCGTTGAGGTAGTACGTCTCGTCTGGCTGACCCGGTGTCGTCGCCGGCACGCCACCCAACTCGCGCCGCGCCTGAGCGACTAACGCGGGGAAATCTTCCTCCCTCATGACCTGTCCGGCCATGGTCAACGCAGTCGTCGAATCAAAATGCACGGCTTTGGCCGCCGCGCCTTCCAATGTGAGCGTATCCCGTACGCTCTCGCGCCAATTGACGCCCAACCGGTCCAACAGGATGGCCATGGCCTCACCCGTCACTTGAATCCGAGGGTGCGCTTCGAGCGGCGCGTGCTCGACTCGAAGCGTGTCGCCGAGCCGACGCCGGACATCGGTGATGTAGGAAGCCGCGCGGCCGCCGGCAGCGAGCAGCGCCGCTCGCTCGCCCACCATCGCGGTAATCCCAGCGAACCGCTCCGCCCCACCCCCGCCGCGCCGACTCAACGTGCTCGCCTCGTTGAGCCAGCGCACGCTCAGATACCGCGCGAGTCGGCGCGGCAGTGCACGGTCGTCGGCATCGAACGCGCGCAGGAGCGCCAACCGCTCCAAGCGCTCCGCGGCCAGGCACGACGCGAGATCGTTATACGGGCAGCCATACCCATGCGCGAAGCTGAATCCCGGATAGTCCGCGTATCGGATGACCGGGCGCCACGCGAACGCCAGACCAAACTGCTGCAGGCCGAACGCGCGCACGAAGAACTCGCGCAGCGCCCGCTCGCGTACCGCCTCGCGATCGATGGAGTCGCGGACACCGGCACTCACATTCAGCCCGGGAACGCCGAGACCGAGGTCGTCTTCGATGTCCGGCGTCCAGCCGTTCTCGGAACGGAACACGTGCCCCACCAGATTGGCGGGAACTCCCGGCCCGGTCACCGAATCGAAGCCGGGGAACGCGCAGTCGCGCGCCACCAGGATCGTCTCGTGGTGATCCGGCGCAATCAGAAAGAACGGCATGCGCCGCGACCAAAATGCTGGCCAGAGCCGCATGACGGCGGGCGTCGCCGCCACAATCCGATGCGCCAGATCCAGCAGCGCCGGATCAACCACCGATGAAGAGATGGCATGATGGGTGAGATCGACGGCCGGAGGTGTCTGACGCTCCTTGTGGCGGACCGGCTCCTCCGGGACAGTCCAAAGCAACGTCCCGCCCTGCCACTCGGTGACCGCGAGCGTTCGGCCGTCGGGCGAGAGGGCCGGTTGCACCAAGCTGCCACTGATGCGCGCCAGGACCGCGGGCTTTGCCGATTGGCGCGACCCCGACGGAGGAACGGCGATTCGCTCGATCGAAGAATGGTTCGTGCTATCCGGGCGTGCGAAGTAGAGCCACGCGCCGTCTGGGCTCCACTCGGGTCCGCCGAGTCCCCCGTCGACCGCG
>Ga0210398_10000547_pt1 | contig 42340 bp, 45 predicted proteins | sample IncBWC4OmetaG_FD_161047 | JGI IMG/M metagenome (GOLD analysis project Ga0210398, IMG submission 161047) | Forest soil microbial communities from Barre Woods Harvard Forest LTER site, Petersham, Massachusetts, United States - Inc-BW-C-4-O | ecosystem: Environmental > Terrestrial > Soil >...
CGCAGGCCGAAGCGTAGGTTCATCGCCCGCGCATTAGGCGCATCTCGGATTACGCAGGCGGAGTTGCAGGAACTGCGCACTGATATTTGAATTAGAAAGCGTTGGGCGCCTGACTCAGCGGTAGAGTGCCATCTTCACACTCCTCCTCGATTCAATACTTTCAACAGCTTAACCGGCTTACCGGGGCTGCCGAGTAACTTGAAAATAGGCGGGAGCCGAAACCCTTGCAGCTGCTACCGGCGGTGCTGCAGAAACGGGCGAACTGGCGGCAAGAGCGCTAGCGCGGGGAAAGGTGGCACTCCAAATCCTCGAACTACCGGGTGCTCGAACGGACGCTAGCGTCAACGGGTCAGTTCACCGCATCAACAACATCTACTTTCACCTTGGCAGTCTCGCCGTCCTTCAGCGGTAGCGCCAGGGTCAAAACGACGGTCGAGAACGTGACTCATGCTGTCGGTGATCTGCATTCAACAGTTTTGACTGCATATTTGGCGGCGTGGTCGAGAACTCAAGTTGCTCTGGCCATTGCCACGCCACCCTCGCGTACACGATGTCGTCGCCGCTTGAGCCGAAGATTCTGATGCCGTTTTCGAAGTTGCCCGGCGTATCCACTGCGACCCATTCAGCGACCCCATCGTGGACATTCAGCCAGTACAAACCCAGCCAAACCTCCGACCCATCGTTAAGACTGCCGTAGAAATCTCCCGAACTAGTTCTCGCAAACCCAGATACTCCCAAATCGCTGGGGCTGCCGTCTGGCAGTTGAATGCCATACGTGCGGAAAGAGTTCGTCTCTTCGTCGTATGCGACGAACTGACGCCGCTCTCCATAGTAAATCCAAGCCTTTTGGGCTGTGCATGCCACAGCCGTTCCGCCTACTCCGAAAAGCACACGATTTCCGATCGTTTTCCAGTCTGGGGCAAGCTTCAGTAGGCCCTGCGTAAAGCTGTAGTGTCGGAGAATGGAATAGGGAATACGGGGACCGTGATTCTCGGAAAAATCCCAGCCAAAGACCCAAACGGTGCCATCCCCGGCGGGACAAGTCATTTCTGCCATGAATGGGAAGGTAGTGATCTGCCGTATGACTCTGCCCGAATTGTCCAACAGCGCCACGAATGAACTTGGCGTCCCGGCCTTGTCAACGACCGTGGCAGTGGCGACAGCGCCGCCGTCTTTGGTCGCAGCCGCGTCAGTGACGCGAATCCTGTCCAAGTTCGGCGCAGTGAGGGTCGTCTTGAATGCGACTGAGCCGTCGCGGTTGGTCATGGCCACATTGGGCACTTCGCCATGGGAGTAGATGCTGTGATAGGTCGCGTGGTCATTCCACCAGTGTGGCCCGTCAAGCCCTTCGCCGATGTTGACAGCCGTGATGCTCACACTGGTATGCGGTTGCGGCAGAAAGTGTGTTTCGAGCTTTGTCGAGTGCGGCGTGGGAGCTACGCTTTGCTGAGCTTGCGCCAAACCCACCAAGAGTGGCACGACGAGGGCACATGAAATTCGGCGCATGGGCAATCCTCTTGCCTAAATTCTACTACGCCGAACAGGAGCCACATCGTTATGAAAGACCTCGGCGCAAGCCATTCAGCAGCGGCGTCGCCTCCTTTCGCAGGGCTGGCAGGCGTTCCTGTTTGTGGACAATATTGCTCAGACTTCGGTTGGGCGATTTGATTACGCTATCGTTGGGGCTGAATATCATGCGGGCTCAGTAAGCCTAAAGCCCCCGCAACCCCGCCGTCCACAGAGGTGCGCAAGGCGAACAGGGGGATAGTCATGGCGAAGGTAATTGAGTTTTACGTGCCGACGATTTTCCGGAGACCGTTGAAAGGGTCTTGGTGGCGGCAACGCGGAAAGATTATTCAGTTTTGCACGCCGACAAAGCAATCCGCCTAAATAATGGAGGCCATGGCAGTCATGTCCCATCGAAAACATCTTCACCGTTGGTTTAAGAGTTTGGCGGGAGGATTTCGATGCGCTTGTGAGGCATGGCGCTGCGAGTTCGCGGCAGCAACCAAACAGTGTGACAGTGCGGCCGAGCGCGGTCGCAAGTATTGCCTGGCTCATCTGGCATCCAAGCCGCAGTGATTCGTCATTAAAGAGAAAAGCCTGCCACCTATTCTCGCAGCAGCCTGCGAAAATAGGATGAACCTAACCTGCCCGTAATTCCTGTGTCACCATCCCTCCCGCTAGGCACCTCTCTGTAGACTTTGCGGCAAGACTTCCATTTGCTACCGTCATGAAAACAGATTGCCCACGCTCGGCGGATCTAGGCGACCTTTTCATGTGCAGCCGTGCGCCTCGATGAGCCGAACGTGGACATACGCTTTGTCGGTGTGTGATATCGCGACAGTATGAACGGCTAGGTCTCGTCCGTATCGCCGTGCATATTCTGATTGCTGCTCTCCCGCGGATTGCACTCGTGGGTGTCAAACGCCGCCCTGATTTCGATCTCCACCTCATCCTCCGAACGCTTGTTGGACTTGAATTGAGAATTGCAACCTTCGCAGACGCCGATGGCCGGCAGCGGAGGCTTTACGATGCGGAGCTTGCGGGTGGTCATGATGGGAGTCTATCGCAGCGACACGGTGGGCGCTGAATCAGCGGAGATCAAGACTGCACCACGGCGGCTGACAGACATGGCGTGCGCCAAGGCTAAAGGTGCTGGTAACTTCATGGGAGTAGCATGGGTGCATGCTGGACTACAAGAGAATTGATAAGACTGGATGGTTCATCGAGCAGATGAGTTCGGGGTGGTTCTCGCGGCAAGAGCTGGTAGGAGTTGCGGCTATCGAGTTCCCCGACACCCCACTGAAGACGCTGGATGGAACCATAGGGCAATACTGGTTTGATAGCGTCAATCCGAAATGGGGAACCTTCAAAGCAATTCAAGCCCGTGGGTTAAGAGTGGTGGAGAACGCTGGTAGGCGTCGAATTGTGGAAGGCAGCGGCACATTCACCCTACCCGAGGCCATCGTCTGCGATGCAACTCCCACTCCGTTCACGACATCGGTCAGACGCATCGCCGACATACAAGGTTGCGGCGATGGGACGCGTGAGATGTGGAACACCAGTGACCCCGACCTCTGGCAGGACGCATTAAACCGTTATTGGACGTTTGTGAAGCCGTCGAATCTTGAGATTGAAAAAGAGATGGATCGATTGGATGCGGAGACGGTTAAGGCGATGAACCGGAAAGCCTGGTTTGAGTTCCTGCTGGAAAAATGCTTTCGCTGGAAATACACCGCGCCGAACCGCTATGCCTCGACTACAAAGATTCTAAGGACCTATGCGGCGAACAATGAGCTGGCAGCCCTTCATGCGATTAAAGAACGGTTGTTTGTGATGGACAGGGAAAATATTCAGCAATGTCTGGCTATCGCGTGTTCAATCAGGGGGCTTGGCATTGCCGGGGCATCTGGTCTACTGGCAATTCTTTTCCCGGCGCAATTCGGAACCGTCGATCAGTTCGTGGTAAAAGCCCTTGCGAAAATTCCCGAATTGCCAGAACGGGACCTCATTGCGGCCATGAGCCCCGAATCCCTGAAGCTCAGTGAAGGCACGATCCTCATCCGCATCATGCGCCGTAAAGCGGATGAATTGAACCGAGTTTCCTCTCTGGTTGAATGGACTCCCAGAAAAGTGGATATGGTTCTTTGGACGTGCGCCAGATGATCGCAAGTGCGAAATAAGCTGCGGTCCGAAGAACTTGTTGCTTGTCCAGGGGGCCGTCAACATCCTCAACGTCCTGCCTGCCCTCTACTTCGCCGTTGCGCCGCTGCGAAAAGTTTTACCAGTTGAACTGCAACCCACGGCCACTCCTTTCTGCGCGCCGCTGATCCCTATCGAACCCTACTGCCTTGTCGCCAGAGTGGATTTGTGCGACTAAGTGTTCGTGGATGGCCTACTCGGGGCCGACGCTGTTAGCAAGAATGCTGTGAAAAGTCCTGTAGCATTCGCTTCCCTGTTGTGTCTTCATTCCTGGGGCGATCAGAAATACATGTTGACATCGTTACCTCCTCGAAGGCTCAACTGTACGCCGTCTGTGCAGGCGCGAATCGGACAATTCGGCGCTCAAGAGTTGAAACAGCGAGAGGTCATCGAAGTGAGCCTCAACCGAGATTGCGGAGTTGAACCGGCGATGACGGTTCGTGCGATAGTCGGCAGAGGAAGATTTTTCAGTACGGCTCAGGATTCAGTCTTTTTTTACGTAATAGCGGAAGATTCTGTCGAATTAGTTTTGTACCGCACATGACGGACACCGCCACGTCTCGGCGCTTTCCTGAAATAACCTGTTCCCGCATTCTTGCCATAAGTAGATCACTGTCGCGTCACAAATGCGGCACATGCCGTCCGGCAGTTCTCCCTCCAACACATCTGTAGCCTGAGGTCCCGGACTGCCTGGATTCCCTGCTCGGCCACGAGAGCTGGGCGATCTGAAAATGCATTCTTCTTTCATTTTCCTTTACCCAGCGCGCGCAGATGCACACGGCCTCAGCGAGCCTCTGCTCGCAGTTTGTCTGAGGTCGGCGGGTCAAACCGCGGCCTGAACTTTGGATTGGCGTCCACGAACGCCTCGACGGTTAAATCCAGCCGCTTCGCTTCCCAGAGCCGGGAAAAGCCCTCCGGCCATTGGGGAGTATTTATCAGCCAACGGCGGGCTTCCACCGCCGTAGTCTCCGCCCTCATCCTGACCAAGAGCTTAGGATCATCTCGCACCGGGTCTATGCAAGCATCGTCTGAATTCCAGTTCCAAAGCGGCCACGGAGATAAGAGCCCCTCTTCCATTTCCGCTTTTCAGGTTATTAGGCCCGCCGAATTTACGGCACCTGCGATGTTCCGAAGTCGTTTCTCTAAGCCGCCTTCTTCTTCGCCGCCCGGAACTTCACCCAGCGTGCACGTGCTGCAGCCGCGATTCGTTTTTTACCCGCCGCTGAGATTTTTCGTGTGCGTTTCAGAGGAGCCGAAGCAGTTACCACTGTTGGCTTCGATCCATTCCGAGCCTGCGCCCATCGCTTTTTTTGCGCCAAGCTGATTTTCCTACGAGCCGACGCAGACAATGCACGTTGCCCCTTCGAGCCGGCGCTTCCCAAAGCCGCCAGTGCAGCACTAAACCGTTGGACTTCCTGCTGTGCCCTTACCAGTTCCTTCTTCAAATGCCCTATCACTCCGGATAAGTTTCCCATTTTTCCCCTCGGCTGGAGATTGTAACTGATTGGCTCTCGTTTGCCCTCGGACTGGGGTCACCTGAGAAATAAGGCTTGCTGCTCGAAGGCATCGAGTCAGCAGCGTTCGCGCTTACTATGGTGAGGTGTTCGTTGCGTCTGCGATCTACTGAGGTCGCCGAGCGGCACGGTCCACCTTGATCCGGGCCGTGTGGGATTTAACCTTGGGGAACTTGAAATCCGGGCTCGGGGATGCGGCTGGTTTCAGCTCCGTCGATTTCAGGATCGTCTTTCTGCCGCTGCTCACAAACTCAATGTCGAGCTTGTCCTCTCGACTCTCGCTGACCTGCCCTAAGCCGAATGAAGCATGTTCGATCCAATCTTGTGCTTTCCAGTTCCTCAAGGTTTGTTTTTGGGGGCTGCCTGCGTGCACCATTTCCATGAATGCGCCTACCTTAATGCGGGTGCCGGGCAACGCCCCAGAGTAATCCGGGCAGACTTGAGGGTAGAACGTCCATTAACCCATGCCCGCCCACCAAGGACTATCTGCTTTGCGTTTGGCGGACCGCTTCTTCAGCGTGAAGAATACGTCAGAACAAAGACAACGGGCTGTTCAGAATTGCTCACTTTCGAACTGGAGGGGTTAGACGGCGTCTACTCTCAGGCCTTTCGTTCTCACTGTGCATCGGACGGACGGAGCGGGGAGCGGTCCCGAGGAGTGGGGGCACAGAACGAAGGCCTGTCACGGGACAAGTTGGGGAACAAAACAAAACGCCCTGGACTCGGTTTGAGTCACAAGGCGCTCAGTCGATCAGCCCTCCCCCAAGTGCTGCTCAACCCCAGAATACAGCCGTCTCCACTCCCAGGAAATGGCACTATCGTGCCCGACGGCATCACCTTCAGGCCATTACCGCGCCAGCCCTCCCCGTCTTAACTTGTATCCGCTGGCGGCGGGGCACTTCGGAGAGCGGTGACAAGGCTCAAGGATCACGGGTCTGTGCTTTGCCGCCAGTCCAATCGAGCGCCAGCCGCGAACTCAATCCCGTTGCCATCCGCTAGACTCAAAAACATCCAGCGCGGAGATTCCGCTGGTATTCCCGCCCGGCGACACTTGCCCGTCCTTTCGCACACATCCGGAGCGCACTGGTTTTCATCACGCACCGGGGGGCGCTGCAAAGTTCTTCTACTCGTGCATCAGGTACAGGACCAGACGGAGCGATATCTAGAACTGCGTATGGCCAGACTCGGGTGCAAGCCCGATATGACTGGGGTACCGTCCTGATGGATCGAACCTTGCGATTAAGGAAGTCTCACGGCGGGTGAGGATTACGGCCACGCTCTCTATGCTTGGAGGTTGTTGATTTGTTTCTGCCATATAGCCGTGCTGCGCGATCGGCGCTGTGATCGGATTAGCCAAGTAACACCACCCAAATCGATGCCTTTGCAAAGGCCAGACCTAAGTCGGGGATGGCGTAGCCACTCGAGAATTGTTGCGTGACGCCAAGAAATCAGTCGGTCTTCTCTTGTCGATTCGTGGGCAATGGACCAGTTCGTCGCATTATTTTCCAGTCATATTGGTAAGCGGCTCCACAGGATAGACATCTCTGGTAGTGACCGCCATTTTCATCGATGCGCGGCCAACAGAAGTTATGCGAGCATCGTCGTCCGAGACAACGCTCCAAGAGGTTCATCGCCTTATCCATATTGTGTGACTTTCTCCATTTAGCGTCGAGCAAAAAGGCAAAAGAATCGTGAGGCGCCCGTTAATGCTCGGCCCAACTATGGCCGTTGCGGTGTTTTCGCCCTCCGTCTCACCTGCTCCCTTAATTCACCGTTTGTAGAGCGACGGAGGGTGCGAAAAGGACTGTCTAACCCTAGACACCGTGGTCAGCAATAGCAATGAAGATTCAGAGCAGAGGCAGACCAAAGTTCACGGGGACGATATAAAGGATGCCGCGGGGGATGGCAGGCAACCCGCACTTTCATGCTTTAGCGGGCAGTCGCGCCCACCGCTCAGTCAGGGGTCCCTCGGAAGAATCGGCAAGTGAGCGAATCTAGTGCCCGAGACATTCTCGAGGATGCCGGTCAGGCGGGATACGTTCGGGCCAAAAGCTCGATATGGCATCAAGAACTGCTCCATCCCTTGGGGATAATTGAAGACACCCTTTAGTCAGCGCGTGCTTGTCGCTGCGTTTCCCACCATCCATATACTGGAATCGCGTCCACGCCAAGGACAATCGAAGTGCTCTCCGATTCCGTTCCTTTCCGGGAGAACACTTCGAATCAACAACTTAGCCTTAGCTTGTAACTGGTCTTCCAGATGCATCTCCTGCCGTAGGCTCGTTGCCTGCTCTCCCTCGGACCTCTGTACAGATCAATTATGTCCAAGCAGCATCCCTTTCTTCGGGCAATCGGCTGTGCGACAGTGGCGGTGCTAATCGGTGCAGCAGTTGAGGCACTTGGGCGACATTTCTTTCCCCATCTTTACGCTTGGCTGTCATCGATTGCCGCAGTCTTGCTCTGTGCTGCCGTTGTTTTCCTGCTGAGCCTCTGGGTCCTCTATCGGACGAAAGTCAGGTCGGAGGGGTTTCCGGAAAACATCATCGAGAACCTTCCCGAGATTGCCTGCATCATCGGGGATGGCGGGCGATTCAAGCGTTGGAACTCCAACTTAGAATCGGCGCTCGGCTACACGGCCGAAGAGGTTCGGAGCATCACAGCCCTTGAAACGATCGCCGAGGAGCAGCGGGAACTTGTCCGGGGAGCCATGGCAGAGGTACTTGTCCATGGAACGGCCAAATTGGAGTGCGTCTTGGTGTCAAAAGACGGTAGCCGGATTCCCTGTCTGTTTACTGGCGTTCGCATAGTTCTGAATGACTCACCTTACATCCTTGGAATGATGGTAGACCTTGGGAGCCGCAAGCTAGTAGAAGAGACTCTGCGGGCCAGCGAGGAACAGTACCGGTCGTTGGTTGCCAGCATCCCAGATATCGTGTGGAAGGCTGATTGGGAAGGCAATGTGAGCTTCGTCGGCAGCCAAGTCGAAGCGATGCTCGGGTACTCGACCGCAGAGGTTTATCAACAGGGGGATTCTCTTTGGTATAACTCAGTCCACGTGGATGACCGAGAACGGGTGAGGAAGGCATTCGAGGCGCTGATCAAGGAGGGAAAGCCATACGATATCGAGTGCCGCGTGCAAAGAAAGAACGGGGAATGGTTCTGGGCCAATGACAGGGCCTCTGTCACTGCTGACAAGAACGGTATTCGGGTTGCCGCTGGCCTCCTGTCCGACATCACACCACGAAAAACAGCGGAAGAAACTCTACAGAAACTCGCATCCATCGTTGAGTTCTCGCAGGATGCCATCATTGGGAACAATGAGGACGGAGTGATCACCAGTTGGAACCGAGCCGCAGAGAAGATGTATGGCTACACAACAGCGGAAGCGGTGGGACGAGATTTGTCGTTTCTGGTGCCGGCAGAAAAGCAAGCTGAGCCACGCGTCCTAATGGAGCGGATAAGAAAGGGAGAGCCGATCGAATGTCTGGAGACACAACGACTCACGAAGGGGGGCTCGGTACTGGATGTGTCATTGTCCATTTCGCCGATCAGGGACGGAAGCGGGCGAGTTTCGGGGGCTTCGGCAATTGCTAGAGATATCACTCTTCGGAAGCGAGCCGATGAGCAATTGAGATTGCTCTCAGCCGCTCTGGAAGCGGCGGCAAATGCCATCATGATCACAAATCACGAAGGCGCCATCGTTTGGGTGAATCCGGCATTCACCACCATGACTGGCTATAGCAAGGAAGAGCTTTTGGGCCAGAATTCTCGCTCGTTGAAGTCCGGAGTGCACTCCGAAACCTATTATGCCGAGTTGTGGTCAACCATCTCGTCAGGCAGAGTCTGGCAGGGTGAGATGACAAACAAGCGGAAAGATGGAACATTCTACGCTGAGGAGATGACGATCACCCCTGTGATCCGAGACCTTGGCGATCCGGCTAATAGATACTTCGTTGCCATCAAGCAGGACATTACTGTGAGGAAGCAGGCCGAGGAGATGGTGCAGAACAACGAAAACAAGTATCGCGCCTTGTTCGAGGGCTCGGCGGATGCGAACTGGCTCATGGACCGAAAGGGCTTTTTAAACTGCAATTCGGCCGCGCTACAAATGTTCGGATACGCGAACGTTGCTGAGATGAAGAGCCCCGCTGATATTTCTCCCCCGAACCAGCCTGACGGCAGATCCTCCCGAGTGCTGGCCGAAGAGAGGATTGCGGCAGCCTTTCTTCACGGCAAAGAACGTTTCGAGTGGTTGCACCAGCGCAAGGACGGCAGTGTCTTTCCGGCTGAAGTGTGCCTAACAGCATTAGCTTTAAGCGGGCAGCCAACTCTGCTGGCCACCGTGCGTGACATTTCGGACCGCAAACTCGCCGAGAAACAAATTCAATTTTTGGCGTACTACGATGCGCTGACGGCACTTCCCAATCGGACTCTTCTTCAGGATCGATTGACGCAGGCACTCGCCGTCGCCCGTAGGCAAGGGAATAAAGTCGCAGTCTTGTTCATCGACCTCGATAGGTTCAAAGACATCAACGACTCCCTGGGACATTCGGCTGGCGATCTTCTCTTGCAAAAGGTTGCCGAGCGGCTTAGGACATCGGGCCGTGAACAGGACACCGTCGCCCGGCTGGGTGGCGATGAATTCCTGATCACGCTGACGGACGTGAAGGACGTGCCCGACGTAGCGGTTGCCGTTGAGCGGCTCATGGATACGTTGACCGCTGAATTTGTCATTCAAGAGCATACCCTCAATGTCAGTTGCAGCATCGGCATCAGCATCTTCCCAGAACACGGCGCGGATTGCGAAACGCTGATCAAGAACGCCGATGCGGCGATGTACAGCGCCAAAGCTGACGGACGTAACAACTTTCGGTTCTTCACCGACGACATGAACGCGCAGGCAGCCGAGCGCTTGACCTTAGAAAGCAGCCTGCGTTCGGCGCTCGCCAAAGAAGAATTTTTTTTGATGTATCAGCCACAGATGGATATCGCGACTGGAAGGATCACCGGACTGGAGGCACTCCTCCGCTGGCGACACCCGGAATTGGGCCTTGTGCCCCCTGACAAGTTCATACGAATTGCCGAGAACAGCGGTCTAATTGTCCCTATTGGGGAATGGGTGCTCAGGGCCGCCTGTTCGCAAGCCCGGATTTGGCAAGATGAAGGTCTCCCTGCGCTGACTGTCGCAGTGAATGTGTCTGCGATCCAGTTTCGTCAGGAGAGCTTCGGCGAAGACATTAGGAAGCTGCTGCACGAGACTGGGCTCCCGCCGCAATACCTCGAACTGGAACTCACGGAAAGCCTCTTGCTCACGAATGCCGACCTGATGTTATCCGTCATTCAGAAGTTAAAGGCGACTGGAGTAACGCTGGCGATTGACGACTTCGGAACTGGCTACTCCAGTTTCAGCTACCTGCGACAGTTTCAGGTCAGCAAGCTCAAGATTGACCGCTCCTTTATACAAAACGTCGCTGCGAGTCCAGATGATGCGGCGATCACAGCCGCAATCATCAGCATGGCCAAAAGCTTGCACCTCAAAGTAATCGCCGAAGGGGTCGAAAACGAAGCGCAAATGTTGTTTCTGCGGGAACATCAGTGTGACGAAATCCAAGGTTACTACTTCAGCAAGCCTTTGGCAGTTCGCGACGTTGCCGACAGACTGCGATGCAATGTCGCCGAAACACAAGGCAGACCAAAGCCAGCCGGAGACAATCCTGACAACAAACCGTATGAGGTGAGCATTTCACTGATGTCAATAGGACTTGCACTTTTGGTGTCCGCCGATCCAGTCACAATTCAGCAGTTCAGCCTCGCCCTGCGAGAATTGTCCATTTCGCCGGATGCATGTCAGGACGCGGCGAGCGCGGCTCTTCTCCTGAAGAGCCGGAAATTCGATGCCGTTATCGTTGATCTTCAACTAGGAGAGCAGTCCGGACACATTCTGGACGAGGCACGTCTCTCCCCATCGAACCGGACGGCGGTCACGTTCGGCATTGGCGATAATGATGCGACGGTCACGTCGGCCTTCCGCAAGAAATCTCAGTTTGTCTTCGAGAGACCGCTCTCTGCACAGTCGATCCAGAAAACTCTCAAGCCCGCATACGGGCTCATCCTGAGAGAACGGAGACGCTACTTCCGTTTTCCGGTCTCCATTCCAGTCATCATCCGGAGCGAGAGCACGCAGGAAGTTTGGTGCAACAGCGCAAATATCAGCGAGGGGGGTATGGCGTTGAGCACGCAGATTCCGCTCCATCCCGGAGAAAGCGTCCGTGTTCAGTTCACACTACCCGATCACACGGTACCCTTCTTCGCAGAATCGACGATCTGCTGGTCGACAACCGGCCATTTGGGAGTTCGCTTCTTATCCATTTCGGACGAGCAGAAGTCCGAACTACAGGTCTGGTTATCCCAAAAGCTGGAGCAGATACTCCCGGAATTCGTTACCGACCAATTTCGAGAGGCAGAACGCTGCTCCAAGTAATACATTGAGTCAGAGTCCAATTGACGCACTCATCCTGTTAAGAACCGGGCCGCAAAAAAGGCCGAACCCCTGGGGGTCCAGCCTAAACATTCAGTCCTCAGACCAGCGAAGTGAAGTGGTCGTGAGGGTCCGAACGGCGGGTGCTCTCGCCACTAACCCATGACCGCGTTCACGAGCTACAACTCCGAAAAAGATATCTTTTAACAATTTCAATAACTGTTCAATTTTGCACATGTTTCAAACTTCCCTAAGTCAGGTTGTCAGCATTGGGCATGGGGGGAAGTGCCTCTATGACCCCAACCGAACGACCCATTGTTCCATTTCCGAGCATGGTTTCGTTTGAACAACCCATCGTGCCCGACGTCTTGCTGGTGGATGACGACGATGCCGGTTCGTGACATGATGGCTGTGACTCTGGAACACAAGGGGTTCGGAGTGGTCGCGGTTACTTCGCGCTCCCATGACATGGAGGATACAACCTACGCCGCTGCTGGCTGCCCCGCGACGTCCATGTAGCCCTCCATCGCCTGTGTCAGCTGCGAATCCACTTCATCCGCGATAGTCATGACATCAGGCAACAGCAGGCTGAAGTCCAGCGCACCCAGGTTCTTCTGCAACGTCCCAAAGAGCGTTACTTGGAGTATTCGTGAGTCCTGCACCAGCATGGCCGAGGTGTAGCCTTGCGACCTTCGCAATTTGCCATGGGCGACAGCAGCAGCGGAACCGATGGAATCGCCTTCCTGTACGGTGATTTGCGGCGATCTCAGGCGCAGTACCAAATCGTCAATCAGCTTGGGAAGATATCCAGTAAGCTCTTGGTCGGTGAGAGCAACTCGGCTAATCTCTGTGTTTTGTTTGACCCTCGCCAGCCAGTCTTCGACGATATAACCCTGGGAACGCTGCAATATTTCCGCCACTCTTTCCTTTGGCGTCGGCACAGCAAGTTTGCGGGTGAGCAGCTTATCGTGGACGAGATCAGCGAGTTTCTTAGTTTCAAGGGGTTTCACCATGATTTCATCCGCTTCCAGAAGGATGGCGTCCATGGCGCTCTTCACGTCGGGGTAGCCGCTGACCAGCAGCGTAAGCGCCTTCGGTTGGATGTGGCGCATCGCGGTAATCACGGCAAAGCCGTCGCTGGGGTTCGGCATGTGGAGATCAGTGATCAGGACATCGAAGCTCTCTGTGGTGATCAGTTTCAGAGCCTCGGTCACGTTCGCGGCAGCGACTACCTCGAAGCCCTTATGTTCAAGGGTCGCGGTCATCATCTCGCGAATGGCATCGTCGTCATCCACAAGCAGAACCCTGTGGGCAATACGCCGCTCGGTCGGACTCATACAGCACCACCCCTCGTCACGAACTAATTCCAGTGTGACTCAAGGTGTATCGTGGAATATGTTCAAAAGTGAACAGTTATAGAGATGGCCCGCAGAGTTCAATCCTCACGACCGCCCCCTTCACCGTCTCAGAAGCACGTCTTCAGACGGAACTCATCCCCTCGTTTCACCAGTTGCGCCTTCGCCGATTTGGACGATCCATTGGTGAAGCTCTCCATTGTTTGCGTCAACTGCGAATCCACTTCGTCAGCAATGGTCATGACGTCGGGCAGCAACGGGTTGAAATCCAGCAGGCTTAGACTCTCATGCAGTGTTCCAAAGATCGTCACTCGAAGGATTCGTGATTCATGGATCAGCATGGCGGACGAGTAGCCTTGTTCCGCCGCAGCTTGCCATGTTCGATGGCGACGGGGGACACGCGCTGGCGTCACTGTCTTTAGTGGGCACGTTGAGTTTGCCCAGACGTACCACGATGTCGTCAACCAACTTGGGAAGATGTTCACTTGGAACGAGTGAGCGGAACTTTGTGGTTCGGGAACTTGTGCATACCGCACTACAGTGGGCGCTTAACTCAGGGGTAGAGTGCCATCTTCACGCGCTCACCATCGACAGGCCCTGCTGACTCTAAAGAGGTTAGACAAAGTAAGCGGAAATACCGGTATGTTTGCCGGCATTTGGTACGCTTTTGCGCTTTTGGTGCGGTCGGTGGCTGCACGCCACTTCTGTCAGAAAGTGCAGTCATAAGGTCCAACCTGCAATTACTAGCGCAGAACAAACTGTTGCCGCAGTGCGCGGCAGCGCAAGCTATTTGACGAACAAAGACAATAGCTTACGCGCCAGTTTTGCTTTTATTTTCGCCTTGAAAGAAAAGACGGATCGGCTTGTGCCCCTGCGGGAACTGGTTTCGGGCAAGAGTTTGAGGAGACGTTCCGCGTTTCCATGCGCTAATTTTTCTTTGTCCTCTTGGGATAGTTGAGCTTTGTTCAGAAACTCCACGGCTTCGAAATTGTCCCCGAATGGATCATCGACCGAGAATAGGACGTGTTCGATGCCCAGCTCTGCAATCGCGCAATTCAGAGCTGCCTGATCGAAAACGCCGCTCGTCGTAATAAAGACGTTTTCACGCATATAGTGGAAGACGCTATTCTGCATCCCCTTCCTGTCTGCGGATTCGGTATCCTTCGACTGGCTCGCGAGAAGCCAGTTGCCCATCGTGAGAGCGGTATTGATGCGCTTGAGGCTGAACGGGATTAATTCGCCCATGTGTCCCACGATTACTTTGAGGTGCGGGTAGCGGTCGAAGACGCCCCCAGACATCAGCCTGAGAAGATGCGTCCCGGTTTCGACCTGCCATCCCCAGCTCTGCATCAGCGCGGGATAGTCCTTGTAATAGATATCCATAATCGCCTGCGGCGGATCGGTGGGATGAATATATAGGGGCACGTCCAACGCTTGCGCCCGCTCGAGAATCGGCGAGAACGAAGCGTCGTCCAGATAACGCCCTTTCGTATGGCCATTAATGAGCGCTCCTTTGAATCCGAACTTGGCGACCGTGCGTTCCAACTCATCGGCCGCATCTTCGGGCGATTGGGTCGGTAGCATCGCGAAACCAGCAAAGCGGGTGGGATGTTCTTTGATGACCCCGCCTAGCCAATCATTAACCTCCTTGGACAAGCGAATGGCCGTGTCGCGATCGAGGGTCTGAACCCCCGGCTGGACGTGCGAGAGCACTTGTAAGTCAATGCCCGCCGCATCCATGCGGCGAATTCTTTCATGACCAACGTCGCTTAGACGACCTCCGACCAGGTCAAGTATTTTGACCCACGACGTCGGATACAACTCCCGCAGTTTGGGGTGCAAGAACGCCTCTTCGAGAGCGATGACGCATCCGGCTGGCTTGTCCGCTGTTTTAGTCATAATTGTTTTGTCACTCTCCACCGAGTGTCTAAAGCACTTGCTGGGCGCCGGCAGTGATTGCGACGCCAAACCGGAAGGGACGACACGGAGACCAAGAACCACCGAAGTCGTCACAACGCCAATCGACTGCCATAAGTCCGGTTTGGCCGCCATGAGCAGAACGGTCCCCAAAAAGACTGCGATCCTGATACCGAGCGAGCCTCAGAAATGGATCCAAAGTTGCAGCGATTCTCTCGGTTGTGGAGGGCCGCGGTTCTTCCAGGATTTGGCCATCCCCCGATCCGGTGCCTCCCAGATCTCACTCCCCCTGGGTGGGCCGCCCGGCATTCATAAACCCAAGCGACGGGGTCTGGTGTGAAGCTAGTTTTGCGGCAACAACCGCATAGCTCCATGCCGACAAGTATTATGACGCCTGCTGCTACGTACGCTATCGCCCAAAAAATCATCTCCTCGGAACGGCCGTGTCTGATCTCCCCGTGGCATTCTTGCTTAACCAATCGCCCAAGGTGTCAAGATAAAGGGAACAAGGCGATTTAGATAAGGCAACTCCCGGGCCCCGCCGGTTTTCGCTTGCCGCATGGTGTGCTCAGCCCCTTAGGGGACCTCGCAACAATAAATCCCCATTGATAGCGTTAACTCCAACATCTAGAGCCACCCAATAAGGCAGGAACGTCCAGTCCCGGCCTCTGAAATGGGCTCCACCAATTGGATTGCGACTGCGAAATGCGCCCAATGGCACTCCTAGACGCCAGAGCGTTTGGCGGGACCTATCCTCGTGCCCAGCCGAACAATTCCGGAATGGCTTTGGCGCGAAAGTGACGACATGCGATTTGCCTTCGAAGACCCAAACGACCTCGATCGCCTTCTACGCAAGGGCAGCGCTCAAGCGTGGTCCGCCGAGGCGCCGAACCAGGTAGGTGCGCTGTCGCGATAAGCATAACTGAGCTAGTGCATCAATGATGCTGTCCGCTTCCGGACACATTCTTCCAGCAGCGGACATCCGTCTGACTCCCGTCCTTCCGGATTTAGAGTGCATCACCTTTGCGCTCAATAGTTTGCTGTCGTCTATAAACGGTCGGGGAATTGCCTGCGTGTCGAGGAGCAACTATCGTAGTTGTTTGTCCGAACGGGCTACAGGAGGTCGTGCGATGACTGGACTAACCCAAGACTTTCGCTATGCGCTTCGGCAGTTGCGCAAGAGCCCGGGATTTGCCACGGTTGCCATTGTTACGTTGACGCTCGGCATTGGAGTAAACACTGCGATCTTCAACGTGATTGAAGCAGTCGTTCTGCGTTCGCTGCCTTTTGCGGATGCCGACCGGCTCGTCTGGCTCAACGGCAAAATGCCGCAGACAGACGACGCCGGGGTTTCTCCTGCCGACTTCCTAGATTATCGGGATGCGAATCGGGGCTTTGAGCAGATGGCAGGCATTTCTCAATCGGTCATGGCCGGGCCGTCGAATCTCTCCGGAGACAAGCCCGAACAAGTGACGACAAACCTAGTTTCTGCGGGCTTCTTTCAAACTCTGGGAGTTCCTCTGTTGCTTGGGCGTGACTTCGAGAAGAGCGACGAGCAAGTAAATACATCTCAGGTCGTGATCCTGGGCAACGGAATCTGGAAACGCGACTTTGGTGGCGATCGAAACATCATTGGGCACAACATACGGCTGGATGGACAAAGCCTGACCGTGGTTGGTGTGCTGCCGACCGATATTCCTCTGATCAGCCAGGCGCAGATATGGCTGCCGACGCCGCGTTTGCATTTTCTGATGCATCTGCGCGGAGGCCACTTCCTAAAAGTGATCGCGCGACTTAAGCCAGATGTCGCTTTACCGCAAGCCCAAGGCGACTTAGACGCGATCGCTCATCAGCTCGCGGAAAAGTATCCAGATACAGATCAAGGATGGTCATTGCGCCAGCGCCCATTGCAGGAAGTGCTGATCGGACCGGTGCGTCCGGTACTGCTGGTAATCTGGGCAGCGGCTGGCTTGCTGTTGCTTATCGCTTGCACAAATCTTGCCAACCTGTTTTTGACCCGCTCGGTGGGGCGGCAGAGAGAATTTGCCGTGCGCGTAGCTTTGGGTGCGACTCGCTCGCGCATCACGCGGCAAGCCCTGGTGGAAACCATGGTACTAGTGCTGGCGGGCGGCGGCTTGGGAGTGATTGCCGCGGGTTGGGCCGTTTCGCTGCTGCGAGTATCTGGGCCTGCTGATCTGCCACGGCTGCAGGAGGTCCACGTGAATCCGCCGGTAGTGGCTTTTGCTTTCGTTATTTCTCTTCTTACCGGAGCGATGTTCGGATTGATTCCTCCAATGCAACTTGCAAATAGCGGGTTCAGCGGACTGAAAGAATCCACGCGGAATTCGGGGCCGATCGCGCATAGACGAATCCGCAGTGCCCTGGTGGTCGGAGAAATTGCAGTATCGATTATGTTGCTGATTGGTGCCGGACTGCTCATCAGGAGTTTCTGGCTGCTCATTCACGTCAATCCAGGTTTCCAGACTCAGCACGTTCTGACCGCACAACTCAGCCTGAATGGCCCTTCGTACAACGATCCCGCGCATCGCGTGCGTTTCTGGCAGGAACTTGAGGAGCGAGTCGCAAATTCTCCGGGGGTCGAATCAGTCGGTGCCACGTCAGAGCTACCCTTAACAGGCCAGCACAGCGACGGCCCGTTCAAAATCCCAGGCCACAGCTATGGGGCGAGTGAATTCGATGATGCGTACTACCGCCAGGTGACGCCGGGTTATCTGGCAGCGATGCGCATCCCTTTGCTTGCTGGACGATGGCTTAGCCAAGATGACACAGCCAATAGTCCGGGAACTCTGCTGGTCAATCAAGCATTTGCCAAGCATTTTTTCCCCGGGCAGGACGTGCTTGGGAAACATCTTGAGCTGATGGGAGATTCTCAGCCCGACCGCGAGATCGTCGGTGTTGTTGGAAACATTAGCCACAGAGCGCTGAGCGATCCGCAGCAGCCCGAGATGTATGTGGCGTATGCGCAGTATGCTCCTCCAACGATGAATCTGGTCATTCGCGCTACGGCCAATCCCGCTCCTCTGGAAACTGCGCTTTACGATGCCGTGAGAGCAGTCGACAAGGACGAGACTCTCTCGGTCTTCCGATCGCTCGACGATATCGTCGAATCCTCAGTAGCGCAGCCGCGTTTTTCTTCTTTGCTGCTCGGCATGTTCGCTGCACTCGCGCTCGCGCTTGCCGCAATTGGACTGTACGGATTGGTGGCGTATTCGGTCACGCAGCGTACGAATGAGATCGGCGTACGGATCGCGTTAGGGGCGAAGCAGAGCGATGTGGTTAGGATGATTGTCTTGCAAGGAACGAAGCTCGCGATTGGAGGTTTAGCGCTTGGCATCGGGAGTTCGCTGGTGTTTGGCCCCTTTCTGGCCAGCATGCTCTATGGGTTGAAACCTGCAGATCCTCTTACGTTTATATTGGTGTCGGTGACAGTTGTTGGAGTGACGCTACTCTCGAACTACATCCCTGCTCGGCGGGCGGCGAGGGTCGATCCTATGGTGGCGCTGCGGTACGAGTGAATGCTAATGACTTATCGCCGGACGTACTATTAGCCAATTCTCGCGTCGAAGCTCCTCTACCTGAGCGAATTCCTTTTCGTTATGTGTGACAACCGCGTACCCAAGAGTAAGTGCCTGAGCGGCGATGAGCAGATCGTTGGTGCCAGCATCGACCCACCGGCTGTTGACTCTAAAGAGGTTAGATAGGGTTAGTAAACGGGAGATGCCGGTATACTTGCCGGTATTTGGTACGGTTTTGGTACGCTCGGTCGGTGAGCCGCGGGCAAGACAATGGCGGGGTGCGGCCGCCGGCTACGGCGTACTCCTCCTTTTTGACCTCCTGTAACGCAGGCTGATGTCTCTATGTCTCAACCAATGTGGCCTGCGTCTATATCAGTCGGCCGCCCGGCCGGGCGAGGTTCCGCCGGTGCCGGACAGGGAAACTCGGAAATTCGGGGACAAACGAAAACGTTCCCAGAAGCTAGTTTGAATCGCAACCCAGAGAGAAGCGCAGAGCAGCACACACCTCATTCATTCGGGTGGAGCTAAGCTGGGCCACCCGTTTCCCCAGACGCTGTTGGGACACCGTAACTGCATTGTGCAGGTTCACCGCGCAAGGGGACTTCATGCCGTCCTCCTCATTCAGAACCACTTCCGATGGTACGCCGCGAATCGTGGATGTGACAGGCGCAACCGTGACTGTGGACAAATACGCGATGGCGCTGTCGCGGGTGAGCACGAGGGCCGGTCGTTTCTTGTCGGGCGCGGCAAACTGGTAAAGCCGAACCTCGCCTCGGGCTATTCTTCCGGCCACGTGGCCTCCGATTCCCAACCCCGCGCTTCCGCGCGGGCTTGCGGCAGCCGCGAGTATCCCTGGCGGTCGCGCTCTTCACTGGCTCGCAGTTGCAACCCGCGGAGATATTCCCGCAGGGCGTCGCGCACCAAAGCGGAACGGTTTCGCCGAGTGCGCTTCGCGGCTTGGTCGGCGGCGTGTAACAGCTTTTTGTCCAGCACGATTTGAACGATTTGCATATGTGGAATCTATTCCACAGTGTACCCCACATACAAGACATCCATCTCGAATAGCTAGGATGATCCGCCAGCCGTAGAATTCTCGCGCTCTATCTCGCGGCTGCGCGAGACGATGCTCACCTCCTTGGTAGCACCTGCCATGACTTGGAAGCCCGATCCCTTCAGCCTGTTCCTTGCCGTCAGACACCCGGCTTGCTGCCGCCTTCTCTTCTATCGAACTATCATGAAGGACTGGCGACGGTTTGGGCCGAAGCGGAATACAGCAAAGTGTTCGTCCAGAGAAGCGACACGGTCGAGCCCCAAACGGCGCATCACAGCAAAGCTGGTGCGATCGACAATGGAAAAATCCTGGTCACGCCAGGAAAGACCGATGTCCCAGGCGGCCTCCAAATCCGCCAGACCAACGGCCTCAATGATTGCTATCCCACTGCGTAAGCCATCCCAAAAGCGCTCTGCAGCTTTCCGCCGAAGTCTGTGGTGAAGCAACGTCCAGGTCTCCACCAAGACGTGATCTGAGGTAACCAACGATTCGCCGGATTTGAGAACGGCCTTTGCATCAGGGTTGCTACGATCGGAAGAATCGGCTGCGGCATACCAGATCGATGTGTCGACAAACAGGCTCATATGGAAGAATCAGGGGCGTTTCTTGCGCGAGGAATGAACGGCCTGACCAATCATTTCGTCCTTATCTCGAGCAATATCGGAACCGCCCGAATCCCCGAGGTCGAAAATAAGATGTACGTCGCTGGCTGCTTCAGGGCGGGCCAGATCCCGTGCCACAAGGCGGCGAAAATACTCGGCGAGAGATACGCCCAGATCACTTGCGCGGCGGCGCACACGCCGCTGCATCTCATGGTCGAGCGTAATCTGGGTTCGCGACATCATGATGGCACCATCATACCATCGATAATCGAGTTGTCCTAATCTGCACCGGGCTTGCCGGGCTTGCTCCGGGCACACGATCGTCATCGGCGGTAATGGTGCGGCCCAGAACAGCATCCACTCCCAGCACGGAAAAGTAATTCCCCGAGATCAACTGTCCCTGCAGGTCCTCGCTCTGCTCCCCGTGGTTCCAGCTGACGGAACCGAACTCCGACTCAAAACCGATCATGCCCGAGAAGACCTGGTTGTTGGCGCGATAGTAGTCGAAGTCGGGGAAAGTCAGGGGTAGATAACTATTGAACCGCTTCTTGTCCGCACATGGTGCCAGACCTCAACCAGCTGCCCTGGCTTCTCCACCGCCGGTGGGCGAAGTCTCGTCGCGTTCACAAAACTGAAAATTGTCGTGTTCACGCCAATGCCCAGACCAAGCGAAAGCGCGACCACCAGGGCAAAGACTGGCGACTTGCGCAGCATGCGCAGGGCATAGCGGACATCCTGAAAAAGAATGGTCATGGTCTGACTCTCAGTGTTACCCAGTCTGCGCCCTTACCTGGATCAAGGGGTGCTCTTGACCTTGACGTGCCTTTGAATGGGCGTGCTACTGGCGAGGAGTAGTCGCACTTTGTGCGGCTTGCCCTCGTTGTCACACGACTCCCCGAAGAAGGCCCAATTTCTACCTCCGTGCTGCTCAAAGTATTTCCGCTTGAGCCAGCGGGAAGATTTTTTCGGGTGCCTTCGCCGGGCCCATTCACCACAGACGAATGAAGATGCAGTGATCAACGCGGCACTTCCGTGAAAATACCCTGTGTTTGAGCGGGTTACAAGTTAATCCTGTCTTCAGGTACAGTTTCTATAGCTTCCCTTATTCGCTGGAATTCCAGGTAAGACGGTATCACTGGTATCAGTGGGAACCGAACCAAGAAAATCACGGCAGCTTCGGGTCCCCTGACGTTGTGGCCGGCAATGCGATCACGCGCGCCGGCTGCTGGTCCCATGCCCGCAGGAAGATAGTTGATGCCGAGAAGGTGGCGCCCGAGATTGCACGCGAGGCCGTAGAGTTGATCGGCGCTCTGTTTCGAGTGGAGAGGAAGGCCAAGGATTGTTCTGTAGACCAGCGGCTCGCTTTGCGACAAGCGGAATCCGCCCCGGTATTGGCCCAGCTGCGGGAGAAGCTTCTGGGGTGGAAAGAGCAGCTGTTGCCCAAGCATCCCATGGCGGACGCGATCAACTATGTCCTGAATCAATGGGCGGAGCTGAACGTCTTTTGTAACGATGGCGGTACCGTTGGACAATAATGTTTCCGAACGCGAGATGAAGCGCGTCATACTGAATCTCTTTATTCGATGGCAATCCTCGCGGAGGGCGAACCGCGGCGATCCTGGCCAGCCTAACCAGCACCTGTCGCCGCCACGAGGTGGATCCCCAGCTGTATCTCACGCAGCTGTTGATGAATCTACCCGAGACAAAAATGAGCGAATTATCCGATTGGCTGCCCGACCAATGGAAGATTCGTCACCTCGCTCGAATGGCGAGCTTCAAGAGCAGCTCGTCCACGGGTAACTAACCTGTAGTTCGCGTATCGCTCGCGCTCTTCATTGCGGCGAAGCGGTAAAAGGGGCGTTTGACGAAACGGACATCATTGTACGTTAAGGAATGCAAGCCAGTGATTCTTCAACCGGTTGCAGAATCCATTTAATGTCTCATCGACTCGTAAACCGCTGAAGTCCCTAGTATAAAAACGGGCTGAAATTCTGATCCGAAATTGTGTCGGGATTCGCCTGGTCTGTCAAGAACCTGTCCCCGATGATAGCCGCTCTTCGGCGGAGTTCCGTCATGTAGTCCTTATTCTGGAAAATCTCGGCTGGTCTCGGTTCAGCCAGTATCAAATCGGCAGGGCCAAGATAGAGATACGCGTCCGCCATTGTTGAAAAGTAGTATTCGTCTACGCCTGCTAACCACGTGCCTTTGAGGTTTTGTACAAGAGACGGAACAGGCCAGGAAGCCATCCGCTCTATCATTTCGTCACTAACAGATGGAGGAATCGGATTGCGAGACACGATGAATGTCCCAATTACAAAGGTCACACCAGGATAATTTATCTCATAGCGCGCCACCGCCGATTCCAATCCTCTCGGTGCGGGGAACTTGTTACTGTGAAAGTGATGCATCGTGCCAAAGAGCATCAGCGCTTTGCGATGTTTGGCGAGCACTTCCCTTTCCATTACTGAAGCAACGTTAGCGTCGCGTCCAGCATAACTTCGGATCGGTCTTTAACCTTGCTCCAATCAAGGGGAGGATCGCCGGCCAGAACGTGGAGCCTCGTTTCTGGAGAAAGCCTCTGATTGATCCTACGCACCAACGGAAACAGTATTTCGTAGAACCCTGACACGCTGCACATGGTCGCCGTCGTGTCGCGCCACGCTTGTTGAACTTCGGAGAGAGGTACGTTGTCGCCGCCAATGTACCGGTCCAAAATCCCTTGATACAAAGAATCTCTGGACTATATCGTTCGCCCGTGAATGATGAGCCAAAGAAGACTCCTGTACCTGTACCTAACTTGGAGACTGGGCTGGTTTGCGGAAGGTTCTGCTACGGTCGAATCTCTAGGCCGCAGCAGCGACAGCCCGCGGTTAGTCTACAGGGTTGAGTATAACAAACCGCCTTTGTCTACAGGTTGGGTACAGCTCGACAACGTTTTTGGAGAATATCAAGAACTCGGTTGAAAGAACGGCAAGCGGTTTGGTTCTTGCGACAAATTTCGTGTAGAGTAAATACTTTTTGCGCCTCTTCTACTCCTCTCGCAGCGCAGACAGTGGCTCGATGCGTAGGGCTCGGCGGGCTGGAATATAGGCGGCCAGGACTGAGCCACGAGATCTCGGCAGCAAAATGTGGCAGCAAAACGGCAAAGTCTGCTGGTTAGCGGAAAACGACACCCGCCAACCGCTACGCCGCGGCGGGAACGGCGCGCCGATTTTACTGTTCACTAATCTTCAGGAAGGTGGCGTATCGATCTTGTACGTACTTACGTGTGTCAGCGATATTCTTCCTCGATTCGGCGTCGCTCGTCGAGAGTTCGAGGTACCTAAGGAGCAGGAGAGAGGTTCTTGGCTCCCTGTCAGCTATGATCTCGACGAACTTAGGCTCTGCGAAGGAATTCTCGAGAACTATGAGCGCGGCTCCAATGGTTTTCGGCGTTAGGTCCCCACCAGCGAGAACCTTGGTCGTTAAGACGGCGCCGGCGTCTCCTAGGTGGACGAGTAGCGTTCGGTCCCATCCTTGAATCATGCCAGTGTTAACTACTTGTCTTACTACCCGTTCAGGATCATTCCCGCCTTGGCCGTAGGCAGCGCCCGATAAGGCGAGGCCCAGAATTATGACAAGGGTGACTCTCACGTTTCACCTCGTAGCAGAGATATCGCCGACGCTGTTGTTGAGTGTACCGTGACCTGCGGATTGTCCTGTCGCAGTAAACGTCTGGCCGCGTACACTAGGGGCCGATCCGTCGGGCATAATCATGGCTATGAACTGGGTATCTGTGAGGCTTGAACAGGCACCATTTGGCACACACCAAAGGGCACGTCGTGGAATGTCCCATCCGCCGCGGTGGTGGCCGTACTGTTCTTAAAACCACCAAGCTCCCCGCTGACCTCCTCGTTACGGGCATTGTCGTCACCATGGCCAGAAGACCTTCACCCCCTGACGATCCACGAGGAATTGTTGGTCGATCGTGTAAGGTGCCCCAGCTCCAGCCCCCATGGTGTCGGTTATCTGGCCAGTAGGGTCTTCGTAGTACAAGGTGGCCTTGGGGCTTTGGCACTTGGTGTTAGCAGATCGTTCGGAATTTGCTTATGCCGAAGTGGTCTGAAGAAATCACTGTCGAGATTGACCCGCCGAAGCTGAAAGCATGGCTGGTCGCCCTCGATGTCGAATCCTCCACACGCGGCAAGTACAAGAGCATCATGTCCGGCATGTACAACTGGGGCCAATGCGAGGGGTTGATCCCTCGCGGCGAGCAGTTCAATCCCTGCCGCTACGTGAAGGGGCGGGAATTCAGTCAGGTCACGGGGTACGAGGCTCTAGCTCTTGAGATCGACGACACTCTCAAAGTGCTCAGCGAACTCAAGCAGCCAGAGTATGAGCTTGCGCTGCTGGTCGCAACTTGCGGACTGCGCATCAGCGAGGCTCTCGGTCCGAAATGGCGGGACATCCTTTTCGACAAGGGGCGGATCGCCATCCGTCAGACGTTCGTCCATCTCGGGATTCAAGACGGTGCCAAGACGAAGCTGTCCCGCACCCGCGTCGAAGCGCCGAAGCTGTTGCTTGATGCTCTTTCGGCTTGGCGGCAGGAAACGCTGTATGCCGATGACGACGACTTCGCGTTCCCGTCCGAGAAGCTGGGCGGCAAGCAACCTCGAAGCGGATCGCAGTTGGGCGAGGATTACCTTCGCCCAGCAGCAATTCGTGCTGGCGTGATCCGCGAAAAGGACGGCATCACTTACGGGCCGGACGGCGAAGTCGCGAAGCGATTCGGCTTTCACGCGTTTCGCCATTCGCTTGCTACTTGCTTGATGGACGAACAGGAAAACCCCGCTGTAGTTCAGGCGATCATGCGGCACAGCAAGATGGACATGACGCTCTACTACTCGCACTCACGAAGTTCGGCGAAGCGAGCCGCGCAAGAAAAAGTGGTCCAACGCCTCGTTGTTCCCGCGGCAGCAACCGAAATGCGGGTGCCAATGCGGGTGCCAGAGACAGTTCAGTGATCGAACCGTAGGTCGGGAACTTGTGTGCTATCATGGCTTTACCGCGAATCAGTGGGCGCTTAACTCAGCGGTAGAGTGCCATCTTCACACGGTGGAAGTCACAGGTTCAAATCCTGTAGCGCCCACCATTTGTTTTCTTGGGCTTGCGGGGAAATCAACCCCGTAAGCCAACCCACAACCCAACCCACAATTCACTGGATCATCTCCGAAGCCACTCCCAGCTCCATCGGAATGCGCCTTGCGCAGCCCGTGTTTCATCGCCGTCGCCTTGAGTGTAGATATCCAGCGTCCGGGCACGTTTTCATCGCTCCGCCACCCGAATCACGAAACGGGAAGAAGTGGCGCTCCGATCGGTGCCTCTCGCTCTCCAGCAAGCGATCGAAGCGACGCGACCTGCAGACAGCCCCGAGGACCAAACAGGAGACCAGTCCGACACCGCCGTCAGGATCGCCGACCATTGGCTCGACCGGCTCTTGTCGCCTCTCCGATTTCGGTCCAATCTCGAAACCGCCCGCGCCTACCGCAAGAACAGCCAGCTTTCGAAATCCGATCAGCAGGAACTCGACCAACTGGAATCCGAGCTCAGGGAGAGAGTAAGTGAGACGCGACCAAATCCGGACTTGGACTTGGTGACCCTGGTGAGCGAGGCGTTCCTCCGTCGCTTCGGCCTCGATAGCCGCGAACGTCTGGCAGAAATCGCTGACGAAATTGGCATCGAGGTCCTTTTTCGACCAGCGGAAAGCTTTGACGGCGCACTCTTACGCATCCGCGACGCTCAGCGGGGATATATTGTCATCAACTCCCGGATTCATGAGGAATCCCGCAGACGCTTCACTTTGGCACACGAAATCGGACACTTCGTTTTACCAGGCCAACTGGAAGTCTCCGCCCTTGCAAGCAGCAAAGGATTGAAAACTGGGACGCGGATCTCTATCGCCCCGAACTCGAAGCCAACCGCTTCGCCGCCGAGATTCTGATGCCCCGGGGAATCATGGCCGGGTTTTGTCAGTCGGAGCCTTCGTTGGAGTCGATTCGCTCGATCGCAAAGCTTTGCGGCACATCCTTGACGACTTCCGCCGTACGGCTGATTACGCTCACTCCGCATCGCGCTGCCGTGGTGTGGTCCCAGGACCAAAAGATCCTATGGTCGAAGCTGTCCGCGGGATTTGGACGTTGGGTACGGAAAGGTGAAGTCAGGGAGAACAGCTTCGCTGCCCAGTGCTATAGGAAACAGTCCGTTCCCGACCAACTGGCGCCGGTTCCTGCTTCGGCATGGCTGCATGAAAAAGGCTTGCGAGAAGGAGCCCAGATCTGGGAACAATCGGTGGGATTAAAGAGATATGGAGCGGTGTTGTCATTGCTAGTGATTATCGAAGCGGTGGAGCAGGGGAAGTAGCGGGGACAGCCGACCTTCGTGAGATTGTGGCTAGGACAATTCAATTGGCCTGACCGGTTTTTGAAGTCTACGTGACGTGGTGCGGCATTCACTCCCGCTCGAAAGCTAACATCGAGTGGAGTCGCTCTGATGTAATGGTCGACAATTAGAACTCCCGCGCGGAAAGAATGCTTGACGCCGGACACTCTGATGGGAACAAACGGAACGGACATGGCGACGGCGCCAGTTTCTGCGGCACGACGCGAAGCTGTTGACAAAGCACGACAAAGTTGGGTTCGTAAGCTCGTCGATGTTTCCCGTCGTAACAATCTTCTGTACTGCCGCCACTTATAATAAGACCAGCACACTGGATCCGGCATCAGCGGAATCGTCGGGGATGCCTACACTGTTATCCGGGTGTCGAGCCTGTATCCATTGAAAAGTTGCTCCCGGATGGAAAAGGATGAGTCAGTCACAGATTTCCCTGCACCACCCCGTTTATTGCCTTAATTCGAAGAAGAACATAACGGAACGATCATCACTAGGAAAAGCAGCGGTGCAGGAAGGCGGGAATATCGCGCGCGCCCTGGGTCACGGCCACAATCTCTACGGGCCGCGATGTGGCACGATAGATGACGAGGTAAGCACCCACCGGCCAGAACAGAACTGGGTAAGCCGTCAGATCCTCGCGCTTATGGCCTATGCCAGGCGTGTTGGCGATGGCATCAAACGCATCGAACAGCCTGCCAATCCACTGGTCGGCGGCGTCAATATTATCCTCGGCGATTTAGTCCCAGATACCATCCAAATCCCTATCGGCATCATCGCTCAGGATATACTGCGTCACACCCTGGCCTTCCGACGCTGCTCGGATTTGCGCCTGAGCCGCGCGCGGGCATCCGTCGGGGAGACATGCCGGCCATGGTCAAGCGTGCCCAGACGACGGCCGAGTTCCTGGTTGAACCCGGCAAGCTGGACAGAACGCGCCTGGTCATGCTCTTCGAGCAGCCGGAGCGCTTCCCTGACCACTTCGCTTGCCGAGTTGTAGCGGCCCGATTCCACTTTGGCGCTCACGAATTTCTCAAGCTCGGTAGTAAGAGAAACGTTCATGGGTAATGCTCCTATTTCGCCACTTTAGCGCCAATACCAAAGATTGTCAATCTTTGGTATTAGAAAACATTGCCCCTCCTAGGGCTTTGACGACACGCGCAGGCCCCTTGTCGCCTTTGTCAGAGCCGTACGCCTTAACCCCGTTTGACACGTCATCCGCGTTAACTGTTTGGTTTGGCTCTGGGACGTATTTTGCGCCAACTCTAGTGGATGACCCGTTCCCCTCCATCACCGACCTCGATCTCACTTTGGACGACGCCCTTAACCAACTGGCGAAACTCAATCCGCAACAGAGTCGCATCATCGAGTTGAGGTTTTTCGGCGGCCTCTCCATCGAAGAAACATCCCGGGCGACGGGTCTGGCACCGACGACAGTGAAGAAGTATTGGGCATTCAATCTTGATTACCGAGACTCGCCGGAGGGTGCACCAAACCTGAGCCAGAACCTTTTTAAGTACAACAATCCGGTCAATTAGTACAATCGTTTTTGTACCAATTGACCGGACACCCATGAAAACAGGCCAAGTCCATTCCGGCCCAGTTTTTAGTAGTCTCCATTAAGGATTGGAACTTGCGTCAAACCCTAAGCAGTCTTCGCATACATTACCATCGACCTGTTGGCGCGGTGGAGGAACCTGGCCAAACAGTCTATTGGCACCATTATGTTCTAGCCACAGGTTAGCATCGATGCCAAGAACATAAATGTTATTCGCGTTAAGCGGGTAGAAAGCCGCAACATTGCCGTCGACCTGCTGACGCGGTGGGGGAACCTGCCCAAACAGCCCATTGGCACCACTGTGCTCTAGCCACAGATTTCCATTACTCCCGAGAACATAAATGTTGTTCGCGTTAAGCGGATAGAAACCCACCGCATTGCCATCGACTTGTCGACGTGGTGGAGGAACCTGCCCGAATAGTCCATCTGCGCCACTATCTTCTAGCCACAGATTTCCATTGGTCCCGAGAACATAAATCTTGTTCGCGTTAAGCGGGTAGAAAGCCGCCACATTGCCATCGACCTGTTGACGCGGTGGAGGAACCTCGCCGTACGCTCCATCAACACTATGCTCGAGCCACAGATTTCCGTCGGTTCCGAGAACATAAATGTTGTTCGCGCCAAGAGCGTGGAAGGCCCGCACATTGCCATCGACTTGTTGACGGGGTGGAGGTACCTGGCCGAACAATCCATTGGCACCGGAATGTTCGAGCCACAGATTTCGATCGCTCCCAAGTACGTAAATCTCATATGCAGACAATGGTTCAAACGCTTGGGCGCTGGCAGATATGGTCAGCATCATAACCACAATGGCTGCCATTAGAGTTAAAGCTGCTTTCGCATGGAACTTTCTTGTTGATACTTTGGTTTTCATTTTCCTTCTCCTTTGTTAATTTTTTGGGGAAAGCTTGTACTAAATCCCGTTTGGTCGCCGTGAGAGTCCGACCTCTTCTTCCGTGCACCAGGCTCGCGTCGAACGCGACTTGGCGAATGATCCAGATCTGGTCGGTCTCCAGGGTGATCTCAGTCTTTCTGTAAGCGGCCCTGGCCCGCTTGAAGCCTTTACCCAACGCCGGAATTCGTGATAAATTGATCTCCACATCGGGGTTGAGCTTTTCTAGCTGCCCGCCAACACGAGCGATCCTGCCCCAACCGACGTTCAGAAGTCTTTAGAGAGGTCCTCAGAACTTCTCAGGGTTCCTCAGAGCGTGGCTATGATTCACAAAGAGAGGCACTTCTACGAGTTCGGCCCTTTCCGGATTGATCCCGACCATCGCTTGCTGCTGCGTGAAAACCGGCCCGTACCGGTGCAACCGAAGGCCTTCGACATCCTGCTGGTCCTGATCCAGAACAGCGACAAGGTCGTTCTTAAGGACGATCTGCTGAGAAAGGTGTGGCCTGGGACGTTTGTCGAGGAGTCAAACCTGGCGCAGAACATCTTTGTGCTGCGGAAGACTCTGGGCGATGCCGTGGGCGAGAACCATTACATCGTCACGGTGCCGGGGCGCGGCTACCGCTTTGCCGAGAAAGTGCTGGTGGTCGGAGACCGCAAGATTGTTGGCGAGGAAGACTACCAGGTGGTGGTTGAGAGCCACACCCGCTCCCGGTTGATGATTCAGGAAAAGGATGCGCCCCGGGGAGCCTTACCCCCGCGATCCTGGAACCAATGGGGGGTCGTGGCTTCGGCCGCGGTACTCGCGGCTATAGTGGCGACGGCGGCCTTTCTCTATATGCACCGCGTAGCGAAGCTCACCGAGAAAGATACTATCTTGCTCGCCGATTTCGCCAACAAGACGGGGGACGCTGTCTTCGACGATGCACTGAAGGAGGCGTTGGACGTGGGGCTCGGGCAATCGCCTTTTCTGAATGTGCTCTCCGACCGAAAAGTCAGCCAGACCTTGCGCATGATGGGTCGTCCCACAGGTGAACGCATCACGGCGGAGGTCGGCCGGGAGCTTTGCACGCGCACAGGAAGCAAGGCCGTGCTGGGAGGGACGATCTCCAGCTTGGGTAGCCATTACCTGATTGAACTGAACGCCGTCGCCTGCGACACGGGCGACACTTTGGCCAAGGAACAGGTCGAGGCCACTCGCAAGGAAAATGTTCTGAAGGCTCTAAGTCGGGCATCTTCCAGTCTGCGCACCAAGCTGGGAGAATCGCTGCCGTCGGTGCAGAAGTTCGACGTTCCCATTGAAGCAACGACATCCTCACTCGAAGCCCTGAAGAACTACAGCATGGGTATCACGGTTGCTCGCGAAAAGGGAGCCGCACCCAGCATCCCGTTTTATAAGCGGGCGATTGAACTCGACCCTAACTTCCCTTTGGCATATGCCTCGTTGTCGGTAACGTACGGCGACCTCCTGCAACCGTCGCTGGCGCTGGAATATGCCACCAAGGCGTATCAATTGCGCGATCGGGTTAGCGAACTCGAGAAGCTCCACATCGCTGCGGATTACTTTTACGCAACGGGCGAAATTGAGAAAGAAACTCAGACCTACGAACTGTGGGAGGCCAACTATCCTCGCGATGAAACTCCTCACAACAACTTGGGCACTGAATACGCCCTCATGGGGCAGTATGACAAAGAGCTTGTGGAAGATCAGGAAATGCTGCGGCTTGCGCCTGATAATGGCATATCCTATGGAAATCTCGGAGGAGCGTACCTTAACCTGAACCGGCTGCAAGAAGCCAAGGTCATCTTCGATCAGGCATTCGCACGCAAGCTAGATAGCGGAATTCTGCGCCAGAGCATATACAATCTTGCCTTTCTGCAGGGAGATGCCACGCAGATGGAGCGGCAGGTAGCTTGGGGGACAGGTAAACCCGGTGACGAGGACCCGTTGCTGTTTTTGCAATCGGAGACCGAGGCCTACTACGGGAGGTTGAGCAAGGCGAGGGGCTTCTCCCGCCGAGCGGTGGACTCGGCTGTCCGCGCCGACTCCAAAGAAACGGCCGCTTTTTGGGAGGTCAACGCCGCGCGGCGAGAGGCGGAGTTGGGCAACACTCCTTACGCGAAACAAGGAGTCACGGCGGCTTTGGCGTTGTCTCCGGGGCGGGATGTGAAGGTGGCGGCAGCCCTCACCCTGGCTCGGATCGGCGATGCTCCCCGAGCCGAGGCGCTGGCTCAGGAACTGGAGAAGAGCTACCCAACCAATAGCATGCTGAATCTCTTCTGGCTACCGACCATCATGGCTGCCACAAAACTCAACCACGGCAATTCATCTCAAGCGCTTCTGGATTTGGAAGCCGCCGCTCCTTACGAACTGAGTAACGGTGGGAACTTGGAGCCAGCTTACGTGCGTGGCCAAGCGTACTCGCTGGCGCACAACGGTGTCGCCGCAGCCGCCGAGTTCCGGAAGTTGCTGGATCACAGCGGTGTCGTAACGAACTTTGTGACAGGAGCATTGGCACATCTTCAAATCGGTCGTGCTTACGCGATGGCAGGTGACACCGCCAAGGCAAAGGCGGCGTATCAGGATTTTCTCACTCTCTGGAAAGACGCCGACCCCGACATACCGATCTACAAAGCAGCGAAAGCCGAGTACGCCAAACTGCAATGACCTACCTTCTGGCGCCAGTGATCCGTTCTCCTCGTGCTACTCAACTGTTGTAACCAGATGAGATGAGAAAGCCAGTCTCCGACGGGATGCGATACTGTCGAGCTGCACATAAAGGGGTTCTTGCGCACTTTCGGTGCAGACGAATCAGCACACGCCTTTTGCGAACTCGGCGCGGATGAAGTTTTACGCGCGCACCATAACGGAAACACAGCGGGCTCGCTTGAAAAGAGACTCATTGGCCGCCACCAGCCCGGGTGTCTGATGGCAACGGCAGAGTCGAGATGTCATCATCATCATCTCATTATTATTATTATTATTGTCCTGTGGTTACCGAAAACTCCGTCCGAGCTGAAAATGCAGGGGTTCCGATCATTCGTGAGATCCTGGTGCTACCACGATGAACTCTCTTTTCGTCGCCTTTTTCTCACTGGTCGCCTCCACTTTTCGAACCCGTGCCGCACTGCAGGCGGAGATCCTCGCGCTTTGTCACCAACTCACCGTTCTCCAAAAGAACGCGCCTCCTCGTTTGCGCCTCCAGCGCTCCGACCGGTTCTTATGGTCTTGCTCTCGCGATGCTGGCCGGGTTGGCGGCGTAGTCTGCACATCATTCGCCCCGATACGGGATCGCTTGGCACCGCCGAGCGTTCGCGTGGTACTGGACGCGGAAATCACGGCGGCGTCCGGGAAGACCGAACGTGGCCGCAGAAATTCGCGACTTGATTCGGAACCTGAGCCAAGCCAACCCGTTGTGGGGAGCACCCCGCATTCACGGGGAACTGCTCAAGTTAGGGATCGAAGTAGCACAATCGACCGTGGCCAAATATCTTCGCCGCCCGCGGAAGCCTCCGTCCCAGACTTGGCGAACCTTCTTGACCAATCACGACGGCGACCTTCCGCCTTCTGTTTGTGTCGTGGTGTTGTCGCATGCGCGGCGCCGTGTGCTGCACTTTCAAGTGACCGAACACCCCGACCAAGAGTGGACGATGCAGCAAATGCGGGAAGCGTTTCCCTGGGATCATGGGTGCCGATATCTTCTGCGCGACCGCGATGCGATCTACGGCGGTGAGTGGGTGGCCATGACGAAAGGCATGGGGATGGAGGAAGTGACTACCGGGCCGCGTTCCCCATAGCAAAATCCGTACGTGGAGCGGCTGATCGGTTCCATACGGCGCGAATGCTTAGACCACATCATCGTGTGGAATGAAAGATCGTTGCGCCGGACTCTGCGAAGTTATTTTGCCTACTACCACGACTCCCGAACTCATCTGGCGCTGGCCAAAGATGCTCCGGAATCGAGGGCCGTGGAGAAGCCAGAATGCGGGCGCATCGTAGTGATTCCTCAGGTTGGTGGACTTCATCACCGACACCAACGCCACGCCGCTTAGTATCAGTCGGGCCTCGGCGACGATAGCTTCCGTTCGTCTTATGAACCAAAGCAATCTCGTCGCGAGCCAAGCCGGATTTTTCTCTGCACTCCCCGCTTTGCGATCCAGAACGCCGTTGCATCGCTGCTACACTGGTGCCTTGATCAGTTCTCCAGAAGAGAGTGTCAGCGTGCAGACGAGATTTTCCGTAACGACAGGTGTCAGAGCATTATGCATCAGCGCGCAGGCTAAGGGCGCCAAGGATGAACCACAACGAATTCGCACGACCCGCTCGCTGGCTCAGAGGTCGGGGTTCGGGGAGTTCCCCATTAACCTGCCCCAAGCCCGTTTATGGCCAGTTTTTGCATTGCCTGGACTCTGCGATCCAGAAACAATACCGTTGCGTGGCGTACGCTCGTCTTGGCGTTGGGCCGGTCTTCCGAAAGAGGCAAACCGGAAGTGCTCAGCTGGACGTTCAGCATTACGGTGTTCACCGTCGTGTCCACCGACCCTTTATCTCATCCGGGCAATCTGCCGTCTGAACCAGGAACCTATTTTCAATGTCAGGCGGGGCGCTTAAGAAATTGGTTGCGACCGCGACAAAGTCCAACTTATTCGTTTCGAACTCTTTTGGACTAACGGGCTGCATCAGGTCTGGTATCAAGAAATACGCAGCCTTGGGATGTGTGAGTATGGTCTCAATCAGCCACTTGTCGTAGCCACCGAGAACCACTGTGTATTGTGGCATCTGCGATGACACCACCCAACGTGAATCATTTACGAACCAATATTTCTCCGGAGTGCCCTGCAGGGTACTCAATGGCCATATAGAACTTTTCCCGTTCGTAGTCAGCAGCCACTTCCAGTCAAGTCCTAGTTGCGTGGGGTAATCCCCTCGTCTCAGATGCCACCTGGACCCATACGAGAACGGAGGGTAAGTGTTCGCGAAATAGTTTATGTAGATTTCGTCCAAAAGCTGGGCCGCCGTCTTGAACTCGCCAGGCCGGACGAACAGGGTGTCAGCGCTGTCGGATCTTTCGAGAAGCCTGAAGATGTCATCAGTTTTGATTTCCATCATTCCGTCCGGACGCTGTTTCGAAAAGGTCTGGAATGAACCCGCACCGTTGCTGCTACTACCACAAAAAGTACCTTCCGCCAAGCCGCTCATGGTCGCCCCTAAACTCGTCACCGAGATACAGTACGGGCGCTTTCCGACGGCAGAGGCGCTCTTCCACACGATGCATTCCCCCGTCATTGTATCCGTGCTTATCGCGGCAAAAGCTCCGCAAGAAACTCCCGATTCGACTCCCCGATGAAACAGTATCCTTGCGGTGATTTTGGTTACTTTGGCAGTCCCCGAGCGCCTGTAAAACCAGTAGTTACCGTTTGTGGTCGAATTCACACGGTGGAAGTCACAGGTTCAAATCCTGTAGCGCCCACCATTTGTTTTCTTGGGCTTGCGGGGAAATCGGCTGTGGTTACCGAAAACTCCGTCCGGTCGGCTATGACAGCCTGAGCGCCTTTATCGAAATGTTCCGGACAATGCTAGGGAGCACGCCCCAGACATACTTTCGAAGCACGCAACAACGAGTTCGACTAATCCGCAAACCTGCGTCGAGCGAGACCAACCCCGCGAATATAACGTGAAAGCGATTCGCCCTCCGTCAGCTGAAACGCGGGACTCCTCGACGATAACAATCCCGGGCATCGAAGCCAGCTTGCGAGGGTTCGAGCCATCTTTGTCGACTACAAACAAGTCTCTTCCCTTAGCGAGGAAAAGCCGACCGTCCGGGAAAAAATTCGCGTCCTGCGCGTCGATACTCAGGCGGCGCGGTTCTCCCGCCGGAAGCGGAATTGACCACAGGGGATAGGCTGAATCACCCATGCCACCGACAAAAGCGAGCAACGCGGAGCCCTCAGACGTGAGGCCCGCGATGTGAAAGTCGGCAAGTCTGGTATCAAGCAGTGCGGTCGGTCCGCCTGTGACGGAGACCTGCGCGATCTTCCAACTCCCGGTCTGTCCTTCGGCGAAATAGCCCCGCGATCCGTCACTCGCTAGTTTGCCGTCCTTAGGTTGGCCATCGTCGGTAAGTTGTGGAGCGGTCGAGCCCCCGGGTTGCTGTTCTCCAAGAAGGGCAAGGGCCTGGCGAAAGTCGTCATCACGTTCTAATAGACAAGGAGACGCCTCTCCTCGCGTTTTTCAAGGCGCTCCGTCAGCTATTTTGCCCCCGCAACTTGAAACCCTTTGATGTGCGGGACCACGTGCCCCCGTTCGCATCTTCGAAACTATTGCCATGAACCGTGACCGACAGACTCTTGCAGAGCGCCTTCCGTCCGTCATCATCCGACCAGAAATCGCGGTCAATCGGTATGCTCGCGTTCACCGGTAGGTTCACCATCTGAGAAGGCATAGTCACTCAGCTCAGATCCTAATTGTGCAAATCGACAAGTTATTCCGCAGAGTCTTTCTGACGCGTCGCCTTCACCCCCGACAGAATCCCAATACCCAGAAGTACGATCGCGCCCACCACAATCCAGTGCGTGGGCACATGCATCAGGTGCGCGCCGTAAATCAGTCCGCCGATCATGATTGTGAACCCAATTGCGTAAAGTAAGAAAGACATGCAACTCCTTTTCAACTTCGCTGCGACGGTTTTCGCCCGAGAACTCGACTGCTTGGTGTTGCCACAACCTTAGATTGGCCCGCCGTCCGTGGCATCGCAGTTCCTACTGTGATGAACTGGCTTTTTTGATTCTTGACCTGTAAATCATTTACACTCCCGTCGCTACCTTTCCAGCGCGCGTGCGCTCGTTCTCCGAGTTCACTTCTCCCGTAAGAATGACTACGCCGCTCTTCACTTCGTATTTCACGTTATCGGGCATCTTGTTCTGGATCAGTGCAACATCCAGATTTTTCTCAATGCCCTGGTCCAGATCGGAATTAACCGCCCTTGCTTCTTTTTCTATGCCTACAGGAAGCACGGCAATCTGGTTTGCAACGACCCGTGCACCGGCGAGCAACTTTGTCAGGGATTCAGCTTGTGCCTTATCGTTCTCACTGGCAACTTGTTGTCCGCTGAGGGTCGCATGCCCTTCTCACGATGCTTGCTGACGGCGATATCTTTCAAGCCTACCTGATCGAGCGATTTGCGGATGCTGTCCGTAATCTCGGGCGACTTTGTGGAGGACCCCGAGGAGCCCACAAGAACCCCAATTGCGAGCAGCGTGAGCGACGTCCATCAATTTCATCGTTTTCATAATTGTTCCTTTTGGTCGGATCTACGATTCATTCCGGGAGAATGAGCACTCCCTGCTTGGTGGAGCAGGCTATAGATTCGCGCACATGCTTTGGCAGTGCTGTGCAGAATCGCTCACTTCTTTGAGAAGTGCATTCCCCCAAGGCTAGTTTTCTCATCACCCCTCGCCATAGTTTCTGCTGGACGCCGTACGTACCCATTTAGAAAGCGATCAATTCTGACCAGCCCTTCCGATGCCCTCAGGCTGATCACGCGCTCACTGTAATTTTCAGCACGGATATTAATTCCCCGCCTTAGTACGCCGCGTCTCCATGTACGGATCTGAAATGACGTGAGATGCGTTCCCAGCCTCAAGGCCTGCTCAGGAACAGTGCCGCTGCGGAAAGCATGACGATCGGGCACTTGAGGCTTAATTAACCTGCCTAAAGCTGCCTCATTTCCATAAGGCGAGTCGAAACAGAAACTGGGTGCCAACTCGGTTTGACGTGGGTCCATTTATGGGTCCAGCTTTCTGGCCCGCATTCGTAAGTTTTTGAAAATATGCTCCTGAGCATTCCTGAGCGCTCCCGAGCGTTTCCCGTAACTCTCTGATTGCAACGCACCTTGCATCTTTCACACGGTGGAAGTCATAGGTTCGAATCCTATAGCGCCCACCATACGAATCAATTACTTACGGATAATTTTGGTCTTCCGCGTTGCTCCAGATTGCTCCAATTGCTCCGCTATTGCCGCAAATCATGGCGCGATGGGGGAGTTCCGCCCACCCAGATCGCCCCCATGGAAGGCCGCGATCACATCATCGTGACATCGGAACGACCCTGGATCTCCGGCGCCATATCATTTTCTTCGGAGAGAATTGTCTGTACGAGCCGCTGCTGCGCCTGCCGCATCGCTTCGATCCGCGCCTGTGTGTAGACCCCGATTGTAAAGCGTGTGCTGGCGTGGCGCATGAGTTCCTGCACGACCTTTACGTTTTCTCCGTTTGCGATCAGGAGGGTTGAGTAGGTGTGGCGGAAACTATGCCACCCGATCACTTTGCGGATTCCAGCGCGCGCCGCTGCTGGGCGAATAATCTTTTGCATCACGATGTCTGGCCAGAACGGTTGTTTCCCGCCGACGCGAGGGCTGGCAAATATCCAGTCGTTGGGATTCTGATATTTGGTGCTCTCTTTCCATAGCCAGAGATCAGCCGCGACACGCTCATCCAAGGGCACCGGTTTGCGGGATGCCTCGGTCTTGCAGATTCCAATCTTCCCTAAGTAAATAGACCGTTGGACATCAATGGTTAGGTTCGAAAAATCGACATCGAGCCACTTGAGGGCGAATAGTTCGCTGCGTCGTAGCCCGGTCGTCACATCGAGCATCACCATCAAGCGGAAGCATGAATCCAACTGCAGCAGAAGGCTCTGGATCTCGTTGGGGTCCAGCACCTGCGGAGTACTCTTACGCATCGCGCTTTGACGAACGAGGGTGATCGGATTTCTGCCCTGTTCGAGCCACTCATAGCGGATTGCAGGATTGAACAGCACGCTGAAAAGGTTCCGAATCTTGGCTTTCGTTGGGTTGGCCAACGGAGTGCCGTCGGCCCGTTGTAACCCCTGAGCCAATGCTGAACGTCGATGGTTCGTACGGCAGCGAGACCCATCTTTCCCCAGTGCGGCTGAATCCACTTCTTCATGAAATACCTGTACACAATTCGCGTCGCGTGAGAATGCCAATCGGCACTTGGCGAGAGCTCCGTCTGAATATAATGATCGATCAAGTCCGCGATCAGAAGAGGATGCACAGGCTGGCGGTTGCGATCCGCGTTAACCTGCATTCTGAGCCCGTTCACGGCATCTAACGCCTCTTGTTTCGTTGGATACCGCTCGACGGACCCGACGACAGCGGTCCTACGTACGCGTTTTCCCGCCCCGTCATTCTCCCGCCAGAGAAATTCCCAGCAATTCGATCCAGACTTTCGCTTTACACACCTGAGATAGCCTCGTTGATAATGCCGGCCCATGTCGAATCCCTCCTGCTACGACCGTACCAACTCACCAATGCTTGTCGTCTGTCCTCTTGCTGTTCTCCTATGCAGAAACAGCGCAGCCGACTTTCAAAGCAGGACTGGATGAGGTGATGGGCCAGATTCAGAGTGCCGGCTGGTAAGGCTGCCAACAGGCGCTGACTCAGGAGAAATCCGGCTCCTGATGATTCTCGAAGGGCATCGCCATTTCTCCGCTCACGCGAAAGTGATTTTCCATCAATGACACGAATGTGGACCAGGCATGGAGATGGAAACTGTGAGTCGGTGGATGCTAGCGCGTTTCCCATTATCAATCACGATCTAACGATCGGCCCGACGACCACTGTCGTGACAGCGCTGCGTGAATTGGTTTTACAACGACTTACAGACTCGCGGGGACTGCCAAAATACGCGCAAGACATTACCTTTGTGGGTTGGAAAATCCGCGCCACCGACTCCTGCCCTACGCAGGCAACGGCGTGTTTCTGACTATCCCGCACTGGACGGACAGCCCTGCCCTCTCTGAAACCCTTACGCCGTCTGGTCAACCACCTTCATCTGCTCCTCATTCATCCGGCCGCCGTGCACCGTGATTTCAGAGAGAGCAGTTTCGATCTCACGAAGATCCGCAGGCGTCAGCTGAACATTGATTGCTCCCAGGTTCTCGTTCAGGTGATCGATCTTGCTGGTGCCGGGAATCGGAACAATCCACGGCTTTTGCGCGAGCAACCAGGACAGCGAAATCTGCGCCGCTGTCGCATTCTTCTTCTCGGCGATTTGTTTGAGCAAATCGACAATCGGCGTATTCGCTGTGATGTTCTCAGCCGAAAAGCGGGGAAACCCGGAGCGCATGTCCATTTTGGGGTCGAACTTCGTGCCGGCGTCTATTTTCCGGGTGAGATACCCCTGCCCCACCGGCCCCCAGGGGACAAACCCGATTCCCAGCTCTTCGCAGGTTGCCAGCACGCCGTTCTTTTCCGGGTCTCTCTGCATCAGCGAGTATTCCGTCTGTATCGCCGTAACCGGCAGGACGCCATGCGCACGGCGGATGGTTTTGGCACTCGCCTCGGACAGACCGAAATGCAGGACCTTCCCCGCTTTGATCAGATCTTTGACCGTATTTGCGACATCTTCGATTGGCACATTCGGATCGACGCGGTGCTGGTAATAAAGATCGATGCGGTCGGTTTTCAGGCGCTTCAGTGATTCCTCAACCACCTTCCTGATGTGCTTTGGTTGACTGTTAAGCACGCCGCCATTTTCGTTGTCGAAGCCAAACTTGCTCGCCATAACGACCTTGTCGCGGAAAGGCGCGAGCGCTTCTCCGACCAAGTCCTCGTTTGCATAGGGGCCGTAAACTTCGGCAGTGTCAAAGAACGTGACGCCTTTTTCATGGGCGGCGCGGATGACTTTAAGGCCCTGCGTTCTGTCCGCTGCGGGGCCGTAATTGGCGCTGATGCTCATGCAGCCGAATCCAAGGGCCGAGACTTCCAGATTTCCGAGTTTGCGTTTTTGCATAATTGATCCTTCCCAATGGCTCTTTATTCCGAACTTAGCGGTTCACAAGGCTCTGTAAGTGCACTGGATACCTGTCGCCCTGAACATCAATCGCGGAAACCGCATCGTGGATTCCCTTCAGGTCGCCCGCTGTCAGCGTCACGTTCGCCGCGCCAAGATTTTCCTCCAGGCGGTGCAGCTTCGTGGTTCCGGGAATAGGTACGATCCACGGTTTTTGGGCGAGCAGCCACGCGAGCGCAATCTGCGCCTTCGTCGCCTTCTTCCGGTCTGCGATCCTTCCGAGCGCATCGACGAGCGCATGGTTCGCTTTGCGGGATTCCTCGGAGAAGCGCGGAACGATGTTGCGAAAATCCGTCTTGTCGAACTCAGTCTTTTCCGAGATGGCGCCGGTGAGGAACCCTTTGCCCAGCGGGCTGAACGGCACAAATCCGATGCCCAGTTCTTCGAGCGTCGGCAGGATTTCCTTTTCCGGTTCGCGCCACCACAATGAATATTCGCTCTGCAGCGCCGCGACCGGCTGGACGGCGTGGGCGCGCCGAATGCTTTCAGCTCCCGCCTCCGACAGCCCGAAATGCTTTACCTTGCCCTGCCGGATCAGATCCTTAACAGTGCCAGCGACATCCTCGATGGGCACATCGGGATCGACCCGGTGCTGGTAGAGGAGATCGATTGCATCAGTCCGCAGTCTCTTCAGCGCTGCTTCCGTGTGCTCACGAATGCGTTCAGGGCGGCTGTCGAGCCCTTTTGCCGGAGTGCCTTCCTTGAAACCGAATTTCGTGGCGATGACGACTTTCTTGCGGAATGGCTCAACCGCCTCCCCTACCAATTCCTCGTTCAGATAGGGACCGTAAGCCTCGGCCGTATCAAAAAACGTCACGCCGCGCTCATACGCCGCGCGGATCACTTTGATCGCCTCGTTCTTTTCGGTGGCAGGGCCATATCCAAAGCTCAGCCCCATGCAACCCAGTCCGAGAGCCGAGACTTCAAGGCCGCTTTTTCCCAACGTGCGTTTGTTCATGTGCCTCTCCTGCATAGATGTTTATCTGCTCTGACAATAGGACCGCGAGGCAAGGGAGCGGTAGCCCGATCCTGCCTACTTATTGCCTATTTCTCTTGGAACGAGTGAAATCAATAGCATGCCAGCGGCGCGAGGATTATCTTTAGAGGGGATTTTATACATGGCTGACATGAAAAACATCGCACCTGCTACCACTCTCAGACCGAACCCGGCTCGCCAATTGCGCGCCGAACTGGCTGGCAAGATTGCCTTGCTCATCGGCAATGAAGAGAATCGGATAACCGAAATTCCCGGCGTTACCTTACACCGGCGGACCGTCCCTACCCCTCCATGCCGCACGACGTATCAGCCGGGCATCATCGTGGTCGCCCAGGGCAGCAAGCAAGTGAACCTAGGCAAGAGCAGCTTCATCTATGACGAGGCTCACTACCTTTTGACCGCAGTCGATCTACCGATTGTGAGCTGGGTCGCCGAAGCCACACAGGAAGTTCCGTGCCTCGTACTCTCGCTCAAACTGGACATCTCGATGGTTCGGGAGCTGCTCAGCCGTGAGGAGATTCACGTCGCGGACTCGCCGTCTGACAGTCCCGCCATGTCCATCGGCGAGACGACACCCGAATTCATGAGCGCTTGCTGCCGCCTGCTGGATTTGCTGAACAGCCCGCAGGACATTCCTTTTCTTAACGATCTTATTCAGCGCGAGATTATCTATCGCATTCTGCGGGGACCTGAGGGCGCGCGCTTGCGCTCGGTTGCAACACTCGGAGATCAAAGTCACCGAACAGCAAAAGCCATAGCGTGGATCGCTGCAAATTATTCCAAAACCCTGCGCGTAGAGGAACTCGCGGAACTTTCGAGCATGGGAGTGTCCACGCTGCATCACCATTTCCGGATGCTGACTTCGATGAGCCCGCTTCAGTATCAAAAGCAACTGCGACTCCAGTCAGCGCGAAACCTGATGCTGAACAACGGTATGGATGCGACGAGCGCCGCTTTCGAGGTTGGCTACGAAAGTCCAACGCAATTCAATCGCGAATACAGCCGCTTCTTCGGGCAGCCACCCGTCAGAGACGTGCGTGCCCTGCGCGAGTCCGGCACCAGGCCTTCCGAGCCAATGACACAACAGATTGCCTGAGTTTACACAGAAAGCCATCGCACTCTAGGTGTGGGTGACTTGTGGATTGCAAAAATCGAGCGAGCACGTGAATTGTAGCGGCAGTTCTGACCTAATTTAAGTGTCGGAATCTTACGGCCCCTACGTTTCGCTTTGCACCGGCGCTCAACGCATACGTCGGACCATCATCTTCATGATTGCGCTCCATCCACGCGCACCTACAAGGTTGCGTATGGTGAGAAAGGGAAATGCAAGCGCGGGATAGCGAAGACGCGCTGATCCGTCGGTGGCGGCGCGATAGGTCGCCTGCACCACTTTTTCTGGGCCAGGTAATTTGGCCGCTTGCTTTGCCCACATTT
>Ga0210398_10000548_pt1 | contig 42328 bp, 32 predicted proteins | sample IncBWC4OmetaG_FD_161047 | JGI IMG/M metagenome (GOLD analysis project Ga0210398, IMG submission 161047) | Forest soil microbial communities from Barre Woods Harvard Forest LTER site, Petersham, Massachusetts, United States - Inc-BW-C-4-O | ecosystem: Environmental > Terrestrial > Soil >...
TCAGGAGCGTGTTGGCGTATTGCACCAGGGTCGGCGAGAAATACTTCGGCGACCAGCCGGAGAGGTCGATGTACACCTGCGGCTTGTGCAGGCAGATGGAAATGGCTTCGTCCTGCCAGGGAAAAGACGGATGCGCCATGATGATAGGCATGTCGGGAAAATCCACGGCCACATCGTCGATGGGCATCGGATCGCCGTACTTCAGGCGTATGCCTCCCCCGCCGCGCATGCCCGTGCCGATGCCGCTGTGACCGGTATGGAAAACCACCGGCAGCCGGGCCTCCGCAAAAACTTCGTAAAGAGGATAGGCGATCGGATCATTGGGTATGAACTGCTGGATCGGCGGATGCAGTTTCAGGCCATGGACTTTACCTGTGGCCAGGAGCCTGCGGGCTTCTTCCACTCCCTGCTTGCCCCGGTTCGGATTGATGCTGGCGAAGGCAATGGCTACATCGGAATTTTCCGAGGCGAACTCGGCCACGCTGTCATTGGAGACTTGCGGCCTGCCGCTCAGCGTCTCGTCGACCGTGAAGACCACGCAGGCCATTTTGCGTGAGCGGTAGTAGTCGGCCAGAGCACGGCGATCGTGGGACACGCCGCTGTCGCCAAAATATTTCTTGGCGGCGCGATCGGCTGCGGAGTCCTCGTCTTCGTGCTCGATGTGGACGTGTACGTCGATGGCGCGGATCGCATCCACGTCGATCGAGCTTGAGTTACCCATCTTTCTCCTTCATTCGATCCCCCCGGCGCGGGTCACTTCGTTGGCGGCATCCATCTCCTATTCGAAGATGATGGTCTTGTTCTCGTACAGTAAAATCCGATTCTCGATATGCCATCGCACGGCGCGCGAAAGGACCACTTTTTCGATATCGCGCCCCTTGGTCACCAGATCCTCGATCTCGTCGCGATGGGAGACGCGCTCGATCCCCTGCTCAATGATAGGGCCGTCGTCGAGAACTTCCGTCACATAGTGCGCCGTTGCGCCGATCAGCTTCACGCCACGCTCGTACGCTTGAAGATGCGGCTTGCCGCCTACGAACGCCGGCAAGAAGGAATGGTGAATGTTGATGATTTGCTGCGGAAAGTGGGCGATGAAATCGGGCGACAACACCTGCATGTAACGCGCGAGAACAATCAGATCGATTTTGTTCTTCCATAGAAGTTCCAGCTCCTGCCGCTCTGCCTCCGGCTTGTTTTCCCTGGTCACCGGGATCACGTAATAGGGAATGCCGTAAAACTCCGCGTGCCGCCCGGCGTCCGAATGATTGCTCACGATCAGCACAATGTCACACGCCAGCTCTCCGTTGCGGTGACGGTACAACAAGTCCACCAGGCAGTGGTCATGTTTCGAAACAAAAATGGCCACGCGCGGTCTGTGGCTGGAAAGCGCGATCCGCCACGTCATCGAAAATTGTTCTGCGATTGGAGTGAACTTCTCCGGGAAGTCCTTCAAGTCCAATTGAAACCCGTCCAGGTCCCATTCGACGCGCGCCAGATAGAAGCGCTCCTCGCCGGCCTGGTGCTGCTCAAAGTGCAGGATGTTCCCGCCATGCCGGTAGACAAAATCGGCGATGGTCGCGTCCAGGCCCTTTCGGTCCGGACACTGCACGAGCAGAATGGCCGAGTTTCTCAACCGTCCCCTCCTTCTTTCGCTCCACGGTGCTGCAGGCATCGCCCGGAATCAACTGCGACGCGGTTGCGGCGAGCGAGCATCCCGGTCCCGAGTATGTATACAAACTGCATGCAAAGTGTCAAGGACGGCGCGTCGCATCGCCAAGCGTTGCATGCGCTCTCCAGAGTTGATAACATTCGCCTGACGTTTGGCGCCCGGAGGGCTCCTCCGGTTGCCGGCGCGTTCGAACTGGCTGGCCTCTCGACTCATAACCGTTTCCGCCCCAGGGCCGCGCTCTCTAGGCGCGAAGCGGATGCGATTTCGGTGCTCGCTGAAAATGGCCGGAAAAAACTCAAGTGTCATCGTTCGCATTCGCGAGATGATCCTGCAAGGAGTGCTCCCTCCGGGTGAGCGCGTGCGGGAGGTCGAGCTGGCGTCCCGGCTCGGCGTCTCCAGAACCCCGGTCCGGGAGACGCTCCCGACGCTTGCGCAAGAAGGATTGCTAACCAAGCTGGATACGGGCGGCTTCCTGGTGCGGGCGTTCACGCCGCAGGAGATTATGGACGCTATCGACGTCCGGGGTGTGCTGGAAGGGCTGGCGGCGCGCATGCTTGCCGAACAAGGCCCGCCGCGCCGGCTCATCCACTTGCTGCATGAGTGCCTGCGCGAAGGAGATGGAATCTTCAGCAAAGGGCATCTGGTGATGGCCGATGAAGCCCGCTACGCCGATATGAACAAGCAATTTCACTCCCTTATCGTGCAAGGGGCCGGCAGCAAGGTCGTCGCGGACGCCATCGAACGCAACGGGCGCATCCCGTTTGCCGCGGCGCACGCCATCGCCTTTGACAGCGTGGATTTGCCGCGCATGTATGACTCGCTGCGCTACTACCACCGCCAGCATCACGCCATCGTTCAGGCCCTGGAGTTCGGCGAAGGCGCCCGGGTGGCCGCCCTGATGTTCGAACACGCCTCCGGTGCCAAAGAAAGCATCAACATGATGCGCACGGCGTCGCGTTTGGGAGCCGCCAATCCTGGTCCGTTGTCGTTCGAACCCGGCGACGGAAACGCTGCCCAGGGCTGAGCTTCCCCTTCACAAGCCTCTTCAGATCGGATGCCGCCACCCCAACGGTCCGGGGTCTCCGAAGATCGCCCTTGACAATGTTTCGCGAAAACGAAGAAAATGCGGCCCTAATTCAGTATACTGAATTCAGGGCGCTCTCACGAATGGGCGCCCGGCCCCCCGGCCGACGAACCGGCGGTAGGGATGATGTCGCCACATGAGCTTCGACTGAGTGCTGAAATGACCGAGATGGCAGCCACCCTTTCAACGAGCATCGCAGAGACCTTGCGCGGCTATTCCATCGAGGTAAATCCGTCTGACCCCAAGGTCGTCGATGCGGCACTGAGCCGCCTCGATCCGGGCACGGAAGTTTTCCTTACTTGGATTCCGGGCGCCAACCCGATGGACCTCGTCGGACCTGCGGCGCGATTGCGGCGCGCGGGTCTCATCCCTGTGCCTCACGTCGCTGCGCGACACATCGAAAGCGCTGTCCAGCTGGAAGAGTTCGCGGCGCGTCTCGCCGGTGAGGCGGGCGTCGACCGCGTGCTCATCATTGGCGGCGACCGCGCCGAGGCGGCCGGGCCGTATGACTGCAGCATGGCAGTGATGCGAGCGGGCGTGTTTCAGAAGGCGGGCATTCGGCGCATGGCGATAGCCGGTTTCCCGGAAGGCAATCCGAACATTTCCGAAGCGGCGCTCAACGAGGCCCTCACGGCAAAAGTGAATTTCGCGCGGAGCGCAGGACTTGATCTCTCCATTGTTACGCAGTTCTGCTTCGAGCCGGAGCCGATTGTCGAATGGCTGCGCGGCATTCGCGCCTGCGGTATCCACGCTCCCGTGCGCGTGGGCCTGGCGGGCCCGGCCGGACTTCTCACCTTGGCACGCTATGCGGCGCGCTGCGGAATCGGCAACTCGCTGCGCGTGCTGACAGACAAGCCGTCCTTCGCAAAGCTCTTAACCGAAAAAGGCCCTGAGCCGATCATTCGCGGAGTCGCTGCTTTGGCAGGCTCCAACCATGCACCAGCGCCGCCAATGGGAGTCGCTGGATTGCACTTCTTCGTTTTTGGCGGGTTCAATAAGACTGTCGACTGGATCAACGCCGAGCGCGCTCAGTAAATCGAAATAGCCTTCCCCTCAGACTTGTGTCGTACGCCAGCCCTTGGCGTAGGTTTCCCGCGCCACTTTGGAATAGGGCACCGGGCTCACCGTGGCGCGAATTTCTATCTGCTTGTGGCGCTCCACCGTGGACTTCTGCGTGCCGCCGTTCGGTTCGCCCCAGAGGATTTTCACTTCCGAGCCCACCTCGACGTCCTCGTCGACGACGCCCAGCGACAGCATCGCGCGCTCATTGTAGCTATAGCCGCTAAACATCGAGACGCCGACGGTTTTCGCTCCCGCCAGCACGCGGTCGTACGACGCTGACGCGTAGTTCGACAGCGGCAGGTCAATGTATTTGTAAATGTCCCCGGGTTCGAACATGGACGCTAGCACCTTGAGAACATCCTCGGCGTGCCAGGCAAACGTCACTTTCTTGCGCTGCGGCTTGCCAGCCATTTGCTCGAGGGCTTCTCTGCCGATGAAGTCGTGATCGAATTTGACGAACGGGCCATAGCCCAGAGCGTAGGGCGAGAGGTAGTAGTCCTCGATGTCGTTCGAATCGAAGCTGCCGCCGAGAGAGCCGGTGCCTTCGTAACCCGTTGCCGGGAGCCACTGCCGGTAGGACTTCATCTTCTCGCCCGTGTAGATCGCGGGAAGAGGAGAAGGGATCCAGCCGGACTCGAGCGTATTCGTGGCGTAGGCCCGGTTCCCGACTTCACGCAGGCCAAAATCCTTTCCGGCGCCGACAATCGCCGCGCGGACTTCCTCCCGCTCTTCGTACGGCCCCCAGACTTCCAAGCCGGGAGCGCCCGCCATGCCGTGGCGCAACGCACGGACCCTGCGACCGGCGATGTTGATAGCATCCATGTTGAAAAATTTGATTTCGGGCAGCGGCCCGCCGTTCAGCTTCTCCAGGATCTGCGGAGCATTGGGGCCTTGAATCTGGTAACGATAGCAACTGCGAACCACGGCCATTCCCCGCGGGTTGGAGGGCGAGCGGTCGTCTTTTTCCACGCGGAGGTTGTAACCGCCGGTCTCTCCATGAAATTGAATCCAGTTGGCCACCGGCGCGCGCCCGACAAAGACAAACCGATTCTCCTCGAGATGAAAAAGAATGCCGTCGCCGATTACGTAGCCGTAGTAGCTGCAGGGAGAGAACTGCTTGGCGCGATTCACGGGAAACTTCGCGAAGCTGTTGGTCGCCAGGTGAGACAGCATTTTCAGCGCGTCGGGGCCTTCGACGTAGATATTGACCATGTGGTGCGACTGGTCAAAGAGGACCGCGGTCTCCCTCCAAGCGCGCTGTTCGTCGCGCCAGTTGGAGTATTCCGTGGGGACGACCGGGTAGACGTAGGCTCCGATCTGCGAATTGCGCAACAGCGCGACGGGGTTTCCCGCAGTCTGTAGCAGATCCTCCAAGCTTTTTGCTGCCATCTCAGTTCTCCTCGTGTCAGCAGTGTGATCTCAGGGGCCGGTTCGTCGAGTAGACCTTGCAGATTTTGGTTCAGCATACGGAACGTGGCGGCATTTTGCAATATCTTCGGAGGAATCGCGCGGTGCCGCAACGAGAGCGGCTCCGCTCAGGTGCGTTTGTCGCCGGAAGGAGAGCGGCCGCTTCGCGCGCCCCCGCGGTCGAGCGGTGCGCGGCTCTTCTCGTTGTTCAAATGCACGAATTTCCGGAGCAGCCCCATGAAGATCTTTTGCTCTTGTTTGTCCAGCTCTTGCAGCAAGCGCCGGCTGAGCACGGATGCTGACGGGATGAGCCGCTTCAGCATCGCCTCGCCGTCCGGCGTGATGTGCAGCACGCGGTAGCGCCGGCTCTTCATCGGCATCATGCGCCGGACCAGGCCGCGCTCTTCGAGGCGCACGGCCAGATCCGCAGCCGTGGACGTATCCAGGGCGCAGAGTCGCGCCAGGGTGACCTGGTCGATTCCGGGGTGATCCTGCAAAACGCGCAGCACGCAGTACTGGATGGGCGTCACGCCGTTGCGCATGGTCGAGTGGAACATGGAAACCGCGATCTGCTGCGCCCGGCGAATCAGGTGGCCGGGCTCGTCATACACATCGATCGGCAACCGCTCGCCGCGCTTGCCGGCGCCCTTGCGTGACGCTGCCGCGCGGCGGTTCATCCGTGGCTCCATGGGGCTTGTATCGGCAAAGAAAATATCCTCGCGCGTGCAAAAGCAGCTTAGCACAGCCCTTGCGGCAGCACATTTCCTCCATTAAGCTTCGCTCATTGAGCACACTCAACGATCGCGAAGCCGTCTTGAACGCGCCTTTGCGCCCGGTGCGCTTCTTCTCGCCCGATGTCGAGCTGGGACGGCAGGCCGGTGGCAGTTTCATCATGCGGTCGACCGAGCCGCTGGCCGACTACGATCATCGCATCGGCGACTGGCTGGACCGCTGGGCGCGGGAAGCCCCGGACCGCCTGTTCATTGTCGAGCAGACCGCGGGCGGTGAGCGGAGAATTTGCTACGGCGAGGCACACCGGGAGGCGCTGGCGCTCGCCGAAAACCTTCTCGACTACGGTCTCGGTCCGGAACGGCCGCTGGCGATCCTCGCTCCCAACAGCATCGACCACGCGCTGCTCATGCTGGCGGCGCTCTACGTGGGCATTCCCATTGCTCCCATCGCGCCGGCGTACGCGCTGCAGAGCGCCGATTTTGCCAAGCTGGCGCACAGTTTCCGCCTGTTGACGCCCGGAATGGTGGCCGTCGAGGACGCCGATCTCTATCGGCATGCGCTCGAGCAGTCCTTGGACGACCGCATTCCGGTTGTCGCGATGCGGAATGCCTCGGAGCAATCCGATACGCTTCCTCTGGCAACCTTGCAGGGTGACGGCCGCCGTTGCGATGCGGTGAAATTGGCTGCCGCCCGAGTGAATCGCGACACCATCGCCAAATTCCTTTTCACTTCGGGCTCAACCGGCATGCCCAAGGCGGTCATCAACACCCACGGCATGCTCTGCTCCAACGCGCAGATGAAGCGGCAAGTGGCGCCGGTACTGGCCGACGAGCCGCCGGTGATGGTGGATTGGGCTCCGTGGAATCACACCGCCGGGGGCAACAGCAACTTCCACATTGTCCTGCACAACGGCGGCACGCTGTACATCGATCCCGGAAAACCCACTCCTGCGCTGTTCGGGCCCAGCGTGGAGTTGCTGCGCCGGGTTTCGCCGACCATCTACTTCAACGTGCCGCGAGGCTACGAACTGCTGATCCCGCACCTCGAGGCCGATCGCGCTTTGTGCGAGAATTTTTTCCGGCGGCTGACATTTCTCTGGTATGCGGCTGCGTCCATGTTGCCGGCGACGTGGTTCGCGCTGGAAAGCCTGGCGGTCAAGTCGCTCGGGCAGAGGATCCTCACCGTCAGCGGTCTGGGCATGACGGAAACGAGCCCGATCGCACTCTTCGGCAACGAGCGAGCGAATGGCCCGGGCGTCGTCGGCATCCCCGTGGCAGGAATGGACCTCAAGCTCGTGCCGCACGGCGACAGCTATGAGGCCGGATACCGCGGCCCGAACGTCACTCCCGGTTATTGGCGGGATGAGGCGGCCACAAAATCGGCGTTCGATGAAGACGGCTTTTTCCGCTCCGGCGACTTACTCAGTTTCATCGATCCGAAAAACCCGCGAGCGGGCCTTCGCTTCGACGGCCGCATCAAGGAAGACTTCAAGCTCACCTCCGGCACCAAAGTAAGCGCAGGCAAGCTGCGTCTGGATGCGCTGGATGCGCTGCGGCCCCTCATCAGCGAGGTGGTGGTCGTGGGCGCGGACCGCGATGATGTTCGCATTCTCATTTTTCCCGACTGGGAACTGTGCGCGGCTGCTGCCGGTCTGGAGCGAGGCGCGGCCTTTGCGCAGATCGCTTCGAACAAGGCGCTGCGCGCGATGCTGCAGGAGCGTCTGGATCGGCTCGCCGCCGCCGGAACCGGAAGCTCCAACCGGATCGTGGCGGCGTTGCTGGTCGATGTGCCTCCGTCTCACGCAGCGGGGGAACTGACGGAGAAAGGCACGGTCAACAGCCGCGCGCTGCAGCGCAACCGACCCGAATTGCTGGACGTTCTGTTCAGCGAGCAGGACGAACGGGTCCTGCGGATCGCTCCTACCCCTCGGCGTGCGCGCAGCTAGCCCGCCGGCCTGAAAACCCGCCGGGCCTTCCTTAAGGCCAACTCTTGCGCTGTGCCTACACCTTAGATGTACACAGGTGTATGCAAATTATGCTTGACAAGGAACGTGGACTGGATAATCGTGCGTGCATCGGGTGGGAAGTAGGGCGTGCAGTCCCGCGATCGGCCCCTGAATCATTCTCAAAAAAGAGGTGAAACCATGGCTCGACGCTCCTGGGTGCTGGTGATCGTCGCAGTTCTTGCTTTGGTGTCTCTGTCCGCGCCTTCGTTCGCGCAAGTGGGTACCACCGGGGCGCAACTCACGGGAGCCGTGCGCGACGCCACTGGGGGCGCCGTAGCAAAAGCGTCCGTTACTTTGCGGGACACGGATACCAATCGCAACTACAACGTGATGACCAACGACAGCGGGCTTTACATTTTCGCCAGCGTGCCGCCCGGCCGCTACGAGTTGACCGCCGATGCCGCTGGGTTTGCAAAATTCACCCAGTCCGGCATCGTCCTGACGGTGGGAGAAACCGCCACGTCGGATGTGTCGCTGAAAGTCGCCTCCGGCGCGGAGCAAGTGACGGTGACGACGGAAACCCCGGTCATCGAACCGACCAAGACCGAAATCAGCCAGGTCGTCGAGCCCCAACAGATCCAGTCCCTTCCCATCAGCGGACGGCTCTTCACGGATTTCGCGTTGCTCACCCCGGGCGTGGCCACCAGCCGCACCAGCCTGGGAACAACCTTCACCGACTTTGAGACGACGCAAATCTCGTTCGGCGGCATGCGCTCCTTCAGCAATGAAGTCATGGTGGACGGCGCGGATTTCGTCAGCATGCACACTGGCGTGCAGCGCGCCACTCCGCCGCAGGAATCGGTCCAGGAATTCCGCGTAGTGAACAACAGTTTCGGCACCGAATACGGGCGCGCGGCGGGCGGGATCGTCAACATTGTGACCAAAGGCGGGACCAACAACTTTCATGGTTCCGTGTATGAGTATCTTGAAAACAGCGCGACCGATGCGCGCGGGTTACTCCAGCCGGCGCCCTTGCCGCACGAGTTGAGGCAAAACCAGTTCGGTGGCACCGTTGGCGGCCCGATCAAGAAAGACAAGGCCTTTTTCTTCATGAACTACGAAGGAAAGCGCAGCGCACAATCGCCGACTTATCCTCCGGACTTGGTTACCGGCAATAACTTGCAGCTGATCGACGATGCCAAGGCGCTGATGGGATTGGCGCCCGAAGGCTGCTTCTCCGCGTTGAGCGCATGTACCGGGACCCCGCAAAGCTATATCGACAGCTTCTTGAAAACGGAGAACGATGATTGGGGTTTCGCCCGGTTCGACGACCAAATCGGAATGAACCACCACGTTGGTATCCGCTACAGCGCGGAGGACACGCGAGCCCTGGGCGAGCTCGTCGGCCAGACGCTCGACGGCGGCGGCATCGGCGTACCGAGCGGCGGAAGAAACCTCTTTGTGCGCGACCAATCGGTGTTCGGTACCCTGGATTCCACGCTGAGTCCCACGTTGATTAATACCGCCTTGGTGCAATGGGCTCGGCGGCACTACAACTTCCCGGGCGCTACGGGCCAACCCGACTTCAGCGTGACCAACGACCTTGAGCTCGGTCACAACTTCGGTACCGACGACCAGAAGTACGAGAGTCGCGTCCAGTTCTCCGACTCGCTTTCCTGGGTTAAGGGCAACCACGTTTTTAAGTTCGGTGTTGACGCCAACTACATACTGGACTCGGACACGTTCCCCGGCTTCACTCCCGTGCGGGCCATCATCCCGGACGCCGGCGGAGGCCCGATTGACTGCCTGGCCAATTTCGCGACGTTCTACAACAGTTTGCTGACCACGCCGGCCGCAGTTCCCGCCGATGTTGCGGCAGCCGCGCCCGGATGCGCCGTCGCTGCGGATAATGGTGTTGTGTTCACCTATGCGGGAACGCCGCTGCCAACTAGCCCGACGGCGTGCTCGGCGACCCCCTGCGCGCCGCTGGTGACCGCCGCCAACGCCCTCAATACGCAAACCTGGGCCAACGCGTATCCACCTTCACTCTTCGGAAACTACACCCACCCCATCCACTACGGATACTGGGCTGGATTTGCGGAAGACCGGTGGCGGATCACGCCAAAGTTGACGTTCAACTATGGAGTTAGGTGGGAGGTCGCAACCGGTCTTTCTGACTATGTGAAGCCCGATTACGCAGGATGGCAACCGCGCATAGGCATCGCCTATTCCCCGGACAGCAAGACGGTCATTCGTGCGGGCTTCGGACTGTTTGACGACCGCTACGACATGACCTTCTTCTTTGTGCCCAATACGCAGAAGGTGGTGGCGGGCTACCTCTGCGGCAACAACGCGCCCGCGTCCATCGCCTCCGCCTGTAGCGCAGCGGGAATACTCCCGCAGAATCTTACCGGCATCGCCACGAACCAGCTTCAGGCCACTCAGGGCTACCAGTTGTTTGGATTCCCCGCCTCGCAGCATGCCGCAGCGATTGCGGCAGGAATTATTGCGAGTGGCCAGTACGATCCGGTGGCTGGTATTCCAAACAGTGGCGTCGACGGTGGAAACATTGAAATGGCCGGTACTTGCGTGTTGAACGGCGCTTGCGGGGTTGGCTCAGGTGGTATGGAATACAACAGCAAGCTTCCCTATGCCGAGCAGGCGAGCCTGGAAGTGGATCGCCAGTTCGGCAGAGGTTTTGCGCTAAGCCTCAGCTACCTCATGGTAGAGGCGCATCACATGGTTCGCGGGAACAACATCAATATCCCATGCCCTGTGGGCACGACAAAATCAGGCGCGCCTACGGACCCGCTGACGCTGCGACCGGGAGGCCCTCCGGAGTGGGTGCCCGGCTTGGTCAACGCTGACGGTTCAATATCCGCGTGCTCGGGCACGCCCACGCTGGGCGCCGGAGCGCTGGCCGGCATGGGTCCATGGTTCGCGGGAGCGGCGGTCAATTCCGGCTTGCAGACAATCAGCGCCGGATTGATGGACTACAACAATGACATAGCCAACGCCATTTATCATGGCTTGAACATAACTGGAATCGAGAAGATCGGGCAGTACTTCAGCCTGACCGGCAACTATACGTATTCCCATACGATTGACAACGGGAATTTCACCACGTTCATCAATCTTCCGGTGAACCAGTTCGACGATGCTGCGGAGCGGGCCAACTCCAACCAGGACTTGCGGCACCGCTTCGTGGGCAATTTCACGGTGACCGCTCCTGCCAAGGGTTGGTACCGAAACTTCCAGCTCAGCGGCATCGTCACGTTGGAAACTGGAAGGCCCTTCACCCTCTTTTACGGAAACGACACCTTCAATGATATCGCCGGCGTGGCGACGGATCGAGTCGGCGGAGCTCCTTTGAACGGCGGCTGCCCTGACGTCCAAAACTGCTCCACGGTGATCTCACGGAACACCTACTACGGCGATGGGCTACGAACCGTGGATTTGCGGATCTCCCGTGCTTTCCACATCCGTGAACATCAGCAAGTTGAATTGAGCGTCGACGCGTTCAACTTGTTCAATCGTCCTAACGTCGATGAGGTCACATCCGTCTATGGCTCGCCGGTCTTTTGCGGAGGAGTGGTTCCAAGCCACTATAAGGATGCTGCATCGCTCGCGATCGAGACCCAATCCTCTTCGATGATTTGCCCGACGGCAGGGACGGTTCCGAATGTTCCCGGCGTACCGCAAGCGGGAGCCTTTGCCCCCACTCCTATTCCGGGGGACTCCCTCTTCATTCCGTACGAGCCCGACTCGAACTTCGGCACTCCCAGGACGATGTTCAACGCCAGGCAGCTGCAGTTTGGTGCCAAATTCACGTTCTGACGGCAGGCAAGAAGATTACAACGTGCCGCATTGCAGTCGGGTTCTGACTGCAATGCGGCCGTCGCCCCTCAGACCATGCCGCCACTCGCTACAAGACCTGAGCCACTCGAAGTTGCGTTCAAGCGGTCCGCCATTGTCGTGGTGGACATGCAGAATGCCTTTGCCAGCAAAGGCGGCATGCTGGACATCGCGGGAGTGGATCTTACCGGCGCGAGCCACGTCGTTGCTGTCATTCGCTCTCTGCTTGATGCCGCACGCAGCAGGGAACTTCTGGTCGTCTACCTGCGCATGGCCTACAAGCCCGACCTGAGCGACAGCGGCGGGCCGAACTCGCCCAACTCGCGCAAGGAACTCGGCATGTGCCTGATGAGCTCGCGCCCGGACTTGAAAGGAAAAATCCTCACCGAAGGAACCTGGGACGCGGAAATCGTTCCGGAGCTTGCGCCCCGGCCCGGCGACGTGGTCATCACCAAGACGCGCTACAGCGGCTTCGCGGGGACTACGCTCGATTCGCAGCTGCGTATGCGCGGCATCCAGTTTCTTTTTTTCACCGGGATTGCCACGAACGTTTGCGTTGAATCCACCCTGCGCGACGCATATTTCCACGACTACTGGCCGGTTCTGGTAACCGACGCCACCATGCCCGCCGGGGACCGAAGCCTCTACAACGCCACGCTGTACAATGTAGAGTCTTTCTTCGGCTGGTCCGTTACCTCTGAAAATTTGCTCGCCAGCCTCGCGGAACCTGCCAGAATACAGGCCCATGTGGACCGTTGACATCGACGTCGGCGGCACCTTGACCGATGGCCTCTTCACCAGCGGCGAAAGCCTGTTCTGCGTGAAAGTGGATACTACGCCGCACGATCTCACCGTGTGTCTCCTGGATTGCCTGACGCAAGCCGGCGTCAAATTGAATTTCCCGGACCTTTCCGCCTTTCTCGAGGACGTCGAGCTGATACGCTGGTCCACCACCATCACCTCCAACGTGCTGGCCGAGCGGCGCGGCCCGCGGGTCGGGCTGCTCGTTTCGCGAGGGCATGAGCGGGACTTGTACGGCAGTGAGCCGCACAGCCCGATCCTCGGCCGGCTCCTGAACGCGCACGACGTCCTTGGGTTGGACGCCAATCTAAACGAAACCGCAGTGATGAATGCGGCTCGGTCTCTTCTGGAACGCGGGGTTCGAAGAATTTGTATCAGCCTGCAAGGCGCGCATCGCAACCCGGAGAGCGAGCTGGCGGCCAAGCGAATCGTCGACGACCTCTATCCCGATCATTTCCTCGGTTCAGTTCCGGTTCTTTGCGGCAGCGAAATATCGAAGAGCTCTGACGATCGCACGCGCACCTACTGCGCCGTCATCAATGCCTACACGCACGGCGCGCTGGCGGCCTCGCTGTTCAAGGCCGAAGACGAGCTGCGCGAGGCTTTGCGCTACCACGGAAGCTTTCTCGTGAGCCACATCAACGGGGGCGTCGCGGGGATCGCCAAGACCAAGGCCATCGAGACCATCGAGTCCGGCCCGGTCCTGGGCATCGGCGGCAGCGCGTTTCTTGCACACTTGTATGGAACAGAGGACGTCATCGCGATGGACGTCGGCGGCACGACGGCAAAGGTCAGCGTGCTTGGCAACGGGGCTCCGCTCTACCACAAGCCGTCGGACCTTTTCGGCATCTCGTTCGAAATCTCGCTGCCTTATCTGCGGTCCATTGCCCTGGGAGGCGGCAGCGTAATCAAGGTGGCTGGCGACGCCAACGCACCGCGCGTGGAGCTTGGACCGGAAAGTATGGGGTCGTATCCCGGGCCGGCCTGCTATGCGCTGGGCGGCGAACAGCCCACCTTGACGGACGTTTTCGTCACGTCCGGCCTAATCGATCCAGAATATTTTCTCGGTGGATCAAAACCCATTGACCGCGAGCTTGCCCGCAAGGTCGTGGACGAATTGGTCGCGCGGCCCGCCCGCGTTTCTGTCGAGGAAGCGTGCCGGCTGGTTCTCGACCGTGCATTTGCCCTGGTTGCCGACGTGATCTCCGAAGCGCTGCGGGAAACCGGCAAAAAATCCGCGAGCCACACGCTCTTCGCCTACGGAGGAAACGGCGGCCTATTCGCCTGCGGCGTGGCCGAACGCGCGGGACTTCCCTCTGTCCGCGTCTTCTCGCTCGGGCCTGTATTCAGCGCTTTCGGCTCATCCGTCGCCGACATCTCCCATGTGTACGAGCGCGCGATTCCCGATCCTGTCATTTCCGAACAATCGCTGGCGAAAATCAGGCAATTACTCAATGAAATCAGCGCCGAGGCCAAGAAAGACCTCCTGGGCGAGGGCATCGCTCCGGAGCATCTTGCCTTCTCGGTTGAACTGGAGGCAGGCAGAGACGGAGAAAGATCCCTTCCCGTTGCCTGCCCGGAACCGGCGCTGCGGAGCGCGGAAGGCTTGAAGTACGCAATGGCGGGAGGTCTCGGGCTCTCTGCGTCAAATTCCGCGGAGAAGATTGGCGTGGAGTTGCTGCGGGTTCGCGTGAAGAAGCCGATGCCGAAGCCCCGGTTCAGCAAGAGCGCGCTGCAAAAGCCGGATGCTTCCGCCGCGCGGATCGGCTCGCGCAAAGTCTTGTGGGGAAGCCGCTCGGGAGAGGCGCAGATTTACCGCTGGGAGCAGCTGCAGCCGGGGAACCGCGTGGAGGGCTGCGCGATTCTCGAGAGCGTCAACACGACGTACTTCGTGCCGGAAGGATGGACCCTGGCTCTCGACGGTTATGGAAACGCGACGCTGAACCGGCAATAGCGCGAAGAATCAGGTCTGCGAAGGGATGGAGAGAATCAAAATGGCACAGGAAGCGCCTGCGACAATTCGTATCACCGAGTACCTCGATCTTGAACTCGATCGCGAGATGTGGCTCTGCAATCGCTGCGGCCGCGAGCTCGGTTCCGCGCGCGAAAACTACAAGAAGGGCTGCCTGCTCTATGACCGCGACCCGCGGGAAATCCATCCAGCCATAGTTCCGGGCGCGTTCAGTTTTTCTCCCGATCCGCTCTGGGTGCGCATCGTTGAATTTTATTGTCCGGGCTGCGGTGTGCAGCTCGAAACGGAATATCTTCCGCCGGGCCATCCGATTACCCACGACATCGAATTGGATCTCGACAGCCTGAGGGCCCGTTTGCGGGCCGGTGAACTCGTGGTCAAGGATCAGCGGCTCGAGAGCGCAGAATGAATTCCATCGACATCGACGTAGGTGGAACGTTCACCGATCTTGTCCTGAACGTGGACGGCAAGGCGACGATCAAGAAAGTCCCCACGACGCCTTACGACCTCTCGGTGTGTTTTTCGCGCGTGATCGAAGAAGGAGCGGCTGCGCTCGGCAAAAAGACGGACGAGCTCCTGCCGGGGATCGACATGATCCGCTATTCGACCACCATCGCGATGAATCGCCTGATCGAGCGAAAAGGGCCGCACCTCGCTTTGATCACCACCGAAGGACACGAAGATGTGGTCTTGATTGGCCGCGGCGCGCAGTGGATTGATGGCACGCGCGTTGCAGAGCGACGCAATCTCGCTGTGCAGAGGAAGCCCGAGCCGCTGATCCCCCGGCATCGCATCGTGGGCGTGAAAGAACGCATTGATTCACGCGGAAAGATTATCCGTCCTCTGGACGAACAGGACGTCCGTGAAAAGGTGCGCTACCTGGTCAATTCCGGTGCGCGTGGATTTGTCGTCTCGCTGCTCTGGGGTTTTCTCAATCCGGTGCACGAGCGCCGCATCAAGGAAATCATTCGCGACGAGTACAAGGAATTTCACATCGGATACCTTCCGGTGGTCCTTGCGGGACAGGTCGTCGGCAAGCTCGGCGAATATGAAAGAACCATGGCGGCCATTCTCGATGCCTACCTGCAGCGCTCCATGCAAATCGAGCTGTCCGCGATGTGGGACAAGCTTCGCGAGAGCGGCTACAACAAGCCCCTGCTCATGATTCAAAGCTCCGGCGGCATTGCCGAGGTCTTTCGCACCACGGCCAGCCGGACCTTCAACAGCGGCCCGGTCTCCGGCCTGCTGGGCGCGCATCACGTGGCCAAGTCGCTGGGCTACCAAAACGTGGTAATGACCGACATGGGCGGCACGAGCTTCGACGTCGGCCTGGTGGTGAAAGACAGCGTCCGCAGCTACGATTTCCGCCCCATCATCGACCACTGGATGGTCGGGATCACCATGATCAAGACGCTTTCCATCGGCGCGGGCGGCGGCTCGATCGCCTCCGTAAACCGCCTGCTGCAGAATCGTGTGCAGGTCGGCCCGCGCAGTGCGGGCTCGATGCCCGGCCCGGCATGCTTCAAACTGGGTGGGACGGAGCCGACCGTCACCGATGCCGACGTGGTCCTCGGCTACATCAATCCGGACTACTACTACGGCGGAAAAATGACCCTGGACAAGAGCCGCTCGGTTCAGAGCATCCGCGAAAAAATTGCCAAGCCTCTGGGGATCGGTGTGGAAGAAGCCGCGATGATCATTCGAAAGATCGTCAATGGCAACATGGCCTCCGCGATCATGAAAGAGGTCCACCTGCGCGGCTACAGTCCTGAGGAATTCATCCTATTCGTCGCCGGCGGCGCCGGGCCCACGCACGCCGAAGGATTCAAGGGTGACATCCCGAAGGCCGTCACGTTTCCGTTCTCGCCGGTCTTTTGCGCGTACGGCTCCTCGACGATGGACATCATGCATATCCACGAAGCGTCCAAGAAATTGACGCTGATGACGCCGGGGAGCCAGCAGCTCACCACAGACTATGCGACCTTCAACCAAACGGTGAACGCACTGGTGGAGTCCGCTCGAAAGGATCTCGTCGCGGACGGCCTCGATCCAGCGTCGGCCGCTTTTGTTCTGGAACTTGACATGTTTTACGGCGGCCAGTTCCACGTGAAGCGCACGCTCTCGCCCCTGCTTTCGATTCAATCCGCCGAAGATGTGCGCACGATCTGCGACGCCTTTAACAAGGAATTCAGCGAAGCGTTCAGCCCGTTTGTCGTAAACCCGGAAGGCGGCGTGTTTGTCGAGAGTTTCATCTTGAAAGCCATCGTCGCGACGAAAAAAGTGGACCTGCCGAAGATGCCGCTCGAAGGCAGCGATCCATCCGCGGCGCGCAAGGGCGAGCGCCCGGCGTTCTGGGCCGCGGCAAATGACTTTCAAATGACGCCCGTTTTTTCCTATGAAGGCTTGCGGCCGGGAAACGTGGTCGAAGGCCCGGCCATCGCCGAGGGAGAATACACGACCATCGTCGTGCCGCCGTCGATGCGCTTCTCGATTGACGAGCGCGGGCTCGGAATCCTGGAAAGCTGAGCTGCTTGCGCGTAAAGGAGAATCATGGCCATTCCCACAACCGCCGATAAGCTGAAATGGCTGAAGCCTGAACCGGCCTCAGCGCACGAAAACGAATGCGCCGCGCGCGTGCCCCAGGGCGATTACGAGATCGGCGTGCAAATTACCAACGACATTCTGGATGAAGCCATGGAGGTATTCATCCGAGCCTCGCGCAGCTACTTCGGCGTCTCTGGTGATTCGATGGTGGCCATTTTCACTGCCAAGGGAGACCTGATCAACGGCGCTTGCGGCACGTACCTCCACGCCATCATTCAGCCCATCATCATCAAGTTCATTTTGCAGCACTACAAAGACAATCCGGGAATTCGCGACGGCGACATCTGGTACACCAACGACGCGCTCTATGGCGGCATTCACAATCCCGACCAAGTGGCCCTCATGCCCGTCTTTTACAAGGGCCAGCTCCTGGCCTGGGCCTCCGCCGCCCTGCACACCACGGAAACAGGGGCCATCGAGCCGGGCGGGATGCCGGTCAGCGCGAAGTCACGATTCGAGGAAGGCTTGAACCTGCCGCCCATCAAGATCGGCGAAAATTTCGAGCTGCGAAACGATTTTCTCGAGTTTTACTCGGTGTACGGGCTGCGCGCGCCCGCCATGTTCATCTCCGATTTGCGCGCCCGTTGCACCACGGCGGACCGCGTCCGCGTGCGCCTGCTGGAGCTGGCCGAAAAGCGCGGCCCGGATTTCGTGACCGGGCTCTTTCGTAAAATGTGCGATACCGCCGAAGCGGGCGCCCGGAAAAAAATCAAGGACCTGCCCGACGGAAAATTCCGCGCCGTTGTCTTTAATGATGCGATCGGCTGGACGCCCGCGCTGGTGCGCGCCTGCAACCTCACGCTCATAAAACAGGGCGACCGGCTCACATTCGATTTCCACGGCACATCCCCTGAAAATCCTTCCTCTTATAATGTCCACCCGCAGGCCGTCGTCGGGCACATCGCCAACTTCATGTACGAGTACATTTTTCATGACCTGCCCGTCTGCAGCACGACGTTTGCTGCCATCGATTTTGTTTTTCCCGAGGGGATCATCTTGAATCCGGATAAATCCGCCGCCACCAGTTGCTGCGTGTTTATCGGCATGCAGGCGCGCACCGCCACGCACAACGCCTTCGCCAAAATGTCGTTTGCCAGCGGGCCGCTTTGGAGGCAAGTCGCCGCCGCACCCGGCAGCCAGCACACCTCGCAGATTTGCGCCGGACTATCGCAATGGAAACTTGCCGTGGCGGATGTACTGTCGTTCGCACTCAACACCATGGGCCAGGGCGGACGGGCGACGTCGGATGGCATGGACGCGTACGGATTTGCGTGGTGCGCCTTCGGCCGCGCCCCGGACTCCGAGCAAGTGGAAAGCGAGCTGCCCATCACCGTTACGCTGTCGCAACACTGGAAAGATTCCTGCGGCCACGGGCGCTATCGCGGCGGCGCGGGCGGCGTGCAGCAATGGATGATCCACAAGATGCCGAACCTCGTATCCATGTGCATGGGCAACGGCACCAAGGTGCCTCTCGGCCAGCCGCTTTTTGGCGCCTATGCCTCTGCGCCGATTCCCGGCATCAGCATCCGCGGCGCCGACCTTCTCAAGAAAATGGGCGAAGGGGATTCGCATCTGACCCTCGATCACCGTGAGATTCTCGAAGGCGGCATGATCAACGGCCAGTGGACCTACGAGCTCGTCGCGCGCACGCCCAAAATGTACGGCGAGGGAGACATTCTTTTCGGCTTCAGCGGCGGCGGTCCGGGATATGGCGATCCGCTGGAGCGAAATCCAGAAGACGTGCTGGAAGATTTGCGCAAGAACATTATCTCCGACTGGACGGCGCAGAATATCTACCGTGTGGCCTATGAAGGCGAACACCGCAAGCTCGACGTGGAGAAAACGAAGCAACAGCGCGAGGACCATCGCCGCGCCCGGCTTGCCTCCGGCAAATCCTTTGACGAATTCATGGTCGAATGGAACCAGAAGAGCCCCCCGCAGGATATTCTGCAATGGTACGGTACCTGGCCGGACGCGCAATCGACCGGCCCGGTGTTCAGGCCCTGAGGAATGGTCTCTCAAGCTGGTCCGCACGAACTGATGAAAACGATTTTGCAGGGGGCTGCGCCGCCTCGTCCCTTGTTTCTCCCGATCGTTTTCTCCCATGCCGCCCGGATTGAAAATCTTCCGCTGCGTGCATTCCTGACGAATCCGACGAAGATCACGCAGGCGCTACGCCAGATGCGCGGGCACCTGCGCTCGGATGGCCTGACTTGTTATTTCGATCCGTACCTGGAAATGGAAGCCCTGGGGGCCGAGTTGGACTGGGGATCGGGCGAAAGCCGCGTGTTTCGCTGGCCCCGGCATCGAATCAGCGGCGATTTGCCCATCGATGCGGGCGCCCTGGAAGACCTGGCGTCGAAGGGCCGCATTCCCGTGGCGGTGGAAGTGATCCGCCGACTGAAGTCCATGGTCCGGGACGATGTCTTGCTGGCCGCCGGAGTCAGCGGCCCCCTCCGGTTGGCGGCGCAGCTTGCGCAGTCTGGGCAAGGCGATTCTTTGGAGAAGGAAATCTCAACCGGCGCCCTCGAACTGGCAGCGGAAGCGACCGCAGCGGTCGCTAAGGCCTTCGTCGAAGCGGGAGCGAACGTCGTGATCATCAGCGAAGATCTGCCCGCTTCGTTCCCAGGCGACGCAACCGTCGCTTCGCTGCTGGCGACGACGGTCAACATTATCCGTTTCTATCAATCGCTTCCGGTCTTAGTTCTGAATCCGTCGGCGCGACCAGCAGAGTTCGGCTCCGAAGACCCGCTGGACTGTGCCGTTTGCCCCGTGGCGTCCGACGCTCAGCGCGGTATAGAGGAAGTATTCAGGGAGCCTGCGCCCACAACCCTCGGCGTCGCCGTCCCCGCAAGCGTAATTTCGGAAGGGCAGGTCGCCATTGAGAAATTCGCCCAGGAATTTCGACGGGCTAATCCCGCTTTTCAGCCTGTAGTGATTACAACCTCCGGCGACGTCTCGGATACGTCAGATTTGAAAAACCTGAATAGGCTGCGCGATCTTCTGCTGGCTTGACGCACACAAAGCAAGGAGAATTCGTGAATCTTGTCGTGAATAGCCAATGCGAACTCAAGTAGCCATCATCGGCGGCGGTCCGGCTGGAATGCTTCTGTCCCACATCCTCGACCAGAATGGCATTGAGAGCATTGTCCTGGAGCGGCACACCCGGCAGCACGTCCTGCAGCGGATTCGCGCCGGAGTATTGGAGACCGGAACGATCGAACTGTTGCGTGCGGTCGGGCTTGGGGCGCGGATGGACCGCGAAGGCATCCCTCATGATGGAACCGCTATCGCGTGGGAGGGGCGCCCGCGATTCCTTATCGACACGAAGAAATTCACCGGCAAGCGGATGATGGCCTACGGCCAGACCGCCATCACCGAGGATCTCTATGCCGCTCGCGACGCCGCGGGCGGGCAGATCATCCATAGCGTGAGCAATGTTCAACTGCAAGAGCTGAGCTCCACGCACCCCCGCGTAACCTACGAGAGCAATGGGCAAGCCCAGCGGATCGACTGCGATTACGTGGCCGGATGCGACGGCTTTCACGGTGTGAGCCGGCCGTCCATCCCCGGTTCCATCTTGCGGACCTACGAGAAAATCTATCCCTTCGGCTGGCTCAGCATCATGTCGGAAACCCCGCCTTTCCCTGACATTTGCTATTGCTACAGCCGGCGCGGGTTTGCTCTCGCCTCGATGCGCAATCCAAGGCTTAGCCGTTACTACATCCAGTGCGACATCGACACAAAATTGGAAGATTGGCCCGACGATCGCTTCTGGGCGGAGCTCAAGGCGCGCTGCCCCGGGGAAATGGCCGACCAAATCGCCACCGGCCCGTCGATTGAAAAATCCATCGCTCCGCTTCGCAGCTTCGTTGCCGAGCCGATGCGCTATGGGCGCCTCTTTCTCGCGGGGGATGCCGCCCACATCGTGCCTCCGACAGGCGCGAAGGGCTTGAACCTGGCCGTTTCGGATGTCTTTTATCTGTCGCGGGCGTTGGTCGAAGCGTATAAATCGGGGAAGTCCCGTTATCTGGATTGCTATTCCGACATGGCCCTGCGCCGTGTGTGGGGCGCGGCGCGCCTGTCCTGGTGGCTGACCAATCTCCTGCACCGCTTCCCTGATGAATCGCCGTTCGACGAGCGCACGCGCGAAAGTCAATTCGAGTATCTCGCGACCTCGGAGCATGCCCAAGCCTCGCTTGCGGAACAATATGCCGGGCTGCCTTTTGAGCCATGAGGGAATTCGGGGATTGACGCGACCGGCGTGGCTGCTCGATGTGCGGGCGACGTCTGTGATTGACATATTCGAGGCGGAAGGTATAACGCTGTGAGCTAAAAAATTGCAATCGCAGTGATGGCTTCGGGTCGAACCGCGACCGGGAAAAAGGGGAATCCATGCATCATCTGCTTCGCGCGAAAGACGTTCGCCTTGCGCCGGCATACGAAGGGAACAGCAAGCTGTTCAGCCGCTGTTCCCTGGTTGACGGCGCCGCCGGCTCCGTCCATATGGGATTGGGGCTGTGCGCGCTGAAAGCGGGAGGGCGGATTGACACGCACGTGCAAGCCTTCGAAGAAAGCTTCTACGTGCTTGAGGGCGAGCCCGTGCTGATCATCGAAAGGAGTGCCTACCCGCTCGTGCCCGGCGCCTGCGGCCTGGTTCCAGTGGGTGTGCCGCACGCATGGCTCGGGCCAAAGGACGGAACCGCGAAGTGGATCGATATGCTGGCCCCGCAGCCGCGCGTGAACGGAAAGCCTGACGACACTTTCTTCCTCGGCCCGCCGGAGAAATTCGAATCAGGGCAGCTCGACATACGCGACCCGCGTTCACGGCACCTGTTCCGCATGCAAGAAAGCGACATTGACGTGGACAAGCTCAAGGCCGGCTCGCGCGCCGATGCCCCTACGGTATCCGCAAGCATGTCCACGGCGCTGCTGGCCTACAGTGGAATCGCGCTGAAGATGCTCGTGGACCAGCGCCTCGATGCGCAGCTCTCCTCCATGTTCATGGTTGAATACCAGCCCGGCGGGGTCGCGCACCCGCACGACCATCCGTTGGAGGAGTCCTACGTGATTCTTTCCGGAGAAGTCGAGGCTGTCGCCGACGACAAGCGGTACACTCTTCGGGCGGGTGACGTGTTCTGGACCGGCGTGGGATGCATCCACGCGTTTTACAACACCAGTAAGGGCAGAGTGCGCTGGCTGGAGACCCAGTCGCCCCAGCTGCCGCCAAGATATGGTTACCGGTTTAGTCGCGACTGGGAATATCTCAAGGAGAAGCTTGCGGCGACGTCCTCAACCAAAAGAAGCAAGAAGTAATTCGACGGATGCAGCGCCTTGGCGCGGCGCTGCAGCCGCAGAATGTGCGCGGGTAACGATCGAATCGAATTTCAAAAACATGGACCGGGGGCGAAATGACTGACCAAGGCAGCGCAGTGATTGTCGGAGGAACTTCGGGGCTGGGAAAACACCTGGCGCAAGTGCTCGCCGCACGCGGCGACGACGTCATCATCACGGGCCGCGACAAAGCGAAGACGCAGGCCGTGGCCGCGCAAGTCGGCGGCCGGACCCGCGGCCTGGGGCTGGATCTCGCGGCGCCGGACGAGATTGCCAGCCGGCTCGCGGAGGTAGGTCCCGTGAAACATCTCGTGATCGCCGCGATCCAGCGGGACAACAACACCGTGCGCAACTTCAACGTCGCCAATGCCACCAAGATGATGACGGTGAAGCTGGTGGGGTACGCCGAAGTCATTCACGCGCTGGTTTCCCGCCTCACTCCGGACGCTTCGATCGTGCTGTTCGGCGGGCAGGCGAAGGAGCGGCCCTATCCGGGCTCGACCACCGTGTCCACCGTGAACGGAGGCATCGCCACAATGGTGCACACGCTCGCGGTGGAACTGGCCCCGCATCGCGTGAACGCAATTCATCCGGGAATCGTCGGCGACAGCCCGGCCTGGAGCGCCAGCCCCCCCGAGGTCCTCGAACGGGTCAGGACGCGCACGCCCACTGGAAAGCTCGCGACCATGGATGACATCGCCGGAGTTGTGATTTTTCTGCTGGAAAATCAGGCCGTGAATGGCGTCAACCTGGCCGCGGACGGCGGGTGGCTGCTGCTCTAGAAAGCTGAATGGCCTCGCGGGAGCCCGGCCGAGACCTCGTTCGTTGCGGTTGAATCCGCTTCCTAGTTTTCCGGCACTGCGGGCCGGGTCGCCCGCCGATTTTTTCGCTTCCTTGAATGACAAAACGGTTTATAGTGGCGGCTGCTATAAATTACGAGCTATTACTCTTCGGAATTGCTGAGCCGCTCGCGGCGAATAGCGTGCTGTGAAAAAGAGTGTGGGGGACTTCCCTCGTGCAGCCCTGCCGGGTCAACCACACATCACACCTCGGATGCAGCCGGAACCCATGTGATTCCTGCCATGACCGGCCAAGCCTTCCGAGAGGAGGTACCAGGGACAGCATTTCGGGCATGCCCCTCGTAACACCCCATGTCGATCCTAAACCGTTTGTCCAATGGGTTGAGAAATCCGATGCTCGTGGTCTCGGCTACCCGCCGCTATGTTCTGATAGGCGGGATTCACAAGGACAGCGAATGTATGAACGCGGTCCGATCCTGGAGCAGCGGAAAGCTCCGGCACGTGCCGCTCCAGGATCTTTTCCCTGGAATCGAAAGATGCGGGCCGATTGTCCTGCCAAAGCCGCAAGGCCGAGCGGTCGGCTTTTCTCTGGATCTCCTCGAGCTGGTACACGTTCTTTCCGCCGTCAAATTTACCAGGGCGCGATCCATTCTCGAGGTCGGGACCTTCGATGGATTTACCGCGTTGAGTATCGCGGCGAACATGGGCACGGAAGGCAAAGTCCACACGATGGACCTGCCGAAAAACGCGCGCAACAATAGTTCCGGTAACCCCTATGCTCCCTATCATGTTGGCTCACAGTTTGAGAACACCCCGGAGGCTGCCAAAATCGAGCAGCACTGGGCCGACTCGACAACGGCCGATTGGCAACTCTTTGGCGGGCCGTTCGACATGATCCTGGTTGACGGGTCGCATGACTATCGTGACGTGAAAGCCGACAGCAAAAGAGCTTTCAAACATGTGAGACCCGGCGGAACTATCTTTTGGCACGACTATGGACATTTCGCGGGTGTGTCGAAGGCTGTCGACGAACTCGCTTGTGACCATCCTATTGCGGTGATCAGAGCGACGCGCTTGGCCTGCTCGAGGATAAATTCCTAATTACATCATCCGTCGGGACACACGAAACATACTCCGTTTGGTCCTTTAGTTCCGGGGTTCGTTCGCAATCGTCCGCTTCGCAATTTGCTCCGCAATTCTGCTCTTAACGTGTTTGGTTCAAAGGCCCCGCCGTTGAGGCACCTTCCGAACAGAGAAACAATCCACTGAAGTAATATCCACGGAATCAGTAAGTTACGTGGCTCAGCCTGCTTGCGCGGGGCCTACGTCCGGCTAAATCGGTCCCGTGCCATGGACATTTTCCTCCTCAGCGTTATGCCGATTGTCGACAAGTTCTGTCCACGATTTATGTAGTTAATTCCGCAAAACACGAGGCGTCATCGCCACCGCGTTGGGGAATTTCAGCCATTGTAAGAGGTCTGTTCCAGCGTGGCCGTGAAGGCCACTTGTGGACAACATCCCCATCCCACAAACTGCATTGAGGCTGGAAAGGTCCGCTTTCCAGTCGAACGTGGAGGAAGTTCCAATCGCACACCGATCCGAGTTCGCGGTCGAACGAAGAAAAGGCATTCGTTACCGGATGAATGCCTCCGTGTTGTTTCGCTGGAGCGGCCCGGAGGAGGAACACTGCCAGGGCGAAGGTATCACCCGCGACATGAGTGTTTCCGGCGCCTTTATCGTGACCGCGACTTGTCCGCCGCCAAACGCCGTCATCCGCATGGAAGTCTTTCTGCCCCTTTCTGACGGCGGTTCCAAGGCGCTGATGCAGGCGGACATGATGGTGCTGCGCGTGGAGCACGAGATCGAGGGGAATCCCCGCAGCGGGTTTTCGGCGGTGGGCAAAGGGTTTTCGTTACGCACGTTTTCCGGGCGCGGTTCGCGGGTCGTCAACGGCGTGGTCGGGGAGCCGGAAGAGTTCATGGAAGGCGAAGAGTGAGCTCTCCTGGTCCGATCGCCGCCAGTTTTACTGAAGCGGCGCGCAAGATTTAGCGGTTCGAACCGAATTTTCGCAGGAAATGGGACTGAGAGGGCGAAGCTGTGTCTATGGAACAGACCAATCTCGAACGGGCGCCGCAACTGCCGCTGCTGGATCGCGCTTCTGACGATCTGAACTGGTACGCGGTGTACACCAAAGCGCGGCACGAAAAGCGGGTGGCCGCGCAATTTGGCGAGAAGCACCTGTGCGCATTCCTTCCCCTGCTGTGCCAGGTCCACAAGTGGAGCGACCGGCAAAGCAAAGTGGAAGTCCCAATGTTCAGCTGCTACGCCTTTGTGCGGATCACGCAGACCCCGGAAGAACGGCTGAAAGTATTGCGAACTCCCGGCGTCCTCGGATTCGTGGGAAGCGAAAGACAGGGGACTCCAATTCCGGACGAGCAAATCGAAAGTCTCCAGACCGCGCTGCGTCACAATATTCCGTGCTTTCCGCACGCGTTCATCAGCGCCGGACGGCGCGTGCGCATCCGCGGGGGATCGCTGGATGGAGTCGAGGGGATCGTTGTCCGCCACGGCTCGGATCAGCGCCTGGTGGTGTCAGTAGAGCTCCTCCATCGATCTGTGGCGATTTGTTTCGAAGGGTACGAAATTGAAGCCGTTTAGCTCCGGGGGGATTTGAAATGAAAACCTGCGGCCTCCCACTGAAATTAAGCATACTGACGCTGGCGCTCGTTTTGTACGGCGCAGTGCAATCTTCCGCTCGGCAGAACGCGCCCGCCGCCGAGAGGATGAGCGCGTCTCAACCCGGCAGCAATGACAAATCGGAGCAATCCGCATCCGGCGATGCGGGCACCACGCTTCACAAACGAAACTGGCGCTACCGCATTAATCCGAGTGACACGCTCGAGCTGACGTTCGCGCAGGCGCCGGAATTCAATCAGACCGTTACTGTTCAACCGGACGGCTACATCACGCTGCGCGTCGTAGGGGACCTCCCGGCAGGCGGGCAGACGCTTCCGGAGCTCACCGCATCCATCAAGACGGCCTACTCCAAAATCATGCAGGACCCTGAGGTCACGGTCGACCCCAAGGAATTCGAAAAGCCCTTCTTCACCGTGGGCGGGCAGGTCGGAAAGCCGGGGAAGTTTGATTGGTACGCCGACATCACCCTCACACAAGCCATCGCCATTGCCGGGGGATTCACGGACGCCTCCAAGCACTCCCAGGTGCTGCTGTTCCGGCGTATTTCGGATGAATGGAGCGAGGCCAAGATCATCAACGTGAAAAAGATGGTGAGTTCGAGAGACCTCCGGGAGGATCCGGAATTGAAGCCGGGAGACATGCTCTTCGTTCCGAAGAACGCGCTCTCCAAGATCAAGCCTTTCCTGCCCACCAGCTCCGTGGGATTGTACGGAGCTCCACTCGGCTTTTAGGCAGGCGAGGATACGGAACGGTCAGGATGAGTTGACATGGACGAACAACGAATTCCACTCGACGCGAACAGTCCGGAGAAACTTCCCACCCTCCGGGACATCGCCACGCCGATTTTTCGTCATCCGAAGCTTGTGGTGGTGACGTTCCTGTGCATCTTGTCGGTCACGGCCATTGCCGCGCTTCTTGCCCCCAAGGGCTACCAGGCCAAAATGAAAATCCTGGTGAAGCACGACCGCCTCGATGAGGCCGTTTCTCCCGGCCGGGACGCCGTCTTCTCCAATCCGGGAATTGTCACGGAAGAAGATATCAACTCCGAAGTGGAGCTCCTGAAAAGCCACGATCTGCTCGAAAAAGTCGTTTCCACCTGTGGTCTTCAAGCGACAACTCCGGGCCTCTGGAAGCGGCTGTTGGGCGAAACGCAAACCTCTGAGGTTGATGACAAGCAGGATAGCGACAGGACCCTCTCCCGAGCCGTTGCGTCTCTCGAAGAGAAGCTGCAGATTGAACCGCTAAAAAAGACCGACATGATTCAGGTGACGTATGAATCCCCAGATCCGGAGCTTGCCGCGCGAGTTCTGCGCACCCTCGGCAATCTCTATCTGGAAAAGACCGTGGCCGTTCATCGCCCCCCGGGCGCGTTCGAATTCTTCCAAACAGAATCGCAACACTACGATCAGGAGCTGCAGGCTGCGCAGGCACAGCTCTCCAAATTCGACCGCGAAAAGGGCGTCAGCGACCCGCAAGTGGAGAAACAATTCGCCCTGCAGAAGATTTCCGAGTTTGAAGCCACTTACAACGCCACGGAAGTGGCCATCAAAGAGGCCGAGAAGCGCGCTGGGGTTGTGGAAGCGCAGCTGGCATCCACGCCGGAACAATCTGTTTCGCAGGTTCGAATCTCGGAAAATCAACCGCTGCTGGAGCAACTCAAGACTACGCTGCTGGACCTGGAGTTGAAGCGCACCGCGCTCCTGAAAAAATTCAAGCCCGAATACAGCCCGGTGCAGGAACTGCAGCAACAGATCGATCAAACCCAGGAGACCATCAAGCAGGCGGAACAATCAACCAGCCGGGAAGAGACCGAGGACCGCAACCCATCCTACGAGTGGCTCCAGTCGGAACTCACGAAATCCAACGCCGAGCTGGCCAGCTTGAACGCCCGTGCAGCGGAAACTTTGAATGTGATCAAGCAGTATCGCCAGCACCTGGGCATGATCGATGTGGACGGCGCGGAGCAGGAAAACCTGGTCCGCGAGGTGAAGGAAGCCGAGTCCAACGAGCTTCTTTACAAGCAGAAGCGGGAAGAGGCGCGGATTGGCGACGCCTTGGATCGCCAGAGGATCGTAAACGTGGCGATTGCCGAGGCGGCCACGGTTCCGGCGCTCCCCGTGCATGCGCACTGGGCGCTCACTCTGCTTTTGGGGTTCTTGCTCGCCTGCCTCGTGGGTCCCGGAGTTGCTTTCGCGGCGGACTACTTCGATCCGTCCCTTCGCACGCCCGACGAGCTTCGCGACGTTTTGCAAATTCCGGTGCTGGCGTCCCTGCCAAAGGAAAAAGACAAGAGACATGTTTCTTGATTTTTACAATCTGAGGGAACAGCCCTTCGGCGTCACGCCGGACCCGCGCTTCCTGTATCTCGGGCGGAGCCATCGCGAAGCGCTCGCCTCGCTTTATTGCAGCATTGAAGCGGAACGCGGGTTCGCGGCCCTGATTGCTTATCCCGGCATGGGAAAAACGACGCTCGCCTTCCAACTCCTGGAAAGGTTGCAGCAGGCTTCCCGCACCGTGTTTTTGTTTCAAACGCAATGCAACGGCAGGGAATTCTTCCGCTACCTGCTGAACGGGTTGGGAGTCGATTCCCAGGGCATGGAGCTGGTGGCCATGCACAACCGGCTGAACCAAATCCTTTCGCGCGAAATGCTGGCCGGACGGCGCTTCATTCTGGCCGTCGACGAAGCGCAGAACCTCGAACCGGAGGTGCTCGAGGCGGTACGCCTGCTCTCGAATTTCGAGACTTCCAGGAACAAGATGCTGCAAATCCTGCTGATCGGCCAGCCGCAGCTGGCTCGCAAGCTGGATAGCCCCGAGCTGGAGCAGTTGCGGCAGCGGATCTCCACCTTCGCGCGCATCGCGCCTTTAGGTCCCGAGGAAACAGCCGGCTATATCGCGCACCGCCTTCGCGTCGCTGGCTACTCGGGAGCCTCGCCGTTCAGCCCGGGGGCGCTCCGGTTGATCGCCGAGCATTCCCAGGGGATTCCGCGAAAAATCAACGGGCTGTGCTTTAGCGCCCTCTCGCTCGGCTGCGCCATGGACCGCAAACAGGTCGATGCCGGAATGATCGAAGAAGTCGTGGGCGACACCCGTATCGATTCTCTGCAGCCTCCCAGAATGGCTCGGCCCGTCCCCACGCGACCCGCGGCGTTCGCGGCGGAGCGTTCGCCCCTTTCGTCTTATCCCGCTATGCCCAAGCGGGGTTTTGCAAACTGGGTTCTGGGAATCACCGGCGCAGCGTGCATCGCCGTCGGAATCGGAATTCTTGCCCTCACCCTCGGCGGGAGCGGCGGGTTCACGCAATCAACGGCGGGCATTTGGAAAGCGTGGGGAGCCAGCAGGGTATTGGATTCCGCCACACCGGAAGGGAAAGCGGAGGCCGGCCCGGCAGCTTCCTCGATGAATGTTCAGGCTGCCGAGCTTCCGCATGCCGGATCACGGCCTCTGGCTTCTGCAAACGAGGATGCGGAAATTAATTCGGTCATCGTGCAACCGGGAGAAAGGCTGCGCCAGGTCATTCTCCGGACGATTGGCGTATATGACGCGGGATCAATCGAAGCGATTCGAAAGCTGAATCCGGATATCGCCGACCTCAATCACCTGCAACCTGGCCAGGTGGTCCGCTTCCCGCGGAACTATGTGCCGGCGGCTCCTGCTCCTGCCGGAGAGCCCGAAAGCGCGGTGGACAAGAACGGAAGCCTGAGCCATCCCGAATGAGCAAAAACTTCGAACTGTTACAGCGCGTTGCCAAGGACGTGTACTTCAGCGTTCCGGATGAGACGCCCGAGCCTCCGAAGAAGCCAGCCGCTGTAAGTCCAAGACCGCTAAAGAGGGACCTTCCCGAGCCCGGGATCATGAAACTGGTGCAGCGCCTCTTTACTCGCGCGGATGAGGAGAGCAACGTCAAAGTTGTTTCCTTCGCGGGAATCGCGCGGGGCGACCGGAGTAGCTGGATCTGCGCGCGAGCGGGGGAAGCCTTGGCCGAGCAGTCTGAAGCCTCGGTCTGCCTTGTGGAGGCGAATTTTGCGTCGCCCCAATTGCATGTTCACTTGAGCGCCGAAAATCACGTCGGGCTCGCCGAGGCCCTTGCGACGAAAGAGCCGATCCAGGAGTTTGCCGTGCAGCTTCCCCGCCGTAATCTCTCGCTCATTCCCGCCGGCCTCGTCAAGCCGGGCTTCTATCCTTCGATAGAACGCTATCGAGAACGCTTCAATGAGCTGCGCGAGGTGTTTGACTATGTCCTCATCAGCGCGCCCGCCCTGGATGGGGAAGCCGACGCAACTCGCATTGCGCAGTTAACTGACGGCACGGTCTTGATTGTCGAAGCCAATCACAGCCGCCGCGAGACGGTACGGCGCGCCAAAGAGCAGCTTGAAAGCGCGAAAGTCCGCCTGATCGGCGCGGTGCTCGACCAGCGCACCTTTCCCATCCCTGAAAAGCTGTACCGCAGGCTGTAGCGGGAGCCTTATCTGTCTTCCGGATCTGTCTCCCGGCTTTTTCCAAGTGCAATCGGAGTGAGATTGGTTTCAGTGGTCGCTCGGCTTCTATCGGTAAACCCGTATGAATAGTTTCCGTCGCCAAATATTGCTGAAGATGTTCATGCTCCTCGATCCCGGCCTGCTCACCTTGTCGTTCCTGGTGGCGGCGATTCGGATCTGGCAGCTGACGGAATTTACGTCGTTCGCCGCGTTTTTCTCGATGCGCGTCAAGTTGTCGAACTTTGTCCTGTTCCTCGCCTTGTTCTATTGCTGGCATCTGATCTTCTCGATGTTCGGGTTGTACGGGTCCCGGCGGCTCGCGGACCGTAAGGAAGAGGCAGCCGTGGCCCTCAAAGCTGTTTCGGCGGCCGCGCTGGCCCTCGGTTTTGTCGCCGCGTTCTTCCGCGTGCGAATGATCACTCCGGAGTTCATAGCGGTGTTCTGGATCGCCGGCACGCTGACCATCGTCCTCTCCCGCCTGGTTCTGCGCGAGTTCCTGAGGCGGGCGAGAATTCACGGGCGCAACCTGCGCCATTTGCTGATCATTGGGACGAATCCCCGCGCTTTGGAATTCGCCGCCGCCATCGAGAGCCGGCCGGAGCTCGGCTACCACTTGATTGGTTTTGCGGACCAGCCTTGGACCGGCAATCGCGAATTTCGCAACGGCGGTAAATCCATCGTCAGCGACCTGGAGCATTTTCCAGCCTTCCTGCGCGAGCGCGTGATTGATGAAGTCGCCATCGCGCTTCCGATGAAGTCCTTTTACTCGGAGGCTGCGCAGATCGTTGCCCAATGCCAGGAACAGGGAGTGATCGTGCGCGTCCTGGCGAATCTATTTGAGACCCGCAAGGGTCGCGTCAATAGCAGCCATTTGGGCGGAATGGACATCGCCACCTTCGGCCCGCACTCGCCGGAAGGCTGGCCTATGGCGTGCAAACGATTGTTGGACATCTTTGTCTCCGCGCTCCTGCTGTTCCTGCTCGCGCCGATCTTCCTGCTGGTGGCGTTCTTGATCAGACTGGACGCGAGCGGGCCGGTGTTCTTTGCCCAGGATCGCGTCGGCCTCAATAAGAGACGCTTTCGGATGTACAAGTTCCGAACCATGGTTGGAGACGCGGAAAAAAGGCAGTCCGAGCTGGAATCGTTGAACGAAGCCGACGGTCCGGTCTTCAAGATCAAGAACGACCCGCGTATCACGCCTCTGGGCCGATACCTCCGAAAAGCAAGCATCGATGAATTGCCCCAGCTGTTGAATGTCTTGAAGGGTGACATGAGCCTGGTGGGCCCGCGGCCGCTCCCACTGCGCGACTATCAGGGGTTCGAGCAGGATTGGGTGCGCCGCCGGTTTAGCGTTCGTCCCGGAATTACCTGTTTGTGGCAGGTCAACGGCCGAAGCTCCGTGTCCTTCAAGGAATGGATGGAGTTGGACTTGCACTACGTCGATCACTGGTCCTTTTGGCTGGACGTGAAACTGATCTTCAAGACGATTCCCGCAGTGCTGAGAGGCGTTGGAGCCGTATGAGCACGGGTGTGAACCTGGGGTCTACGTCGCAAGGAGCGGAAAAGCTGCTGGCGTCTTCGGTGCCCGCAAGAACGGCCGTGACGGACGCGGTCCTTGAGAGTCCAATCGCACCGGCCACGGGCTGGACTTTGCCCTTTGGCCTGGTCTTGTCTCCCGAAAGGTCGCTTCATCAGGGCGTTATCTCGCTGGCGGACCAGGCCGTGGCCAGCGCCACGAATTTCATCACCGGAATTATCATCGCCCGAGCCTGCACCAAGGACGAAATGGGGCTGTATATGCTGGGCCTCAGCCTCATTGTCATGATCACCGACTTTCAGACCTCCCTTATCACCACACCGTACATGGTCTATGCCCCGCGCCTCAAAGGGCGGGCCCACGCTTTGTACACGGGAAGCACTCTGATTCACCAGCTGGTATTTTGCCTGCTGGCGATGTTCGGCGTCGCGGGCGGCGCGCTGGTGGTCGCGCACGGATTGGGCCCGCGGGGCCTGGGGCCGGTGCTGGGAGCGCTGTCGGTGGTCGTTGCGTTGATCATGCTGCGTGAACATGCCCGCCGCGTCAGCTTCGCGCGGCTCCGGCTGACGACCGCATTCCTCTTCGATACTTCCATTGCCGTGGGACAAATCGGCGGCTTGCTTTTTCTCGCCCGCCTCGGTCTATTGTCGGCAATTCACGCATTCTGGGTGATTGGAGCAGTCTGTGGGATCGCCGTTTTGGGGTGGCTTTGGTCGGACCGCGAGTGCTATCACCCGCAGCTCCAGGAATCGCTGGCGGACCTGAAAAAGAACTGGGTGTTCGGAAAGTGGGTATTTGCCAGCGGCTTGGTCTGGGCCGTGAGCATGAACCTGTATCCCTGGCTTCTGGCCTATTTCCACGGCACGGCCTCGGCCGGGGTATGGGCGGCCTGCCTGGGCGTTGTCTCGGTCGGCAATCCAGCGCTCATGGGTATCCAGAATTTCGCGGGCCCCAAAATCGCCCATGTCTATGCAGAATTCGGACAGAAAGCGCTGCGCCGCTTCGCGCTGAAGATCACGGCCGCACTCTCGCTCTTCATGTCTGTTCTCTGCCTCGCGCTAATCTTTTGGGGAGGCCGGCTGGTCACACTGCTCTATGGCCACCAGTACGCGGGGAACAACCTGATCGTCATGGTTCTGGCTTTGAATTTGCCGATCGCCGCGACGACGTTTTCGTTTTCCCGCGCCCTCATGGCTATCGAGCGGGCTGACTTGGATTTCCGGGTCAATTTCGCAGCGCTCTTTATCATGGTGTTCATGGGATTTTGGCTGGTGCGTGCTGATGGCACGTTGGGCGCGGCGGTTGCGTTCCTCGCTGCGAATTTTGTGACCTCAGCGGTGAAGGCAGTAGTCTTTTTAAGTTTGCCCGCGCCCCGTTCCGCAGCCACGCAGCACGTCACGTCATAGGATGCGACTCATCGAATGATGAATGCCGGAACCACGGTGGAACACATCGGTTGCGCCCAGCCGCAGTCGGCGAGGTCTGCCACTCAAATCGGGCGACCGACCTGGCTCGTGTTCATGTTTCTTGCCGTCGTATTTTTCTTTGTGTATCACGACATCGCTACTGCCCGGGACGGCTACTATCCATCGGAAGACGAACTGGCTGCGGCGGTTGCGGAAGGCTCGGCTTCCCGGCGGATCGCCCTGCTGGCGCTAGGGGCGTTCGCGATGGTTTCGTTGATCCGCCAGCGCGCCAGCGGCCGTATTCGAATCAACGGGGCTTTGGGTTTCTTGGTCGCCGGCTTTGCCGGCTTGGCTCTCGTTAGCCCGTTCTGGGCCGAAGATAGGGCGCTGTCGCTCACGAGAGTGGCCGTGCTCGCGATTCTTTGCCTGGCGGCCTTAGCGATTGCGCTCCGCTATTCGCTGCGCGAAATCATCTTGTGGGCGCTTTTCACCAGCGGCGCCTATGTCGCACTGGGGATCCTGCTGGAAATGATTTTCGGGAACTTTCACCCTCTCGCATCCGGATATCGCTTTGCTGGAACGCTTCACCCCAACAGCCAGGGTATCAATTGCGCCATTCTTCTTTTTTCGGCAGTGGCAGCCGCGGGCTTAGAAAAAAGGGGGCGCATATTCTTCCGGATTTGCGCTGTTGTGGGATTCGTTTTTCTGGTGCTGACCGCCTCCAGGACGGCGTTCGCCGCGGCCCTGGTGGCCCTGGCCGTGTATGGCGGGGTGATGTGGTCCCGGCGATCGAAGTTGGCGATCGTCTATGCCCTCAGCATCGCGTTTTGCCTTGTGGGACTAATTCTGGGAGAAGCCTTTTTGCCCGACCTCAAGAGCGCCGCGATGTTAGGCCGGGAAGACTCTTCGAGCGCATCCTTTAATGGCCGCATCGGGGTCTGGGATGAAATTGGCCCTTATGTTCAACGGCGGCCGATTCTGGGATACGGCTATGGGGGGTTCTGGTCCGCGGCTCGCATTAGCGAGATCTCCGAGGGCGAAAAGTGGGGTATTCCCAACAGCCACTCGGCGTACCTGGACACTCTTTTAGCCCTGGGAGCGGCGGGGCTCCTGGCGTATGCGTTAGTGCTTTTCGCCGGGATTCACCGCGCCTTCCGCTCGCTGAGATTCTCGCGGGACCCGGTTTACGCATTCTGCGGTGCGCTGTTGGTTTTTTGCGCGGTGGATGGGTTCCTCGAGACTGCTGCTGCGAATCCGTCGCTTCCGATGTTCCTGTGTCTCGTCGTCCTGACTCATCTAGTGCTCAAAAGCGAGCCCCGCGGGTATCAATTCGATCCGCTCCACCGCGGCGCAACGATCCCGGCCACCGCGAGATGAGACGGCAGCTCCGAGGCGTCCATGCATAACGCAGATTCTCAAGGGATACGCAACGATCGCCTGCCGGCAGATCCGCAAGCAGGCTACGAGGTGATTTGCGTGTGCCGCGGCTGCGGATTTCCGTATGGCGCCGGCGATCCCCCGCGAATCATCTACGTGGGCAAAGCATTGACAAAAGCAGGCGTTGGTTTCCGCGTGTTGCATTGCGGCCCGAGTCCGATTGCTGCGAACAAGGCCACCTCCGGAGTGCATGAGGGAATCCGCTACAGTTACACCACGTTCACCACCAAGCGGCCGTCCAATCGCATTCTGCGATATCTGCTGTACGCATGGAGCATCGCGATTTTGATGGGTCGCCTGGCGGCCGTGTTTCCCGCGCGGCGGCGGACTTGCGTCTATATCTATATTCAAAGCGGACCGATTGGCATTCTCACCGCAGCCCTTTCTCGCATCCTCGGAATCCCGGTGGTGCAGGAAGTGAATGAATGGTGGCCCGGAACCGATGCGCGGGACGCGTCGCGCTTCACGGATTGGTTGTATAGCGGTCCCATGTTCTCCTTGTCCGATGGCGCGCTGGTCATCTCGACTCTGATTGAGGAGCGTGTGCGTGCCGCAGCACAAAGACTCAAGCGCCCGCTGCTCATTCAAAGGACCCCGATCTTGGTGGATGTTGCGGATTTTCATCCGGTCAAACCCGCCGCTGCTCTGCCAAAGGAGAGCATTCCGCAGTTTGTCTGGTGCGGCGGTGTCGCGGCTTACCCCCAGGATATTGATTTCATGATTCGCGCGCTGGCGCGAGTCGTTCAGAGCGGGGTGCGTTGCCAGTTGACCATCGTCGGCGGAGTGCGCGAGGACGCGCGCCGGCGCGTGCTGGAATACGCTCGTAGTTACAACGTGGCCGAGTCCGTCGTGCTCACGGGATTCGTCGACGACGACCAACTGGGCGCGCTCTATCAATCTGCGGCAGCCCTGCTATTGCCCCTGTTCGACGACGACCGGTCTCGCACCCGAATGCCCACAAAACTGGGAGGGTATCTTGCTTCGGGCACTCCGGTGATTACCTGCAACGTTGGGGACTTGACGCATTTGCTCTCCCACAAGCAGAACGCCTATATCGGGCCTGCCGGCAATGAAGAGGTCTTTGCGGAGAATATGTGTTCCGTGCTGAGCGATCCTGTCGCCGCGCGCCGAATTGGCGCCGCCGGCCGGCGCGTCTGTGAAGCGGAGATTCACTATGAAGTCCATTCGGCGCGCCTGGCGGATTTTTTTGTCGCGTGTGTCCAGGCGAGGCAGTTGAAGAACGCGCTGCAGGATGGCGTTGCGGGCAGGCAACGCGCTGCGCAATCTCACAGATAGCAACAGATTTTGCGGCATGTGAATGCCCGGTGCTTCGAAAAAGCTTCCCGTCAAATAGGCAATCGGCATAGCAGATCAGGACCTCAAACCTTGAAAAATCGAATTACCGTTTTGTGCGTCGGCCCTGCGAGAAGCGTTCGCGGGGGCATCACCCGGATGATCGAAAAGATCAGCGGTGTTTTCCCGGGCCATGTCCGCTTCCGTACCATCGCCTCGTTTTCGCAGTACTCCGGAAGCGATCATCCCGAGGCGAAGAGCAAGCTCGTGCAGGTCGGTGTCTATCTCTATGCGTTTGTCCGCGTCGTTTTCGCCGGTCTGCTTCTTCGTGACGCGATCTTCCACGTGCACCTGTCGGTGAAAGGGAGCACCCTGCGAAAAGGAATGATCTGCACGGCCTTGCGCGTCTTGCGCTGCCGCTACGTGGTTCACGCGCATGCCGCCGAGGACGCCATGTTCCACGAGTGGGTTCCAAACCCAGTCCGGCGCGTGCTCCTGTGGGGTCTTGGCGGCGCCGGTTCTTTCATCGCTTTGACGCGCTTTTGGGCCGACTACTACGCGGCCGCCCTTGGGATCCCGGCCGATCGCGTGATCTTGCTGCCGAACCCAGCCGTCCTTCCCCCGGCCTTGCCGGACAGGACGGCGCGGGAAGGCCTTCATTTCCTGTTTGCGGGACGTATCGGGAAGCGCAAAGGGGCTTTCGAACTGATCCAGGCCTTTGCCTCTCTTCCGCCAGAAATACGCAATCGCTCGCGAATCACACTGGCAGGGGATGGAGAAGTGGACGCCGCACGCGACCTCGCCGGCCGTCTCGGTTGCTCGGCCCAAGTCTCCGTTCCGGGCTGGGTCGAACCAGAGGAATCGGAGCGCTTGCTGGGGGACGCGGACGTGTTTCTGCTGCCCAGCCACGCCGAGGGCATGTCCATGGCTGTCCTGGAAGCGATGGCGTGGGGCCTTCCCGTGGTGACGACGGCAAGCGGCGGCGCCGACGAATTCCTGCTGTCCGGCCGCAATTGCCTTCTGACCAAGCCTGGAGACATCCCGGAACTGGCTGCTGCCATGTCTGCTCTGGCGCAAGACCCTCAGCTGCGTATTCGCCTGGGAGCGGAGGCGCGAAAAACCGCGTCGGGCTTCCGCGTCGAGCTTTACGTGGAAAAGTTAACCGGCTTGTACGAAGAACTCGCGAGGCCTGTGCGCGGGAACGTTCGAATGCAGCCTGAAAAGGAAGACTTGCCCTCGGCTCCCGCCCCTGCGTTGGAAGCCAGCCGAAAGCTACGATCATGGTGAGCACTCCGAGGACGTGGGAGGACGGGAAGACGGACCGAACGTTGGCCGCGCCAAGTGGCCAACCCTGCTTCCAGATTCTTGGCCTGCGTGTGGACGCCATGCAGATTCCCGGCGTCATCGAACAGATGAAAGAGTGGATCGCCCGTCGGGAAAAGTGCCACAGCATTGCGTTTACAGGTTTGCACGGCCTCTCCGAATCGAACAAGCGCCCTGAATTCAAGGACATTTTGAACAGCGCCGACCTGGTAGTCGCGGACGGCATGCCGCTCGTCTGGCTGGGCCGGCTGCGCGGACATGCTTTGCGCAGGCGCGTCTACGGGCCGGAGCTGCTGGAAACGTTTTGCCGCGAGACGCAGTCGCAATTCCGTCACTTCTTTTACGGCGGCGCTCCCGGCGTCGCGGAAAGCCTCGCCCGAAGCCTCGAGCAGCGCTTTCACATTGTTGTGGCGGGGGCGTACTCTCCACCCTTTCGCGACCTTACCGAAGAAGAAGACCAAGCCGTCGTGGATCGCGTGCACCAAGCGGCACCGGATGTTCTTTGGGTTGGCCTCAGCACGCCGAAGCAGGAGCGCTGGATGCACGAGCACCGCGCGCGGCTGCGCGTCCCCGTTCTCCTGGGAGTCGGGGCCGCCTTCGACATTTGCAGCGGCAATCTGCGGCAGGCGCCGGCGTGGATGCGCGAGAACGGTCTCGAATGGCTGTTCCGCCTCTCGGTTGAGCCGCGGAGGCTGTGGAGGCGCTACCTGGTGACGATACCGAGCGTCCTCTGGAGGATATCGTTTGAGATCGTCGGGCCCAAAAAGCTTGAGTGAGGCCTGCGGTCTCGACTGCGGTGCCGGGTTCAGATCAACCCGGGCGGAGACGAAAAAATCGCATGGCATTCAGAGTGCTGTGGCTGACACCCCGTCAATTTACGCTCACGGAGACGTTGGTCGGCGGTGCGGGCGCCGACGAGGACGCCCCGCCGCAGCTGAGCGTAATGAGTCCCGAAGGAAGATTCGCGGTGCACAGCCATGCCGGGAACAGGGCATCAGTGGTTTGCGAGGGGCTAGGGCTTTGGTAGCCGTATCCCTGGGCCGCCGCTGCCGCAGGCGCGAAGTCAGCAATTACTGCGGCCATGCAACTCGGAACGTTCGATGTGCTGGCGCAATTTGGCGCACCCGGAGCCGCACCGTTCGCAAGACTGGGATTGGTGCCGAAGACGTTGCCGGTGCCGTAGGAAAATCCCGTGCTGTTGTTGATGCCGTCATTCGTCCCGCTCGCGCTGTAGCCGAACGTGTTGTGGACGCTGTCGGTGGAGTCTCCCCCTCCCACATAGTAAGCGTAGACGGGATTGTGGCCGCAACCGTCGGCGGTATTTGTTACCGCCAGATTGTTGGACACCTGGGTGTTGAAGGCGAGGCTGACCACGACTTCGCCGCAATACGTGGCGTTCTGGTTGGGGTCGCCGCTGTTGCCCCAAAGCGTGTTATGCACGACGTAAATAGGCGCATGCGCGGAACCGGAGCGGTTGTTGAAGACCTCGAACCCTCTTCCGCCGTTAGCGAGCAGGACGTTGTTCTCCGCTACGGCCTGCGCAGTGTAGGCGGACAGCCCGCCCTGGCTTCCATCGAAGGTATCAAAAATGATTCCTTCGCCATCGGTGGGAGCGCCTCCGGCGCACGAGCTGGGGTCGGAATTCTTATAGGAAAAATTGCCGGCCACAAAAATATGCGTCCCCGCCGAAGAGTCCGACTGCGCCGGCTGGTAGATACTGATGCCGCTGTAGCAATTCGCGGTGCCCTGCGCTGCGTCGTAGATGATATTGCCTACGATGGTGATGTAGTCGACGCTGGCGCTCCCGGAGTTGAACGTATTGATCCCGTTCGAGAAGCATCCGTTGGCGACATTATTGGCAAAAATGATGTGGTGAATTGTCGAGCCGCCCGATGGGGACGCCGTGAAGCAAGCCCCACTGGAGCTGGTGCTGACTTCCCATCCTTGCACGCCCCAGAAGTTTGCGCTGACGTGCATCCCGTCCTGTCCGGACGCGCTGATCTTGCAGGCGTCAAAGGTTGCGCAAATCAGCCAGGCCACGTTGTTTCCAGCCGGGCATGCAACCGCACCCCATTTGCCGGCGCCGAAATTGGAGGCTGAATAGCCCGTGCTTGCGGCCGCCGTGATGGTATCGCCGCAGTTGACCGCGTGGTTCGGCGTGAGCCAGGGGGAGCTTGCGGAAGTCCCGCTGTTGGAATCGTTTCCTCCGCCGGAGGCGGGGGCAAGGAAAAACGTAGTGGCCGCCGCGGGCGATGCCGCCAGGGCCAATAGGAAAATCAGGGCGAAGTTCTTCATTTTATTAGGCCAGACCACCGGGATTATGCAAAAGACCAAGGGTGAAGTTGCGCATAACGAATGAAACCTAACAGCCTACTGCTGGGATGCAATACTGGCCGATGGGGTAGCTTCGGGGACAGGCCCATGTCCTGTACCTTCTTGGTTGCCGCCGCCTTCCATGTTCAAAGTTACCTCCTATCCCCCAGCGCCGACCAGCTAAAGGAAGGGTGACTATGCCCGAAACCATACCCCCGCGCACAAATCTGGAAAGGGAGATTGTTCGAATCTGGGAACAAGTCCTCCAGCGCGCTCCCATTGGCGTACGCGAGAACTTCTTCGACCTGGGCGGCACTTCTCTGGACGCCGTTCGGATCTTTAAGCAAATCGAAGAGCTTGTTCATCAGAGGCTACCGTTGTCCCTGATCCTCGGCTACCCCACCATTGAACAACTGGCGGAATCACTTCTCCCGGGCCGCGTCCGGGACCGCAAGGTTTTCGTGTTCCCCATACAACCTGCCGGCACCAAGCCGAACTTCTTTTGCATTGGGGAAGGAGTCCTGTGGCGTCCCCTGGCAGAACAACTGGGCATGGATCAGCCGGTCATCAACGTCGGATTGGATCTGAGAGCGATTGAACAAATGAGGGAGCCGAAGCCTCTGGAGAAGCTCGCGCGCGACATGGTGTCGGCGATCTGCGAAAAGCAGCCTCAGGGTCCTTACTACCTGGGCGGGTTTTGCAGCGAGGGAGTCTTCGCCTATGAAGTCGCGAGACAGCTGAAACTGTATGGTCACGAAATCGGATTACTGGTCCTGGTCGAGCCGGCTCCCCCGCGTGAAAATGCATTCCCCCAATTTGCCAAGTCTCTGAGGCGCTTCATCTTTCGGACCGGCTTCCGGTTTCGAGAGTTGTGCGGGCAGGGCCTCCGTGAATTCCCGCAATATGCCCGGGATCGTTGGGGCGGCGCGCTGCGAATGTTAAAGGATGTATCCTGGCGCAATGCCGCCCGCTCGCAGGTGCTCGAAAAGAATGCCGGTTCGCCCAGTATGGAACAGATCGTCTTCGTCGCGGCCAACAGCTATAGACCGAAACCGCTGGAGTGCCCGACCGTCATCTTTCGAAGTAAAGACTGGCCGATGTTCTCGGCCGGCGACCCGTACTTCGGGTGGCGGAACCTGCTCACCGGGCCGTCGCGAACCATCGAGGTTCCCGGGGATCACATTAGCATGTTCCGCGAGCCGGTCGTCGCAGCGTTCGCCGAGAAGGTGAAAGCTTGCCTTGCAAACACGAAACCGACGGAAACATCGGGCTTCGACATTACTCTTGATGTGGAGCAACGCCTTTCCCCGGGCCAAACGCGCGCTCAAATTAGCGAGTACCTCAACTCTGCCAAAGGAGCGTCATGACCATGAAGAGAGCCATCGTTTTGGGGGCGGGTGGTTTTATCGGGAGTCATCTCGTCAGACGCCTGAAAGACGAAGGTTACTGGGTCCGCGGGGTGGACCTGAAACGCCCCGAATTCAGCCCGAGCGCCGCCGATGATTTTGTTGTTGCGGACTTACGCGAAAGCGCGAGCTGGGAGAGCATCCTGGATGTGCCGTTCGCCGAAGCGTACCAACTGGCGGCCGACATGGGAGGCGCGGGCTACATTTTTACCGGGGAGAACGATTCCCACGTCATGCACAACTCGGCCATGATCAATCTTCACATGGCCGACTTTGGCGTCAGGAGAAAGGTCGGGAAGGTATTCTATTCCTCGTCGGCCTGCATGTATCCAGCATACAACCAGGAAGATCCCAAGAACCCGAAGTGCGGCGAAGCTACCGCGTATCCGGCCGCTCCGGACAGCGAATACGGGTGGGAAAAACTGTTCAGTGAACGCCTCTACCTTGCCTTTTCACGGAACCACGGACTCAACGTCCGTGTGGCTCGTTTTCACAATATCTTTGGGCCCGAGGGAACCTGGCAGGGAGGGAGAGAGAAAGCTCCTGCGGCGCTTTGCCGCAAGGTAGCTGAGCAAACCGACGGCGGCGAGATCGAGATCTGGGGCGACGGCGAGCAGACGCGCTCTTTTCTTTATATCGACGAGTGCATTGAGGCCGTCCGGCGGCTCATGAAATCCGAATTTCCCGGTCCCGTCAACATCGGCTCGGAAGAAATGGTCACCATCAACCAGATGGCCGCGATGATTATGGAAATCGCGGGGAAGAATCTGGGGATCAAGCACGTTCCGGGGCCCACGGGCGTGCGCGGCCGCAATTCCGACAACGCGTTGATCCGAGCCAAGCTTGGCTGGGAGCCTGCCTTCCGGCTTCAGCAGGGCTTGGCCAGGACCTACCGCTGGATTGAACAGCAAGTCGATGCTGCAAAGGTGGCTAAAGCCAAAGCGGAATTGGTGGTCGCAGATACTAACTCTTATCAGCAATCCCCCTCCGCGGACCGTCTCGCAAGCTGACCACTTCAGTTGCGAATCGGTGGAATAGGGGTTGCTTCAGGGGTGTGGAGCGATCTAAACGCTGCCATCCCGGTGACTAAACGCATAGAGAATCAGCTCGACGCGGTTCGAGACTCCCAACTTCTCGAAGATGCGATAGATATAATTCCTCACGGAATGTTCC